>Ga0105259_1000046_pt1 | contig 19963 bp, 41 predicted proteins | sample EasRivMeERMZT299_FD_89678 | JGI IMG/M metagenome (GOLD analysis project Ga0105259, IMG submission 89678) | Soil microbial communities from meander-bound floodplain in the East River, Colorado, USA - East River MetaG ERMZT299 | ecosystem: Environmental > Terrestrial > Soil > Floodplain | place... | reverse complement strand
GAAAGCGCGCCGCCGCGACCACCAGACGTTCTATTGCCCGGCCGGGCACGCGCAGCACTACCCGCATAAGTCCGACGTGGAGGAGCTGAAAGACAAGCTCGCTGCCGTCCGTTCGCAGCGGGACCAGGCGAAAAAGGAAGCGGAGCACGCGGAGGCGCGTCGCCGTGGCGAGAAGGCCGCGAAGACGCGGTTGCAGAAACGGGTCGCGGCCGGGGTGTGCCCGTGCTGCAAACGGTCGTTCAGCCAGCTCGCGGCCCACATGGCGGCGAAGCATCCGGGGTGGCCCGATGCCTAGCCCCGCCGCGATCAGGGAGCTTCGCGCCGTCGTGGACGAACAGGCGGCCGACGACGCTCTGTGGTGCGAGACATCTTCGATCGTGGAGGCGTATCTGCAACAGGAGCTTCGCCGCCTCCACTCCATCGTCGAGGCCCACCGGATCGAGTGTTGGGCCAAGGACGAGGATGACGAACCGGCCGGGTTCGCGCTCACCACGTTGCGTGAAGCCTGCGAGGTGCTGCTCGAAGCGATCGACCGGATGCACACCTCGAAAGGGTGCTCCCTGTCGATCAACGTCCAACACTCGATCAGAGCGGTGCGGGCGCTGCTCCCGTCCCCGTACCCGCCACCGTTGAACCCGAACGACGCGTGGGGGGGAGGAACCGATGCGTGAACTAGGAGCACTCGCGGCCGAATGGGACGAGGCGTGGCGCGCGAACGCGAACGAATCGGTGATGTACGTCCAGCCGCACCGCGTCAAGGAGGTCGTGGACGCCCTCCGTGCCGCCGCCAGTTTCGACACCTCCACGTTCGACCGGGTGGTGGCCGAACGCGACCGGGCCAAGTTGGCGCTCGCGAAAGCCGACGACGAGATCGCGAATCTGCGACGGACGGTCGAGGCCGAGAGCAACCTGCGGGTGGTCGAAACGATCACCTGCGAGTTCGGGTGCGGCCCCACCGACGGCGAGCAGTACGTCGGCGGCAGCCCCGGCTACGAGATCGTCCCCGCCTGCCCCGTCCACGGGTGGGTGACGACGCTCCTTGACGACCGGGACGACGAGATCGGGAGGCTGAAGTACGCGCTGCTCACGAGAGCGACGTGCGAGCACGGGTGCGGCCCCAACGGGATCGCTCCCGCCTGCCCCGTTCACGGATGGATGGCCGAGTGGGACGAGACACAGGCCGCCCGGTTCGGAGAAGAAGTCACCGGACTCGCCTCGGCGGTCAGCAACGCCAACGTCAAGGTGGCCGAGGCCGCCGCCATCCTCACCGACGCGATCCAAGGCCACTACCCCGAACGGAGGCTCGACCCGGACGCGTGGCAACCCGACCCGTCCACGTTCGACGTTCCCGTCGTCTACGGGAACGTCGAACTGCACCCACCCATCACCGACGAAGAAGCCGCCGCCACCCGAGCCACCCTCACCGACGTCTACAACCGGGGAACGCAGATGATCTCGAAGCTGGCGGAGATCAACCCGGACTCCCCCGATTGGGAGCCTGAACGCGACAACTGGAAAGCCGCATCCGACGGGTGGCAGCAACGCTTCGACCAGGAACGCAACCGCACCGCCACCCTCGAAACCGCCATCACCGACCTCCTCGACGAAATCGAGGAACACCGCCCGCTCCTCACAGTCCAAGCAGGACTCGCTATCGACGACGCCCGACGGATCATCACCCCACCCCGCTAACCACCCCGACGAGACGTACCGACCCGCAATCCAACCAACGCGACAAGCCGACCCCTATCCGTCCCGACCCGACGTGACACTCCGCCACCGCCCGATCCGTGCCAACGCGACGAACCGAACTGCTTTCGCACCCCGTCCGAACCGAACCAGCCCCCGAACCAACGCGACGACCCAGATCCTCCCGACGCGACAACCCCCTCCCGCCCATCTCAGCCCGCCGCGACCAACCGCCCCGAGGCCGTCCCGAACCAACGCGACACTCCGAACCAACCCCCGCCCCAACGCGACTAGCCACTCCGCGCCGCCCACGTCCCGACGCGACATTTCAAGCCAGCCCATCCCCGACCGAAGCGACACACCCCTCCGAGCCGACCCGACACCCCACACACCATCCGAACCGAGAGCTACCATCCCCAACCCCGGACGTACCTAACGCAAAGGCCCCTAACACCCGACCATGCCGAAACCACGCCAGAACCGCCGACGCCCACCCGTCACACAACCCGACTGGGACCGCCGACGCCTCATCATCACCCTCCGCAACCAGGGCCTCACGTTCCAAGAGATCGCGAACCAGCTCGGCATCACACGACCCTCCGTCCATCAAACCTACTTCGCTGCCGTCCGCGACATCGCGCTCGAACACCACGAGCAGGCCGTGTACGCATGGTCGGACGCGATAGAACGCGAGAACGAGGTCGTCGAGGCCGCCCGCAAGCAACTGATCTCCGCGTGCCGCCGCTGCCTCGGCAACCAGAAGGTCGAGCCGTACCTCTACCGCGACAAGGACGGCGAGGTTGTCCTGAAAGGCGAAGCCGTGATGGCCCGCGACGCCGAGGGGCTGATCCTGTGCCCGCCGTGCAAAGGCTCGGGCTACCTGTATAGCCCGTTCGTCCGGCAGGGCGCTATGGCGCTCATGCAACGCTCGAACGAGCATTTCTTCACGTTGCACGGGCTGGAACGGATCGCGAAGGAATCGTCGGCCGACCGGTGGGATCTGTCGGACGAGGTGATGGCGATGTCCCCCGACGATATCGCGCGGGAGGCGCAGGCGTTTCTGGCGGAGTTCGTGACTGTCCGTGACCCGGTGTTGGACAAGCTGACCGGGCGGTCGAAGGTCAGGAAGCCGCGCGCGAAGACGAAGTCTGCCGCGAAGCCGACGACGTGACGCTCGCGGGGACGCTACCGGCCGCGTTCGCGGTGCCGCCGCTGATGGCCCCGGCGTTCCAGGCGATGCTCGACCGGTGCGACGCCGTGATCGGTGAGTGGACAGCGTCCCCGGCCGAGAAGGTCGAGATGAGCGTAGAGGTCGCGATCGTGTTGACGCAACGCAGGTGGGGTTGCGGCCGGGCGGAGGCGTTGACGATCCTTGAACGTGTCGCCGCGCCCTGATCCCGGCAAGGTCGCGGTCGTTGGTTCGCGCCGCTACCCGAAGCTCAACCATGTCCGCACGTTCGTCCGGTCGCTGATCCAGCTTGCTCCGGGCACGGTGGTCGTGTCGGGTGGTGCGCTCGGCGTTGACGTGACGGCGCAGGACACGGCAGCGTCGATGCTGTCAACCCCGATCGTGCATCGCCCGAAAGGGAGGGGCGCGATGTACCTGTTCGAGCGGAACATTCTGATCGCGCGGGACTGCGACGTGATGGTCGCGTTCTGGGACGGCCGGTCGCGGGGGACGTTGGACGTGATCCGGCGGGCGGAGCTGAACGGCCGTGAGGCGTTCATCGTGATGCCCGAGTGGGATGAGGGGGAGGTCGTTGCGCTCGCCCGCAAAGTGGGCTATCATGCACGGCGTGGGTAGGGCCGAGGATGTTGATGACCTGATCCGGGCGTGCGAGGACTTCGACCGCGTTCTCGGAACCTACAAGATCGCGTTCACGTCGGCCATTCCGAGGCTTTGCGACTTCATCGATCTGACGCACGCGTCGGTGCTTGACCTTCGGGTGCAAGCCGAGCGCGAGCGTCGCCGGATCGTGCGCGGCGTGATGTGATCGCCGACACGGGGACATGCCGGTCGTGTGGTGCCACGATCGTGTGGGCGATCACCGCGAAGGGGCGGCGGATGCCTCTCGACCCTGACCCGATACCAGGCGGGAACGTGACGCTCCACGAGGACGGGGCGGTGACGGTGAACCCGGCGACCGATCCTGAAACGGAGGTGCTCGGGTACGTGACCCATTTCGTGACGTGCTATGCGGCGAAGCAGCATCGGGGGAAGCGTGGCACGTGAGCCGAGCGAGATCGTGCGCGAGATGGAAACGGTGGCCGCGTTCGGGACTGATGCGATGACACGCACGGCATTGTGGAAAGGTGCCGCCGCGTTGCGCCGCGTCCTGGACAAGAACCGGGCGCTCGCGGCCCTGAACCGGAAGCTCGTGGCGGCCAAGACCGGTGAGAGCGCGGCGTATCAGAAGGGGTACGAGAACGCGGAACGTGAGCTGAACCTTGCGCTACAGCAGACGAGCCACGCGTTGAAGCAAGCCTGCACGAACCTCGCCGTGGCTCGCCCCGACGCGTCCCGCGAGGACTTCGCCGTTGGCGATCATGCCCGGCTGTGGGAGGACGCGCTACGGGCGGGCTGGGCGGGGACGGGGGGTTACGATCCGGCGCGACGGGCCTCGACCGAAGCTGACCTGCTCGGCAAGAGCGATGGGTACCGGGGAGCGGGTGAGGAAGCGTGGTGGGACCCGGCGCGCCGGGCCTCGACCGTCGAGAACGAACGAGAGGAGCAGGATGGAACGTGACCCTGTAGAGATCGCGGACACCTTTCGATGCGTACCGCTCTGCGCCGCGTCGAAGGCATACGGAAGATTCGACCAGCCGTGGAAACACGAGAAGCTGTGCCCGGTACGGATCGCGTGGGAGGAAACGCGTCGCACTCAGGAAAGGAGCAGGAGTGACTGACGAGATCGACACGGTGATGGACGGCCCCGATTGGTACATCTCGCGGGAGCACGCGACCCGCACGATCGGGTACCTGTCCGCAGTGCTTCCGGCGCTCAACAATGTCCCCACCTCCGAGATCCTGGACGAGTGGACGCGGGGGCTGCGCCGGACGATGGGCGGCCCGGACGAGGAGCAGCCGTCGCCGGTCGCTGCCGACGCCCTCTCCCAAGATCCGTTCCGGTTCGGAAAGGAAACGTGCGGGTACGGGTGCGGCCCCGTCCCCCACGTGGACAGGGAGCAGAGGTACGGGATCGCACCGGCCTGCCCGACACACGGGTGGGTGGCCCCGCTATTCGACGAGATGAAGGACACGGTCGTGGAGTACGAGAAGGGCGTGGACGGGTACGACCGCGCGCTGTTCGCCGCCCACGTGCAACTGTCAAACGTCCTGAGCATGGTGACGGAGGCGTTGCGCGGCCGGTTCCCGGAACCCGAGCCGGTGGTCGAGGAGGCACGGTTCGGCCCTCCGAGTGACGACGAGAGCGCGTACCGTCGCGGCCAGTCAGACATGCTCCTGACCGGCCGCGAGGAGATGGAGAAGCTCCGTGGCGAGCTTTTCGACATACGGGCGAAGGCGGCGCTTCTGACCGAGGAACGCGACGCCTGGAAGGCGGATGCTAACGCTTGGCACAAACGCTGTTTGATGGCGCAACCTGAGCAGCCACGTGACGACAGCGGGAGGTGGAAGCAGTATGAGTGACGGGGCAACCAAGGGGATCACCGCGATACGCGCGTTGAAGACGATCATCGGCGGCGATGAGCAGCCGACGGACGAGGAGACGGCGACGCGGGAGCAGACGCGAGAACGGGTGATGGCAACCCCGCTGTTCACGGGTAGCCCGTTGTGGGACACGGTGTCGGCCAAGACGACACAGGAGGAGAAGGACGATCTGTACGGGGTCGCGGCCGACACGATCTGCCACGCGTTCGTCACGATCTTGGAGGAGCAGCCCGATCTGCTCGACCCGGAGAACCGCCCGAAAGTCTCGGACGAATACGAGATCGAGGACATGCGCGGCCAGCCGATCGACCTGGACACCGTGCTGTGGGACGAGCTGAAGAAGCGGTGGCCGCACGCCGACGAGTGGATCGGAGGTGCGTCCGGGTTCCAGGTCGGGTTCGCGTGCAACCAGGCCGTGTGGATCGTGGCCGGGTTCGTCCGGTCGTCCAACCCGGCGATCATCGAGATCGAGGGAAAGAGCGATGGGTGAGCAGGAACCGATCGGAAAGACGTACCGGGTCGAGAGGGTCGTCTCGTTCGAGAGGGTCTACCTTGTCACGGCCCACTCCTACCGGGAGGCGGACGACAGGGTCGAGCGTGAGATCGCGGCCGAGAGGGCTGCCGAGCGGATCGTGACCCGCACCCTGCTAGACAAGTAACCCGAGCGGCCGTCCGGCCGCCGACAACAACAGGAGGTAGGAACATGGGAGTCAACACCGTCGCGGTCAGCGGGAACCTGACCAGGGACCCCGAGCTGAAGCATCTCCCGTCCGGCACCTCGATCTGCGAGTTCGCGATCGCGCACAACCGCCGCTGGCGGGACGGCGACGACTGGAAGGAGCAGGTCCACTTTTTCGACTGTGCCGCGTGGGGCAACTTCGGGGAGCTGCTCGCCCGGAAGCTCCGGAAGGCCGACTCGGTGACCGTGTCCGGCCGGATGGAGTATTCGTCGTGGGAGCAGGAGGACGGGACGAAGCGGTCGCGGATCAAGGTGATCGTGAACGACATCGAGTCGAGGGCGATGTTCCGGAAGGCTGACGAGGAGAACCGGCCCGCCGACGAGGGGTCGCAGGAGCATGTCCCCGCGTCCGGCGGCGGTCCCATCGACGACATACCCTTCTAGGCCCATGAAGTTTCACGTGCAGATGGAGGTGACCGTGACCGTTGAAGCCGACGACCGGTTGCACGCGTGGGAGCGCGCGACCGCGTCGCTCGGTAACTGGGCGTACTGGACTGTCGAGCCGGTGGACGGCCAGTTGATCGGACGCCGGATCACCGAGGGCATCGACCCGAAGTGCCTACCCGAATGATGCGGCCAGGAGGTTGAGGCGGATGCGTAAGAGGATCGCGGTTTGCGCGTGCGGGGAGCCGCTCGTCTGGACGTTCGTGTTCCGGGGCAAGGAGTGGTACTGCGTCGAGTGCGGCCGGGCGTACGGCATGTTCGGCTGCGACATGGCCGATCCGACGAAGGAGTTGACAGGGCGGCAGACGAAGCTCGCCGACGAGTTCGACAAGATCGCCGCGCCGATCATCCCGCCAGGTGCGATCCTGCCAGGGTGCGAGCAGTGCAGGCTCGATACCGACCATTTTGCCCATGCGACCGACGAGGAGACCCGGGCGTCCGAGGCGGCGCTCGAAGCTCTCAATGCCAGGAGGACGATGACACGTGTCTGAAGCGGTGAAGGTGGCGATCACGAAGGCGGAACGGGACGCGCTCGAACGGATGATGACCCAGCTTCGTATCGAGACCAGGGTCATCTACAGCGACGCGTTGTTGACGATCGTGGAACGGTGGGACGAGCAGGCGAAATATGAGGAGGAGTGGTGAGAGACGAGTGGGAGTTCCAGCGCACGTGCGGGTTGTTGATGGAGGCGGCGGCCGAGTGCGGTCGCTACCACCGGACGCGTGAGGCGAAGTGGAGCGAGGACTACGACGTCGCCGTCCAGTCTGTCGGGAGCGGGTTGTCGGTCGAGACGTTCGACGTGACTGGCGGGCAGGCCGCGGCCGTCAGAATCGACCCGGCGATCCAGGAGCGGATCACGTTCGCGCAGAAGAAGCGTGACAGCCACCGCGTGAGGGCGGAGACGTACGAGCGGTGGGTGGCGGCGCTCGGGAGCGAACAGGGCGGGCGGGCGATGACGCTCACGTTCGATGACATGCAGTTCTTCTACCCGTTGGACGTGTTCAAGCCCGGCGAGGGCGGGCTGTGACGCTCCGCCATGGCTTCTACTTCGTGGACGAGCCGCCCACGCTGATCCGCGTCGAGGAGGGCGCGCGCTCCCCGGCGATCTTCGTCTACGGGAAGTGGGTGACGGGCGGGATCGTCGCGCAAGACGACGTTCCGGCCTGGAAGCATGTCGTGGTGAAGCTCGGGCTGTTTGATGAGAAGAACACCAGCCTCTCGAACTCGCGTTGGATCAACAGGCCATGACGAACGGGCACCCGTACGACGACCCCTATTACGACGAGCCGTTGCGGCGGCCGCAGACGTTCGTGGAGAGGCTCGCGAAGATCCTGTCCGCGCTCGTGTTCGTTGCCGTCCACGTGGTCGCGCTCGCGTTCGTGTTCGGGATCGTCGGCGCGTTGGCGCTTCTTGCGTGGGAGACAGGATGGGGGCTTGTGCCGTGACTCGGACAGAGCGGGAAAAGAAGGAGATCGAGGTGGTGTGGTCTTGCGACGGCTGCGACTACATGGTCTCGCAGTCGGGCATCGGGATCACGGTGACGTTGACCGGCCACGAGCCGCTCCACTTCCACGCACCGAGTTCGTCTCGCGACTGTTGGGCGTACTTCCTGCGGAACCGTCACATCAGGGTGAGAGCGGCGAAGGATCGGCTGCTACCGGAGGACACGTTCGAGCCGTTGGCCCCGCACCTCGGGGAGCCTCTGGGCGCGAATCCTCCGAGGACGGTGGTGCCGGGACCGAGGACGAGCGTCCCCTGATGACCGCGTACTGGACCCTCTCCACGTTGGCGGCCTCGGTCGTCGTGTACTTCGTTGCGTTGAACGCGATTCCTGACCGGTACGGGCTGTTCGCGTTCGCGGCGGTCGCGTTGACGTGGGCTATCGGCGTCACGGCGCAGCTCGGGGTGTGACGTGCCGCATATCCCGGAGCAGACACCGCCGAGGGTGCCAGGGGAAACCAGGAAAGCGTACGCTGCTTGGCTCGCCAGAGAAGGCTACTTGCAGCCTGCCGACCCGGCCGAGCCGGGCGACCCCGGAAAGATCGAGGTCAGCCCCATCTACGGCGACGAACGGTTCCACCCGTTCTCGTTCTTCGGGTGGTCAGCCGACGAAGCCCGCCAAGGCGAGTACATGCTTGCGGGCTTCATGGCGGTCGCGGCTGTTGTCATCCTCCCGTTCACGGCGCTGATGATCCCGGCGTGGCTGCTAGGCCGTCTGATCGCGTGGAGGGTCAGGTGAGGGTGTCCCCGAGGGTGACGTGGCGGGAGTACCGTCGTGCGCAGATCGACGCGTCCCAGGTCGTGTCTGTCGGGTGCGTATGGTGCGGCGAGCGCGTCGATGACATGCGGCTCCCGGATGCGAGAGAATGGTCGGAACGGCACGCGTGTCGTGAAGGGGCAGAACGCGAGAGGAAACGGAGGAAGCGGCGATGATGAAAGTGGTGGTGGGGTTCCGCGAGGACGGGAAGGCGATCGTCCGGACGGTGGACAACCGGCGCAAGTTCACCGACGACGCGCCCGAGGTCGGGTGGCTCAGGGTGTCGCTCGGGATGGTGTCGTTCTCGACGGTCGACGACCGTCTGTACGGGCCGGGCGAGATGGCGTTGCCTGCGAGGAAGCAGGCACCCGAGGCGGCAGCCGAGGTGCCTGTCCGGGCCGACGACGGGCCGCCGCCGAAGGGTGACGACGCGCCGTTCGATGACCCGGAGAGGCAGGACGTCGATCCGCCGAAGCGGCCGCGGAGGACGAAGGCGGCGTCGTGACCCTCCACATCGTCTACGGGAAGCTCCATGCTGTCAGACCAACGAGGCGGGCGGACGGGGCGTGGCGGTCGGTCGCGTCCATCGCCGTGACAAGGGAGACGATGATGTTCCTGCGAGGCCAGAGCGAGAACCATCAGCCGGTGCGAGCGCCGATCATGGAGGCGTTCGCGTCCGTCCCCGACGACGAGTGGGACGGCACGGCGGCCATGCTTGCCGCCGATCTCGACGCGTACGGGGTGGCGTTCGTCACGCTCGACGGGGAGCGGCTTGAACCAGGCTCTATAAGGGTCGCGGCATGACCGAGCCGCGAGCGACCGTCGTCAAGCGGGTGTCGTTTGAGGCGACGATCACCTTCCCCGAGGTGGAGGGGGTGGTTGTTCTGCCGAGGCGACTGAAGCTCTACGTAGAAGCCAGCGACTCGGATGCGCTGGCGCGGTTTCTTGGCGAGCTTGCGGAAACGGCCAAGGTTGCGGCCATGACGTGCGACGTGATGGAAGGGATGCCATGACCGCCGACCTGCGTGCGAAGCAGATCCCGGCCGAGGAGTGGGCCGCGCTCGAACGTGGCGTCGCCGCGCACGCGGATCTGACCAGGGCGGCGGTGTCGATGTTCGTGCCGTTGCCGAACGGGAAGAAGGTCGCGGCCCCGCTGATGCCGCCGCTACCGAACGTCGCGGGGCCAAGGCCCGGCAACGTCGTCGCCCACGATATCCACGCACGCATCCGCAAGACGCACCCGAAGTCCCCGCTGTTGGGCGCGTCGCTCCTGTTCGTGAAGTGGGGTAACTACTTCATGGTCGGCCCCCGCCTCGTCGCGGCTATCGCGGGCCAGGAGACGGAGTACGGCACCACCGGGAACGCGGCAGCGATCCACAATGCGTTCGGGTGGGGGCCGGGGATCGAGATGAGGACGTGGGAGCACGGCATCTACCGGGTGGCGCGCGGGCTGCGCGCCTACTACCTGAACACGGACCGGAACACGATTGTGGAGATCGGGGAGCTGTACGCGCCGACCGCGTCGGACACGTCGGGTCTGAACCGGCACTGGATCGACGGGGTCACGTCGATCTACCGTGCGATGGGAGGTTCCGGCTATGGAGTATGACGAGCTGTTCGAGATCAAGCAGCGGCTCGACCGGTTGGAGAAGGCGGTCGTGACGATGGCGTGGTGGCTCGTCCAGGCGCAGACGGGGTTCGGTGTGCAGGACGCCCGTGGGATCGAGAAGATCGCGAAAGGGCTGGACGGTGAGTAGCTACGACAAGTGGTTGAAAGCGACCGGGGACGCGGACGCGGCGGTGGCGGCGGAGTCGGAGGACGGGTGGGACACGAAGCAGATAGAGCGCGCGATCTCGTGGACACAGATGGTGCTCGATCATCTGCGTGGGCTGCCGGAGGCTCCGAAGCGGAAGCAGGCGTTCGGGAGGAAGCAGCCGAAGGCGTCCCCGACGGCGGCGGCCGTGAAGGGCGGCCCGTCCGCGTTTGATGGGTTGGCCGACAAGAAGGCGAGGGCGGCACGTGGGTATTGAGCATCACCGGAAGCTGGTTCGTACCGACGACGGGTCGGTGCCGGGCTGCCAGACGTGGGAGTTCGAGCCGCCCCTGACGTTGGAGTCCGGCGACAGCGTGGTCTTCGACTACGAGACGAGCACGGTGATCCCGAACGTGGTTGTCCCGGACGAGTGGGCAAGCTCCCTGAGCGCGGACATGGTGAACGGGCATCCGTGGCCGCTTCCGGCGTACGTGCCTGCCCGGAATCCGTCGCGGTGGAAGCGGTTGCGGTGGGTGAGCTGGCGTGTCCGGGAACGGGTCGCTCTGTGGATCTGCCCGTGGCTGGACGAGCTGTGACCGATCATCGGGCGAGGATGGTGGTTGGCGACGACGGGGTTATCGAGGCGTTCTTGCCCGTGAACCTCTATCGGGTGTTCTCGGGGTACCAAGGCTTCTGCGCTGTCCACGTTCTTGTTGTCGCAAGCAACGAGAATGAGGCGGAGGAGATCGCGTTCGCGGCGTTCGAGGGAAAGGTGACTGAGAGGCGCGAGCGAGGCTCGGATATGGTCGAGCTTCTCGGGCCGATCCCGGTTGGCTCTGGTGCGGTCGGGAAACCGTGGGGTGGCGAATGAGCGTGCAATGGTTCCACGTCTCCATCGAGGGCGGCTTCGACCTGTCCGTCGAGGACGTGTGGCCGGACGGTGGTGCCCCGGCGAACCCGACCGCGCAGGACGTGGCGGCCGTGATGGTGTCGTGCGGCTCGAAGATGCGGGTGCTCGCTGATTGGGAGCTGCGACCCGACGTGTTCGTGGACTCCGTGAAGGTCGATTGGAGGCTTTGATGGCGGTGGACGAAGAGACGGCGACGGAGAAGCTCGTGCTCCGCAACGAGATCAAGCGGCTGAACATGGAGATCGAACGGTTGACCTCGCTGCTCGACGGGTACCGGGGCTGCTACGCGGCCGACAACAATCTCGACCCGGCGGACTTCGAGAGGTGGCTTCTCGGAGGGCAGCGTGGAGACGCCTGATCTGTCCGGCCTCGTTGACGGCGAGGAGGTGCTGATCCGGTTCGTCTGCCCCCACGACCGGGAGGTATGGGACGTGTGGGTGACCGCCGTGAAGCTCGGGGAGCACGTGAGCTTGAACGCTTCGACGCCGGGCGGGACGATCTGTCCTGACTGTGGCCGTCGCGGGCGGCCAGCCGACTATTGAGGGAGGTGCGGGGTGGCGAGCGTGATGTTGAAGCCGGTGGATGAGGCGTGGATGCAGCGGGCGCTTCTGTTCGTCCACCGACGGGCGAAGCGGGGGGAGGGGCCGACGTGGCGGGAGATCGCCGCCCACATGGCGTGGGGCTACCCGTCGTGCAACACATACCACCGGATGCTGAAGCTCCGGAAGCGCGGCTTGACGTGGGAGGACGGGGTGGCGCGTTCGACCCGGCTGACGGACGAGGGGTGGGAGCATCTGAAGGCCGCGTTGAAGGAGACGGGGCCGTGAGCAAGTTCAGTGAGGCTCTTGACGAGGAGCGGGCGTCGGCGTCAGCGGCGGCCGAAGCAACGGAACGGGCTGCCGCGAACCCGTGGATGATGGAGAACGGGACGGTGAAAGTCGACCCGGTGGCGCTCGGTTTGGTTGCTGTCGCGGCCGAGCTGCGGGCGTTGCGGGCGACGGTCAACGCGCGGTCGTTCGGTCCGCCCCGTGACCGTGACCCGTCGCCGTTGCCGACCGAACCTGACCCCGACCTCGTCTCACAAGGCTACGGGTACGACAACGATCCGACGCCCTATCGACCGTCCGCGCTCCGGCGCTGGCTACGCCTCTGAGGCGAGCGACCCACCCTCCCGCTAAGTGTGCTATCATGGTGGTGGACGGTGCTGAGAGGTGAAAGCATCATTCCGACCCGCTCAGCTTTCGAGCGAGCCTGGAAGGACCCTGATAGCCCACTCCGCCCGTCCAAGACCGTGCTCCCCGGTGACGGGCCGCAACGGGGCCGAGAGATCGGCTGTCCGCGCTCCGACGGTTAGCGCCGAGCGGGAAGACCCTCGCGATCCGGGGAGTACGGCTACGCGTCCGAAGCGAGATACAGCTTCACGCGCGCGAACGGGACCGCGACCCGTAGCTTCCTGATCGCGCGCTCCGCGTCCGCCTTGCGCGTGTACCCCTCGCCGGACGTGGCGACCGGTTCGCCGTTACGGCCCCGGAGTGTCCACCGCCACTCCCCGGCCGCGTCCTGGTACAGCCGGAACGTCACGCCAGGATGCGGGTGCGCCGCTCAACGGTCGCGAGCGCGACCTCGCGGTGCTCGTCGTCAGGCAGCCGGTTCAGGAGCGCGGACAGCACGTCGCCCGAGTCCTCGGACGCCATGAACTCCGCCCACGCCAGCTCGATCGCGGCGAGCAGCGGGCCAGGGATCACGATGCGGTTCTCCATGCGTCGGATAATACCAACCGATTCTATGGTTGCCAACCAACCGTCAAGTAGAGGTTGAGGGTTGGTTGGCAACCAACGGCCGGGGTCATGTCGTCCGACTCGGGTGCAACGCTTCCCTCCGTATGGCGAGAACGAGACGGAACGGAGGGAACGTGGGAGAGCACGAGCACGAGTGGCAGGAGAGCCACTACACGGCGACCGGCGACCGCGTCATGTTCTGTCCCGCGTGCGGTGAGGCCCAGACGTTCCCGACCTCAGTGGACGAGGCCGTCGAGGTGCATCTCGCGGCGAAGGCCCATCCGCGAGACGGATGGGACCCCGCGTGGACGGATGACGAGGCCCGTGAGGCACTGAGCGACTACTTCGAGGAGGTGAAAGGGTAGTGGACATTTTCGTTCCTGACGCTGGCGTCCGTGTCGAGCACGGCCGTCTGCTCGTCCCCGGCCGCTACAGGGCGGCAGGGATTATCAAGCCCGGCCGGATGAAGCGGCAGTTCCACTTCTTCTGCGGACAGGGAAGCCTCGTCTTCCCGGACGGCACCATCGAGCTTCAGGACAGCGAGCCGGTCCCGAACGCGGTGGCGGACGAGGGCGAAGCGAACCTCATCAACGTCTACCTGAAGGAGCAGGCGCACGCCGCAGGCAAGTGGCTGTTCCTCATCAACGACTCCGGGCTGGTCGAGACGGACACGATGGCGTCGATCACGTCTGAGGCGGAGACACCCGGCGCGGACGGCTACAACCGGCCGCAGCTCTCGACGGGCGGGTGGGGCGCGAACGCGCTCGACTCAGGTGACTTCCAGACCGTGGCGGCGGAGGAGACGTTCGGGCCGAACACTGCGGTCGCGTGGACGCTCACGCACGTCGGGGTGACAACGCACGCGACTGACACGTCCGGCCTGTTCCTCGCGTATCTCGCGACCGCGACCGGCTCCGTCGCCACCGGGGTCGCGTACAAATACACGTTGACCTGGAAGTTCTCTTGAGTGTTGCTGCGACGATACCCGGATGAGCGACGAGATCAAGGTCGCTGCCCCGATCGTGGTCGGGTTGTCCGCCCGGATCATCAACCAAGATGGGACAGTTGCCGAGGATCTCGGTGAGCTGGACTGGAAGCCGAAGGAGCCGGAGACAACGGTCAGCGACGACAAGTAGAAGGGGCGGGCGATGGCGTTCGGCACCGCTACCGTCTTGACGAACAAGGGCAAGGCGTTCTTCGCCGACCGGCTCCGGACGACACCGGGCACGTACACGGTGTCGCCGAAGTATCTTGCGATGGGTGTGGGCGCGACCGGGGCGGCACGTACCGCCGTCGCGGCCGACACGGTGCTCTCGACGGAGGTCGAGTCCCGTGTCGTCGGCACCGAGTCCGTGGTCACGGTCGCTCAGACCGGCGACACGTTTCAGGTGGTCGGCACGATTGTCGCGTCGGCGGCAAGGAACGTGGACGAGGCCGGGCTGTTCGACGCCGCGTCCGGCGGGAACATGGCGGCGTCGGCTACGTTCCCGGTGATCGCGTTGACGACCGGGCAGGGGATCGAGTTCACCTGGAAGCTCCAGGTCACGTAGGCCGGGAGACGGTGGCGGTGTTCGCCTGATGGCTGAGGTTGGTTCCGCATACGCCGAAGGCTTCGGTGTTTCGACGACCGCGGGACCGGTCGATCTGTGCCAGATCCCGGCCGGGTCGTTCACGGCCGGGAAAACCTATCTGCTGCTCGCGTGGGCGTCCGTCGCTTCGGCGTCCGTCACGAACGATGCGACGGTGTCGCTCGTTCATGGCGCGTCGGACACGGTGTTCACGGACGCGCTCGGCGATCTTGAGCTGAACGCCGCCAACACGCACAAGGCGTTCCAGGGCTGGATGTTCGTCTACACGCAGCCTGGCACGGCCGAGGAGGTCACGCTCAGGCTCGGCTCGACGGGCGGCTCGTCTGCGACCGCTGACGGCGGCATCCTCGCGATCTGCTTGACCGACTGCGGCACCGAGGACGTGGTGTGGCGGTACAACGAGGTGACGGCGGACTACACGCCGACGACGACCCCGACGGCGCAGGCGTCCGAAACGTTCACGCCGAACGGAACCGACACCTGGCTGCTGCTCGCGCACGGCGTTGTCGATCCGGCCTCGTCAACCGCGAACCAGCAGATGCAGCTCAACGACTCCGTGGTCGGGGTCGTGTCGGCTGTCGATGTGGAGGGCGAGGACACGACGAACGAGCGTCGCCAGTGGGCGCTCGCGCACGCGTACACGCCGTCGAACGCGGCCCACACCGTGTCGGCCCGGTTCTCGTACGAGTCGGGAGGCACCGCCGGGAACGTGCTGTCGTCCAGGGTGTTCGCGATGAACCTGACCGCGATCTTCGCCCAGGTCGCGTTCACGTTCGCCGCGGCCGAGGAGCAGCCCGCCGCCGCTGCTTCGTGGACGACCACTCGGACGTTGTCGCCGACCCCGGCCGTGACGGGTAACTGGGCGATCATCGCGGCGGCGAATCATGACCTGAACTCGTTGTCGAACGACACCCGTGTCCGTCTTCAGGTGAACCCGTCCGGGGGCGGGCTTACGTCGCAGCCGGGGTACGGGGATGACGCGCCCGGTATCGACGGGTGGGACGCCACCGATGTGACGCCGGTCTTGTTGGCGACCAGGGAGTCGCTCAGCTCGGGCGCGGCCCGCGACATCAACTTCGACACGCAGTCGGGTACGGGCACGTCGCAGCGGGTCGAGAACCGGCTGCTGGTCGCGTTCTCGCTGGAGGCGGCGGTCGCGGATGTAACCGAGGCCGGGACGATCGTTGCGACGGTCGCGCTGGCGGCGACGGAGCGGCGCGCGACAACGTTGTCGGTTGATGGGACGGACGGGGCCGTCGCCTCGATCCGGTCGGCCGACCTGTTCGAGGATTCCCGGACAGGGGTGGTGGGTGATCCCAGCACCGAATACATCTCCTTCTCCGGTGCATTCCCCGGCGGCACGGCGGTCGGGGATATCGCCTTCGCCTACCTTTGGTACGACTTCACGGACGCCGAGATGCCCGAGTGGTGCGCGACGTGGATACAGACGAACGGCGGCGGCGGCGCATGGACGAAGATCGGTGAGGACGGCGAGAGCGGCGTTACCCCGACCAAGAACGCCTACTACTCCAAGACGATCACGGCGGGCGACCTGACGTTCGGCTACGCCGCCTACGCCGTGGCCGACGGCGGGGACACGGCGTGGACAGACCCGAAGGCGATGCTTGCCCTCATCATCGTCAAGGACTCGACTTCGATCGGGACTGTCGCCCCGAACTTCGCCAGCGCCACGTCGCCCGACCTGACGGGGTACGTGGACATGCTGGTGTTCGTCACGAAGGGTGGCGGCACCCCGTCGGGCAACAACCCGTCACCGGCAACGGGGCTGTCGTTCCAAGACCTGCTCGGGTCGTGGGTCAACTTCGAGTACCCGCAGAAGATCGATGACGGCGGTTCGGCGGGCGGCCCGTGGACGTGGTCGCAGACGGGTGCGGCTGACACCGTCGGCTTCTACCCGACGCCGGGCTTGCCGGGGATTCTCGTTGTCCCTTCCGTCACCCGCGTAAAGGTCGTGCCGGAGGCGGGGACGATCACGGCGACGGTCGCGCTCTCCAAGGCCGAGGTGTTACGGGAGGTGGGGACGGTCACCGCTGTCGGCGCGCTGTCGGCGGTCGAGGACCTCGTTACCGGTGACGAGATCGAGGCCGGAACGGTCACCGCCGCGTGCGCGCTCTCGGCAACGGAGACGCTGAACGAGCCGGGCACCCTCGCGGCGGCCGGTTCCCTGGCCGCGGCCGAGACGATCTCGGAGGCCGCCACGTTGACGGCTACCGTCGCCCTGTCATCGACCGAGACGGCCACGATCTCGGAGGCTGGCGCGTTCACGGCCGTCTCCGTGATGGCAGGGCAGGAAGCGGCGGCCGAGGCAGCGTCCGTCTCGCCGTCTGTCACGGCCACCGCTGTCGAGGTTCTCACGGAAGCTGCGACCCTTGCTGCTGTCGCGACGTTGACGGCAACAGAGGCGTCGGACACCTCTGACACCGGGACCGTCACGGCTGCTGCCGTGCTCACCGCCGCCGAGGCGCTCGTAGAAGCGTCCACCGTCGCCGCAGCCTCGACGATCACGGGAACCGAGGTCGCCGCAGAAGCCTCGACGCTGACCGCCGTCTCGGCGCTGTCGGCGGTCGAGGATCTCACGTCCGGCGACGAGGTCGAGGCCGGGACGATCACCGCCACGGCGTCGCTGTCCGCAATCGAGACACTCACCGAGGCGGGCACCGTCACGTGCGCCACCGCCCTCACCGCCGCCGAGGCATCGAGCGAGACGGCCACGCTCACCGCCGTTGGCGTCCTGTCCGCCACGGAGACGGCATCCGTTTCCGAGACGGGCACCGTCACCGCCGTGTCCTCGCACGCGCACACGGAGGCGCACGCGGAGACGGGGACGGCAACCGCGATCTCCGCGCTCGCGGGGGCAGCCGCCACCGCCGAATCCGTTGTCCTGTCCGCGATCATCCAGATCCAGGCGGCCGAAACGCTCACCGAGGCGGGCACCATCGTCGGCGCCTCGATCCTCTTCGGCGGCACGCAGCAGCGCGCGCACCCGGTCGCGGACATCACCGACGGCACGTGGGAAGCGGTGTTCACCTAGATGGCCGCCCCAACGGTCAGAGGGAAAGGCGCGTTCGGGTCGGGCACCACGTCGTTCGTCGCGGCCGTCCCGACCGCTGATGCCCCCGTCGCCGGGGATCTCATGTTGATCGTCATGGAGTCGTCTGACACGACGACGGCGGCGGGGACACCGAACACCCCGGCGGGCGGGTGGGTCAAGGCGTTCGAGGAGACGCAGGGCGGCGGCGCGATCGGGGTGACGACCTTGACGGTGTTCGCGAAGATCGCGGGCGCTTCGGAGACGGACGTGACGGTGGACGGTGTCGGTGCCGGGACGGGCCAGCATTGCGCCGGGTCGATGCTCGTGATCCGCGACCACGGCCTTGCGTCCGCCGCCGCTGTCACGGTCGGCACCGGGGGCGGCGGGTCAGGAACGACAGCGACCGCGTTGGGGGTCACGACCCCGGACGCGACGTGTCTCGTCGTCATCGCGGTCTGCCACACGAACGACGCGAACGCGACCACCGTGTTCTCGTCGTGGACGAACGCGAACCTCGGGACGATCACCGAACGGGACGACCAGACCGTCAACACCGGGGCCGGTGGAGGTATCGGGTACGCGACCGCCGAGAAGGCGACGCAGGGAGCGACCGGAGACTCGACGGTGACGGTCACGTCGGGTAACTGGCGAGCTGTCCATCTTGCGGTGCCGCCTGTTCCCGTTGTCGCGGAGTCGGGAACGATCACCGGGTCGGGGACGCTGACGGGTGTCGAGGCGTCCGTGATCCCGGCGGCCGGGACGTTCACGGCGGCCGGGACGCTCTCCGGGGTGGAGCTGCTGGCGGAGACGGGCGCGTTGACGACCGTGGCGGCGCTGTCGGCGGCCGAGTCCGCCTACTCGACAGAGGCAGGGACGTTCGTTGCGACGGTTGCGCTGTCATCGGTTGAGCAGCTCGCGGCCAGTGAGGCGGGCACCGTCACCGCCACTGTCACGGACAGCCACACCGAGGCGGTCAGCGAAGCCCCGGCCCTCGTAGCGGCCGTGGCGCTGGCCGCGACGGAAACCATGACCGAGTCGGGCACGGTCACCGCCGTCGCTGCCCTGTCCGCCACCGAGGACACGACGAGCGGCGAACAGATCGAGTCCGGCACCGTCACCGCCACATCCGCCCATGCCGCGACGGAGACGCTCGCGGAACCCGGTGCGCTCGTCACCACTTCCGCCCCGTCCGCCACCGAGCTTCTCACGAGCGCCGACCTGTACACGGCGATCGACGAGGCGGTGGCCGACTACGCGGACTTCATCCGGTCTGCCCTCTGCACAGACACCCCCGACGTGGCGGAAGTCCGGCTCGGCTCGATCCTCGACCCGGACGTGTCGTGGGGGCACACGCTCCGTTTCGTTGCTGTCCGCGATGAAGCCGACGGCGACGTGGTTGATCTTACCGTCACGTTCCTCGAAGACGTGACCGAGATCGCCACGACGGGGGCGATCACGCTGGTTGACACCTTGACCGAATACACGCTTGATCTGTCGTCTGCCGAAACCGACGCGATTACCGATTACAGCAACCTCCGTGTCAGATTCTCCGCGATCCGCTCGACCGACAACAGCGGGCCACGACGAGCGATCGTGTTTTGGGTCGAGTTCGCGGTCCCGGAGGCGGCGGCGGTACCGCCCGTCTACGAGTCCGGGACGATCACCTCGTCCTCGACACTCACGGCTGACGAGGCGCTCGCGGAAACCGGCACCCTTGCCGCGGTCGCGTCCTTGTCCGCGACCGAGGCGACGGACACGTACGAGGCTGCCACCCTCGCCGCCGTTTCCGCGCTGTCGGGCACGGAGGCGCTCGCTGAAACCGGGGCCGCCATCGCCGCCGCGTCGCTGTCCTCGTCCGAGGTTGCCACCGAAGCCGGGACCGTGGTCGCGGTCGCGTCCCTGTCGGCCACCGAAACGTCCCACATCGCTGAAGCGTCCACGGCCACGGCAGCGTCCGTGCTCTCCGCGACGGAGGCGCTCGCGGAAACCGGAACGCTCGTCGCTGCCGCGTCACTGTCGGCCACCGAGGCGTCGCAGGCAACCGAGTCCGGGACGGCCGTCGCCGCCAGCTCCCTGACGG
>Ga0105259_1000041_pt1 | contig 23507 bp, 33 predicted proteins | sample EasRivMeERMZT299_FD_89678 | JGI IMG/M metagenome (GOLD analysis project Ga0105259, IMG submission 89678) | Soil microbial communities from meander-bound floodplain in the East River, Colorado, USA - East River MetaG ERMZT299 | ecosystem: Environmental > Terrestrial > Soil > Floodplain | place... | reverse complement strand
GTTCTAGGGAGACACGCCAGAGAACTCCGCCTCTCCCCCCCGGAGTAATTCGGACTCCGGGTGTCGGACGGAATTGAGATACCGGCGCGCCTCGCGTACCAGCGCAATCAGCGCGGCGACGCGATTGCGGTCGTCGAGCGTCAGCCCTCGCAACCTGGGGTACTTGGGTTTGTATTGCTTGCGGCAGTGTGTGCTGCAGTAGACGTCGTGCGCGAGCCCTTGAAACGTAGTGCCGCAATTCGGGCAGCAATGCGCGACGCCGAGCGCGCGCGCCTGGCAGAGCGACGCCGACGTATTCGCATTCGGCAGGCGCCGTCGCGCGTCGCGGCACGGGACACAGTAGCGGCCGGTCGGCGCCGGCGGCGCGCCGCAGGGACAGCGCCGCAGCGCGCGGAGACGCCGGCGCGCGTCGCGGTACTGCGCGCGCATCTCGCGCGCGAGCGCCTCGGCCTGGCGTTTCGGCGCGTTGCGTGCGGCGGCGAGTGCGCGCAGGCGGTCGCCGTTGCAGCGTTTCGAACAGAAGCGCCGCGCGTCGCGGTCGGTGTACCCGGCGCTCTTGGGTTTGCGCCAGAACGCGACGCCGCACCATTCGCACGTGAGCGGCGCGCGCCCGTGTCGCTGCCGGGCGTTATAGCAGGCGACGCAGGTACTCGAGGCCGGCGCCTTCGCGTTGCCACAGCCACAGACACGCGACCGCGACGCCGGCGCCTTCAGCCGCGCGCGCCGACACGGCAAACACTCGCGCGCCTTGGGCGTGCGCGGCGCGCCGCAGGCGCACGGCACGCGGCGCGCCAGGCGGCCCGTGCGGTGCCTCGAGGGTTGGCAGGGCGCGCAGTACTGCCTACGCTGAGCCCGGTTTTTCGCGCGCCTCATTTCCGACGAGGAATCAGGAAGTAAACTCATCCGGCGCCTTTCGCGTGTTGCCCTGGCCGGTCTGCGCCGGCAACAGCACGCCGCAGGCGCGGCACGGCCGCGGCGGCCGCGGCGGTCGTGGTTGCCCGTGCGGCGTCTGCGGCCGGCACGTCGCGCAGTCTTTGCGCCGGCGCCCTCGAGCGCCAGGCGCGCGCGGCGCGATCGGACTCCCACAGACGCGGCACGGTGTCACTTGGCCGCCTTGAGCGGCGTTACCGTACCTGCCTCGGCCGCCTCGGGCAGCAGGCCGGCGACCTTCGCAATCTGCAGCGTTTGCTCGGGTCCGATGCCGGTCTGCCGCGCCGCAATCAGCATCATGGAAATCATATTGTTCTGACTGGCACGCCAGCGGGTATAGCCGCTGACGGCGCCGACGGCAATCTGGACGCGCCGCAGGCGCTCGGGGTCTTTGCCGCGATACGTGCCCAGAAATTCTTTGATCTCGAGCGCGCCGGCCAGCGCCGCCTCCTCGAGCGCATCATGCAGCGCCTCGCGTGTTCGGTTGCTCATGCTTTCTCCTTCACCGCGTGCCGTTCAATGATTCGCAACACGGCCAACAGATCGCCGGCGATACTGCCGCCATAGTTAAATCGCCCGATCGACACGAGCCCGTCCTCGGTCGCCGCGCGCGTTAGTCGCTTGATTGCCGCCTCGAGGTTTTTTGTCGGCGCCATCGTCATTTGTGGGGTCAGCCTTTCTCGGTATTGCACCGCGTGCAGAGGGTTTGATGGTTGCTCGGGTCGAGGAGCGCGCCGCCGTCGCGCAGCGGCACGATATGGTCGACGCAGTCGCCGTGGACGCGGCGGCCGGCGCGCCAGCACTGCGAGTGCTCACTCGAGAACGTGCCGTCGGCGCGTTGCCCACAGTACGGAAAGCGGTCGCGAAAGGTGCGCGCATAGGCGACCCACGCGTTGCTATAGCCGCGCGATTGCCGCGTGCCGCGGTGCGTGTCGTGCACGCGGCGCGTCGCGCGTGCGGTCGCACAGTCGCACGCCTCGCCGGCCGGGCGCGCGGCGCCGCAGGCATGGCAGGCGCGCGGCGGTGCCGTCGGCATCAGACCGCGTCCCACGGCAGCGCGCGGCGCGCCTCGAGCGGCGCCTCGGCCGGCGGCATTTCGGATTCGAGCAGCTGCAGCGCAATAAATCCGCGTTCTTTGGTCGTGCCGGCGACGCGAAACCCGGCGCGCCGAAAGCATCGGCCGGGGTCGCGTTTATGGCGCACGGCGGCCGGGTTGACGAAACTCACCATGCCGAGCGCCGGCACGGCCGGCCAGCGCCAGCGGGTCGCCGCGATCGCCTCGCGAATCAGTACCGACGACAGCGTCGCGCCTTCGTTGCGAAAGATCGAGCACAGCCAGGCGCCGGCCCAGGCATGTTGTACATATTCGGCGCGCGGCCAGGTCGTCACCCACAGGGCGCCGGGCGCCAGGAGCACCAGACACGCGCCCGGCGGTACGAACTGGCGCGCGCCGACCTGCTGGCGCGAATAGTGCCGGTCGGCGAGCGCGGCGCCGAGCGCGTCAGCGCGATAGGACAAGCGCCACTGCATCAGGCGAGCGTGCCGCGAATGAGCGCGGCGCCGCGCAGGGTCAGCGTCAGCGTTTCGCCGGGCGCCAGCGCGAAGGCGCGCACGCCGCCGCGCAGGTCGGCAATGTCGCCCGTGGTCGGCGCGATCGCGACCAGCGGCACGTCGCGTTCAATTTTCGAGAACCAGCACGCGAAGCGCCCATCGGTCGAGCGATTGGCGTACGCCTTCAAAAACCAGCCGGCCGGGTCGTGCGGCTGCAGCGGCGCCGTCGCGAACGGAAACTCGCCCTCATACCGCGGGTTCGAATGCGAGATGCGGGACCACTGCGCCAGGTCGCCGGCGAGGAAATCGCGCGCCTGGCAGAGCGTCGCGAGCGTCGGCGCAAACGAGGGTTGGTCGTATAAATTCGCATACCTCCCGCGGTCTAGGTCGGCCTGGCCGCCGCCGCGGATGCCGGCGCCGCAGTGATAGACATACAGCGGCGCGCGCATCAGCCAGGCGCACGCGGCATGGGTCGTATTGCGGAGCGGGTCATCGTCCTCGGCGACGGAGCTCTGCGGCCCGATCGGCTCCTCGTCGATCGCAACCAGCGCCGTCTCGCGCAGGTCGTACGGTTGTTCGGTGTGTTCCCACATCCCGCCGTCGCCCTCGACCTTTCGCTCGGTACGGCCGGCGTAGACGGTCGCCGGCGCCTCGTCGAGACTGCAGACGCTCGAGCACAGAAACGGCGTCAGGTCTTGCACGCGCGCCACGTGCCGCAGAATTTCGGCATACCCGTCGTCGGGGAAGCCAATCCCCTCATTCGAGATGCCGACGTAGTAGACCGCCTCCGGGTACGCGTTGAGCACCTCGCAGACCTGCTCCACGTGCGCCGTGCGCGCCGCCTCGTCGGGTACGGCGTCGGTCGCGTCGCCGAAAATCGTCACGAGCGCGCGCATCCCGCGTGCCTGCAGGAGCTCGAGCGCCTCGGCGAGGAGCGCCTGGAAATCCGGCCAGCGCGGGTCAATGATCCGATCGTGCCAGGAGTCGTCGGGTTGCCCGACGCAACACAAAATGCGAATCACGTCGGCGCCGACGCAGGCGTCGAGGTTCTGGACGGCGCGCGCGTGGTCGTGTTTCAGCCCCCAGAGGAGCCAGAACAGGGAGACGCCGAGCGCGTTAAAGGGTCCGCGCGCGTCGCAGACCGCCTTGTGCGCGGCGTAGACCAGACCGCGACTGTCGGGCGCCGTCGGCGCGCCGCCGCCGGCGGCCGCCTGGCGCGCGCCACGCGCGATCAGGCGCACGGGGTCGCGTAGGGTATCCGTCACGGTACAAACTCCACCAGCGGCCGCGTAATGCCCTCCTTGGGGCATTCCACGAGCACGCCGTCGGGTTGCAGCGCAAAGAGCTCCCAGGCGCCGGGCGCCTGGCCGGCGTCGCGCTCCTCGAGCGTGCCGTCGGGTTGCACCGACAGCCACGAGCGCCCGTTCGGCGCGCGCACGGCGTAATACTCGCCGGCCGGCACGAGCTCGCACCACTCGTCGGCGCCGGCGGTCGGGCGCCCAAATTCGAACGGCGCGCGGTTCGGGTCGTCGGGCGCCGTCGGCGGGTCGAGCGATTGCCCTCCGCCCCAGCGCCAATTGACATAGGCCGGTTCTGACAGCGCAATTTTCACGGGAAGCACCTCGAGCGGCGGCACGGGTTCCGGGTTGGGGGGCGGGTCGATCGGCTCCACCGGCGGCGGGTCGATCGGTTCCACCGGCGGCGGCTCGACCACCTCGACCGGCGGAGGCTCGACCACCGGCGGCGCCGGCGTCAGCGGCACGCGGGGTTCCGTGGTGACGTTGACGTCGCGCCAGCGCAGGTCGCCGGCGCCTTCGCCCTCGGTGACGGACCAGACCACGCGCGCCACGTCAGGCAGGCCGCCGAGTTTCGCGGCGTCGTGCCACGCGTTGACGCCGGGCGGTACGACCACGTACCCCTCGAGGCGGTCGAACGGGTGCAGCACCACGCCGGCGCCCTCGGCGTAATAGCACAACCACCAGGCGCCCTCGAGCACGAGCACGCGCGGCGCCCACGTGCCGCCAGGCAGCACGAGCGGCATCGGCAGATTGCGCGCGCCAATGACCGTCGGTCCCTCGGTCCAGAGCGCCCGGCCCGAGCCCAGGAGTTGCACCTCGCCGGCCGGCCCGTCGGTCAGGTGCCACTCGGTGCCGTCGCGCTCGCGCACCACGGCCGGCCCGAGCGACTGGTAATCCGGCCGATAGGCGAGCTCGCCGGCCGGCCCGACGGCGAGGAGCCCGGCAGAGGGGAGATGCAGGCCGCTCGAGGTGAACAGGCCGACGCCGGCGAGCCAGGCGGCCCAGAGGCCGCCGCCGGCGCAGAGGGTATTGCAGCCGAGCGCGAAAAACGGGTGCGCCGGGTCCGGCACGGCGCGGCGCCAGGTGCCGGCAGCGACGTCGTAGAGCGCCACGTACCAGCCGTCCTCGCCGCCGTGTTGGTACGCGACCGTGTCGCCGAGCCACTCGTCGAGCCAGCAGGCGCCACCGCCGGCGTCGATCGGCGCGCCGTCGAGAAAGGCGCCCATGGCGCCCTTCCCGTGCGCGACGCGGCCCTGCGAATTCAGAAACGGCATCGGGTGCTTTACCTCAGCGCCTGCAGGCGCGCCCGGCGGTTGTGGTGAATCGCGGCCAGGGCGCGCGTCGCGAGGCCGGCATCGTAGTCCAGCGACCGCCTGGCGCAAAGGGTCTTGAACCACTCGACCGCGGCGCCGGTCGTCTGGTCGCCGTCGGCGCGCGCCTGGTCGCTCGCCTCGAGCGCAATCACGCAGTAGAGCGCGAACGTGCCCTCGTTCGGCCCGAGCTCGGGGTCGGGTGTCGACGGGTCGGGTGTTTTGGGTTTTTCGGGTTTTGGAGTTTTCCACAGGCCGGCGCGCGGAGCGCGGCCGGTGCTTGTACTGCTTTTAATATTAGCAATAGAAAGAGCAAATGCAGAGCATTGCAAACAGGATGCATTTGCATTGCATCGTGCGTGCTCTTTGTGCCAGCGCCATTCTGCCGCTAATTGCCTGACAGAGCTGAGGTTCTTCTGTTTCGCGCGCTCGCGTTCTAGTCGCGGATTACTCCATGTACCCGTGCGTATTACTTTTCCACAGGTACGCACTTGTACCGTTTTGTACCGGAATTTGCGCGAGATAATCGGCCAGAGTTTTCGCTCGAAATAGGCGCGGCTCGGCGCCTTCGCGAGCCGCCATAACAGGTCGGGATCCCCTGGTAATCCGCCTTCCAGCCAGGCGACGTCCAACAGGCGCCGGTAACAGCCCTCCTGCTCGAGCGTCATGGCGGCGACCAGCGCATCGGAGAGGAAATCCCTGGGATACCACTGGTACGCCGGCGACTTGTCGAGGCGGCGCTCGCGACTCAAAACGGCGCCTCGGCGTCGCGCGGCGGCGGCGTGCGGAAAAACGTGACAATCCCGTCGTACGCGTCGCGCGGAATGGCGTCGGTCGAGTCGAGGCCAAATCGCTCGAGGAGTGCCGGTTTCATCAGGCCATGGGTCCAGCCCTGGTCGCCGGCAATCTTGAACAGGCGCCGCCGTTGCGCCTCGCTTATCAGCTTGACCCGCGGATCGGCCGGTAAAGTAGACGGTTCCGCCGGTAACGTCGGCGGCCCGACGGGCAAAGTAGACGTTGACGCCGGCGGCGCCGGTGTGCTCGGCGCCGGCGCCTCGAGTACCTCGCCGGTCGCCCGATCGACGGCGCCGGCCTGCTCGAGCTCGGCCGCCTCATACAGCCCGGCGAGCTCCTGCGGGAAGCCTTTACGGAGCGCCAGCGCCTCGGCGCACTTGCCGAGCATCGTATGGGGCATCTTGCGCCACATCCAATCCTGCTCCGTCGGCTTGTACTCGGACCAGCGCGCCGTCGCGGTGAACGGGTACCGCGTGCCCTGCACCAGGCGATAGACCGTGACGGTCGCGCAGAAACCCGGCGACGGCGCCGTGTCTACAAACGCGACGTCGTCCTGGCCGGCATACTCGCCGGTCGAGGCGGCGCGCGAGCGCATGTAATCAATCGACGTCACCGGCGTATAGCGGCCGCTCCGTTTCGTAAAGTGGATCAGCTTGTCGAGCGGATGCACGCCGCGGCGCGCGCAGTCAAAGAAAAAGAGCTCGAGCTCGGCGGCACTGGCGCCCTGCGCGATCGTGCGGACAATCAGCGCGCGTTGCTCGGCGGTGACGGCGACCGCCGGCGCCGGCGTTAGCGCCGCCATGGCCGGAACTCCTCGCGCGTGCGCGCGGCCAGGTCGGCGTACTCCTGCCAGAGCTCGGGAAACGCCGCCTTGAGGCGCGCCACGTTCTCCTCGTCGGCGCGAAACCACGCGACGGCGAGCGCCTGCACAAAGCTCCCGCCGTGGTATTGCATCGCACTCAGCACGTCGTATTCCGTCACACTCATTCGGATAGCCTCCGCAGGCGCGCCCACGCCTCGGCGAGCGTCAGCCGGCGATACGTCCACCGGCGAAACCCCCGCACCAGGCGCCAGAGCATTTCAGCCCTCGCGGTAACACTCGAGCACTGTTAGATGATTCAGCCAGACGCCGTCGGCGCGTTGCTGGGGCGTATAGGTGACGTCGCAGCGGCATTCGCGGCGCCCTTCTGCTTCGCACGCGAGCGCGTAGAGCACGGCCGATTGCGTCACCACGTAGAACGGCCGAAACTGGCCGGGCGCCGCCGGCGCAAACGTAATCGAATAATGGGAGATCTCGGCGCCGGGTTTGCCGCCGATCGCAAACGTCTGCAGGACCACGCAGTCGCGCACGGCGACCGGCACGCGCGGCACGTCGAGCCGCGTGCGGTTCAGCGCCTGCCGGGCGCGCGCGACCGGCGAGCGTCGCCGGATCATGCGCGCCTCCGCGGCGCCGCCAGAAACCAGAGCTCGAGGATGCCCCAGGCGACCGCCAGGCAGGCGAGCGCCAGCCCGAGCTCGAACGGCACGCCGGCGAGCGTCTCACGCATCGGGTACCTCCTCGAGGAGCGCGCCGGCCGGCAGCTGCAGCACGCGCGCGAGCCGGCGGAGTTGCTCGGGGTACGGAATAAAGCGGCCGGTTTCAATACGCGAGACGTCGCTGGTCGCGAGGTGCGCGCGCGCGCCTAAATCGGTCTGGGTCCAGCCGCGGCGGAGACGTTCGGCCCTGAGACGGTTTGCCATAGGTAGGCCGGTACCCTACCGCAGGCGCCGCGATTTAGTCAAATTGCACCGCGGTAGACTGCAGCGCCAGCGCGCGGCGTGCGTGCGCGTGCCTCGCGGCGACCACGCGCGCGCGAGCACGGCCGTCGCCGGTCGAAGCCGGAAGGGCGCACGCCCGAGCCCGGCCGCCGCGCCCTGGCGCGTCTCAGCCGCGGCGGTACGCCAGGGAAAAGTTGATCTGTGCGCCCGTCGGGAAGTTGCTATGCGTCATGGAGACGCGATTCGAGGCCGGCGTCGCCGGCGGCTGCATCACGAGGTACACCACGCCGCCGGCATAGACGCCGAGCCCGGCGCCGGTGACGCCGGCCAGACTCGAGGCCGGATCAACCTGCGCGAGCGGACTGGTATCTGTCGCCGCCAGGTACGGCAGACCCGACACGGTCGCAATCCCGGCCGCGCTCCCGACGCCGCTTATCGTAATCTGCGCCTCGGCGAGTACCAGCGTGTCGGCGCGCGCATACCGGCCCGTCGCGGTATACGTCCAGCCGGTCGAGGCGCCGCCGAATTGCAGGAGCGGTACCCAGGTTTTGTGCCCCTCGAGCATCGCGTCGATCGCGTCGAGGAGCCCCGCAATGGCCGCCTTATTCCAGACCGTGCCGGTCGTGCCGGTGCCGGTATCATCCACGAGCGCGTCAAACCAGGCGCGATTGATCGCCATGAGCTCCTCTTAGTTAATCCGCCCGAGTAATTTCACTTGGTGCACTAAATCCTCGAACGTATAGCGCCGCGAGCTCGCCTCGACCACGCGCCGCGGCGCGACCGCGCGCGCGCCGGCTGCCGGGAACTCGCTAATCTGCACGCGTTGAATCAGGAACGTGCCGGTAATCGGCGGCGACGTCGTCGCAAAGGTAATCGTTTTGCCGACGCTGACGTTCGGGTCGCGCGTCTCGAAGGTAACCGTCTCGAGCGGCGCCGCGCGCATCGCGAGGAGCGCCGCGGCGCGCGCGGTGAGCTCGGCGAGCGCCAGGCGCCCGTCGGTCAGGAACTCAATACGCACGCCGTCGCCGCCGGTCGCCGCGGCGAGCGCCGCAATGGCGTCGGGGTCGTCGCGAATGACATAGACCAGCACTTCGTCGCCGCCTTTGATCGGATAGACGATGGCGCCGGCGCCGCTCGCCGGCAGGCCCACGAGGTGCGGCGCGTTCGTAATTTCAGAGCCATACGAGAGCGTGTTCGGCAGCGGCGCCGCCAGCACAATCGAGCTCGCGCTCGTACCCGTAAAGCGCAGGATTAAATTGCCGACCCGTACCCAGCCGCCGGCCGGCGAGAACGGCGCGATATTCGAGACGAGGATGGACGGCACGCCGGCGTTAATCTGGCCGCCGCCCTGGATGCCACTCGAGTCGATCGTCGGCGCCGCCTGGCCGAGCCCGGCGTCGGGCGTCGTATCCAGGTACGTCGTCGTCGTATTGTCGGCGAGGGTCGCCAGCAGCTGCAACGTCGTCCCGTTCGCCGGCGTGCGATAGAGTTTCCGCGCGCTCACCACGTTCGGGCGCCCGTAGACGGGAATCTGCGACAGTTGTGCGGCGAGGAGGGTACCGCCGCCGCCGCCCATTTGCCCGAATTGCGCCAGGTCGCCGTCGGGCGCCCAGCCCGTCGTCACCCAGCCGATCGCGCCTCGCATGTAGGTCTGGCCGTCGGCGTGGAACGTCGAGCCGCCGTTCGTCGTGCGGTACGGGTCTACGCCGGCAACGTTCGGATCGTCGAATAATTCGGACGGAATGCGGATTTGCCAGTATTTGTCCGTGACGATGATTGGCGCGCCGGGCGAGCCCGGTACGCGGCCGCCGCCGGCGATAAACTTGCCCCACGCCCAGCGATACGAGCCGCCAGGCACCATTTGATTCTGGCCGCCGGCCAGTTGCCCCGTGTCCCGAATGTCCGGCCCGTAGACCGGCGCCGGCGCCGGCGGAATGGAGGCGCCGAGCGGCGTATAGGAATGGATCGGCCCTGGCAGCGTCTCGCCGTTCGCCGTCACAAACGAGACGGCGTACTTATAGACGGCGCCCTGCGCCAGGTTGGTACCCGACGCCGCGGCGACCGACGGCGTCGCCGACGGCGCGTTGCCCGAGCCCACGAGCGCGCCCGTGCCGGGATTCGACACGCCGGTATAGGCGAGCCGTTGCGGTCCACATTCCACCAGGCCGCCAGTAGTCGCATACCAGACCGCGTCGTCCACCGGCAGCGTCGCGGCGCCGACGGGTAAATCGCACGAGGCGGTCGAGCCGCCGCCGCGCGCGTGCACGCGCGTCACCACGGCGGCGCCGTCGGCGTGCGACGCCAGGCGCGACGCCGTCTGGCAGGCCGTCTGGTCGATCGTGCCGGCCGATTGCGCCGCGGCACTGTTAAAGAGGCGAATGGCTTTATTCGTATCGACGTACCAGTACGCGCCGGCGCGCTCGCACGTTCTCGAGAACGCTTGCGGTAAATCCTCGTTCGTAAACGTGATCTCCTCGAGCGCCGGGTTCTGCGTCAGGTCGCCCGTGTCGAGCGTGAATCCGGCCGGCGCAAAGTTGGTAATCAGCAGGTAGAAAATATCCGCGACCGTCCAGCCCACGTAGCGCGCCGTCACTTTGCGCGCGGCCAGCAGCCACGTGAAATCGACGGCATCCACGTCGAATGCGACGTTGGCCGCGCGCCCTTCGTAGACCGTGCGAACGGCGGTGATATGCCCCGCGAATTGCCAGACACCGCGCACGTCGGAGATGACCAACTTGGTACCCTGCAGCGGAAACGGAATATCGCCGCTAAAGCGAAGCGACGCCGTGTCGAGCACCTCGTTCAGCGCCTGCGTAATCGTCGCGCCGCTGACGCGCGCGAAGCCGCTCACCTCATGCCAGACGCCGCCAACCTGCAGCCAGACCTGCGTCGGCGGCGGCGGCGGCGCGGTCGTCGCCGTCGCGATCGCCGAGAACGGCCCGAGCGTCTCGGCGGCGTCATACGCGCGCACGTGATAGCGGTGCGTCGAGCTCGGCGCCAGGCCGGTATGGCGGTACTCGAGGCCGACCACTGACGCAATATGGGCGAACGTCGTACAGCCGGCGCCGGCACAGTGCCAGACCTGATAGCCGGCCACGCCGTAATACGAGGCGGCCGCCGACCAGCGCACCACCACGTCGGCGAGCTCGGGGGTCGCCGTGATGGTGCCGGGCGCCGTCGGCACGCCGGCGCCGATGTAGTTCAGGCGCGACGCGTGGAGGCGGCCGACGTTGAGGCGCGCCGGCAGGAGCGCCATTACAGGCCGCCGGGCGAAATGCCGCGGCGCCGCATACTCGCCACGAGCTCCGACGCAATCTGGTCGCCGTTGAGCCCCTGCGTCGCGTTAACGTTGACGGTCCAGCCGCCGCCTCCGCCCCAGGCCGCGCCGGCGCCGGCGACGCGTGAGTCGAGGAGCGCCTGGCGCGACGCCGACTCCTCGGCATGTTTGGCGCCCGAGCGCAGGTTCTCGATGTACTGCGTCTGCCAGAGCGTGGTACTCAGGCCGCCGCCGCGTTTTTCCATTTCGTCGGCGTCCATGCGGAGGCCGATCGCCTGCGCGCGCCACTCCTGCGCGGATTTTGTCACCACGGTAAACGAGGCGGCGAGCGCCTGGTTCGCCGCGGTCGCCTTCGCCGTCTCGTCGGCCGTGCCCTTAATTTCGGGTTTCACGTCGGCGTATGCCTGCATGGCGGCGCTCGTCGCCTTCGCGTGGTCGGACCAGCCATCGGTCGCGCTCTGCAGCGGCAGCGGGTCGAGGAGTTTCGGTAATTCCAGCGTGACTTTCGGCAGCGCGGCGAGCATCGCCTCGAGCCCCACGTTTGTATTCTTGAACAGGTCCGGCAGCGGCGTCATGGCGGCGGCGAGCGTGCGGAACTCGATCGACTGCGCGGTCGTGCCTTTGTTGAGCCGTTCCAGTTGTTCGGCCGCCTTCGTAAACGCGGCCGCCATGGCGGTCTGCTGCTCGGGTACCAGTTTCGAAATATTCGAGACGTCGCCGAGCGCCGTGCGGTACTCCGTCGCGCGCGCAATCAGGTCGGCGCCGAATAGCTGGTTATACAGACTGATGGATTTTTCGTCGGCGGCGAGGCCCGCATTGACGGCGTCACTGCGCGCGCGCGTCGCTTTCGTATTCAGCGACAGTACGCCCTCATGTTTCTCGAGCGCCGCGGCCGAGCGTTGCGCCGCCTCCTCGGCGTTATAAAAGCCCTCCATGATCGTGCCGAGCGCGTGGTTAAAGAGCTCGACCGTGCCCCATTTTTTCGGTATGCCCTCTTTCCAGAGCGCCTGCAGCGCAATCACCACGCCGCCGAGTCCCGTGGTCGCGAAGTTGGTCGCGTTATTGCGCGCGCGGTCGAAGGCGTCGCCCAGGCCGGCCAGCGCCGCGATCGCGCCGCCGGTCGCCGTCACGGTGTCCGATTCAATCCCGCGAATATCCGCGCGCAGGGTGCCGATGATTTGTTTCCAATTCGGCCCCATGATGGCCAGGGCGGCATCGGCCTGGCGCACGGGGTCGGGGATACGCTGCAGCCCCTCGGCGATCATTTTGAATTGCTCGTAATAATTCGCCGCCTTGAGCTCGGACAATTCGACGTTCATCTCGCGCAGGAACTTCTGCGCGCTCGGGTCGTCGAGCCGGGTTTGCAACGTCGCGACCGCGGCGACCAGCGTCTCGAGCGACGTACCCGTCTCGCCGGCGAGCGCGTCCATTTTCTGCAGATCGACGACCGACGTGCGCGTCGCCTCGGCCATGTTCGTCAGCTTGTCGGCGGTCGCGAGCACCTCGCGCCCGAAACCGACCACGGCATCGACCGAAAAGACAATGCCGAAGGCGCCGGCGAGTTTCCCCAGGGTCGGCAGCATCCCGCCGATCGCCGAGTCGAGCCCTTTGGATTTATCGGCGAGCGCCTGGATTTTTGCCGGTACCTCCTCACCCATCAGGCGGAGTTTTTTCGCCGCCTCGGATGCCTGCGCGGTGACGCGCTCGAGCTCGGCGTCGGTCAACTTGGCGGCGCCGCCAATCCGCTCGACCGCCTCGGCGGCCAGCGTCGCGTCTTGGATCAACTTGCGGCCGCTGAAGTTGTCCACCATTCGGGAGAGCGACTTCTCGACCTTGCCGGCGCCCGTCTCGAAATCCTTGAGATGCGCCTCCGCCGTGGTGACGGCAGAGTAAAAGTCACTAAAGTCAGCCTGGAGAACGCCTGTTAACTCAGCCACGGTGCTCGCGGATCAATTCGGCGCAGGCAACGTCGTAGTCGTCGGGGTCGAGCCCTCGGACGGCGTCGAGGGTCCAGCCGTAGCGCCTGGCGAGGGTAAGATCGGCGACCACGCCGGCGCGCCAGGCGGGGTTTTTTTTTCCGCGTCGCGGCGCGCCTGCTGCTCGCGTTCGTGGTCGAGGATGCGCCGGCGGAGCTCATGGAACGTTTCGAGCTCGAGCGCCTCGACCGCGGCGAGCACCTCGAGGCGCGGCGCCTGGCGGATCGGCACGGGAAACGACCAGTCGACGAGGTACGCGGCGACGTCAATCGTGCCGGTATGCCGCGGGTTGAGAATCCACCGCTCGAGGCGGTCGTCGTATTGGAGCCCGAGCGCCTGCGCCTCGCGGATTTCGCCGATCGACAGCCGGCCCTTGACTACAATCCAATCCCCGTCGCCGAGCTCGAGCCGCACGGTATCGGGTCGCACAAACGGGTCGCGCATATTGTCTCCTACTGTTCCGGCGGCCCAACAGTCACGGTCAGGCGCGCGCCGTCGAGCCGCGGCGCCTCGAGGAGCGGCCACAGAAAAAAGCCCCCCTGCCGCGGCGCCGAAAAATGCAGGCCGGTCTGGCGGAGCTCGAACGGCGACGCGTGCGCGACCGTGCCGGTGAGCGTCCAGACGCGCGCGCCCTGCACGCGACTCCGCTTGACCGTCCACCGATCGACAATGGCCGCGGTGCGATAGCCCCAGAGGATCGCCCCGGATGGCCCTCGAATCGCGAGCTCGCGAAACACGGCGCCGCCTTTACGCGCCGGTCGGCAACGTCCACGGCCCGGCGCCGGCAAACGTGCCGCTCATCGTCGGCGCGCCGGCGACCGGAACCTCGAGCTCGGCGGAGATGTACGCCAGGCCCGAGAACTTGAACGTGAGCTCGTTGATGTTCGGGGTGAGCTCGAGGTAGAGCGGCACGTCGTCGTCGCTCGCCTCGATAATGGCGAGCTCCTCGCTATTCCAGAAGCCGCCGACGGTGCCGGCAATGTCGCGGAGCCCTGGGACGTACACTTTGTTTTGATCGAGGAAACACGTCACCTCGATCATTTCGGTCGCCAGCGACAGCGTCCAATTGTTCAGCGACGCGACGACCGCCGCCGTCGCCGAATCGGCGCCCATCTTGACCTGCCCGTACCGGCCTGACTTGATTGCCATACTCTGCCTATCCCTTCTGCGCGGCGGCCGCGCTCACTGCAAATTGCACGCGATAGTGACCGCCGCAGTGTTGCCAGCGGATCGACGGGTCGAGCGCATCGACCTCGGGGTACCGAATCGCCTGCTCGCGAAACACGGCGAGACAATCGCCGCCGGCGACCGCCAGCGACGCGTCCTCGAGGAGCGCGTCGATCTGCGCCGCGGCGGCCAGCGCCGTCGCCGCGCTCTTGTCGAAACTCACCGCCTTCACGAGGTACACCGCGTCCTCGAGCGCGCGGCCGCCGAATGTTGCCTCGTCGCGCGTCGAGAGGAGCGCCACGAGCGCGAACTGGCGCGCGTTCGGCGGCGCCTCGTCGAACCAGACGCCGTCGGGCAGCAGGCCGGCGAGCGTCGCGTCGCCGGCGAGCACCGCGACCAGCGCGTCGTCGATCGCCGCGCGGTCAAGCACGGCGCACCTCGAGCCCGTTGCGTGTCAGCAACCAGGCGAGCTCATCGTACATGCGGTGCCGCGCGTCGATCATTTTCGGAATGAACGCGCGCAGCGGCGGCGCCGCCGGCATCACGCCGGTCGCGTGTTTCTTTCCCGCCTTTGTAAAGTAGTGCCGCGCCTGCGTGCCGTATTCGTAGATGTAGGCGTGCAGCGCGCGCGAGCGCACGCGGTAGCGCACGCCGAAACGCGAGCGCGTGTCCTCCTCGACCACCACGTGGTCTTGCAGGTTGCCCGACTTGCGCGCATAGCCGGCGCGAATGGCGCCGGCGGCATTCTGCGCCTGCGCGCGGACCAGCGTGCCGGCCTGGTCGGCGAGCCCCTCGGGCAGCCGGCGCAGCGCCGCGCGGAGCGCGAGCACGCCGTCGAGCCGCAGGGTCGCACTCATGGCGGCGGCCCGGCCGGCGTCGGCGTCAGCACCTCCGACGCGACGGCGACCGTCTCGCGGTCGCGCTCGTCGAGGTTCGATACCGACGCAATCAGGAACACGCGCCCATCATGGCGCACGCGCGACGCCGGCGTCAGTTGCGGATGATAGCGGCCGCGCAGGAGATGCGTCGCCGCGGCCAGGGAGGTGCCGGCGGCGAGGCGCTCGAGCGCGCGCGCGGTCGCCGGCAGGATGGCGCAGTACCACGTCGGCGGGTCGGCCGGCGCCCACGTCTCGGTATACCCGCCGTGCCCGTCGGGTGTCACGGGGTGCGGGGTTTCCACCGTCACGAGGTGCCGCGCGGCGCCGATCGGCAGGAGCATCGCCGGCATTATGCCAGCGCCGGGTGCCGGAAGCGCACCAGCAGGCGCGCGACCGCCTCCCACAGGGCGCCGTCCACGTCGTCGGGCGCCATGGCGTCGCCGCGGTGCTCGTAGAGGCCGGCGAGGAGGCGCTCGGTCGCCGCCTGGACGGGCAGCGGCGCCGTCGTCTCATCCCACGGCCAGGCCGGGTCGGCGCTCGCCTTGAGGTAGTCGCGGACAATGGCGCTCGCCTGGTCGAGTTTGGACTGAATCAGCGCATCATGCGCCGTATCGGTGACGCCGAGATGCGCCCTGGCCGTTTCGAACGCGACCAGCGGCGGTAGCGCGCTCATACGACCAGCCAGGCGAGGGTCAGGAGCGCGAGCCCGAGCGGCTGCAGCTGCACGCGACTCGAGACGCCGGCGGCGGCCAGGCCGAAACAGACCAGCGCCAGCAGCAACAACACGAGGCGGAGCGTCACGGGCATACGTCCTCCTTCGGCGGGTCGGCTTTCGCCTTCGCCCATAACTGAAAACAGGTATGGTCGGGCGCGCCGGCGGCGGCGTGCGCCTGCGTACAGACCCAGCGGGTACCTTTGAATTGCACCACGTCGCCCGGCCGATAGGCGGCGCCATGGCGCCAGGTGCCGCCATTCCTGAGGCGGGGTTCCGTCTCGAGCGTCGCGACGCGCGCCTCGAGGGTCGAGAGCTCGACCGTGCCGTCGGCGCCCGGCGGCCCGGCCGGCCCGGCCGGCCCCTCGATCGGCGGCCGCGCCTCGAGCGCCGCCAGGCGCGCGTGGAGCGGCCCCAGGGCGCCCTTGAGCGCGTGCTCGACCAGCGCGACGTACTCGTCGGGCGTCATAGGATGGCGCTCCAATCCTTGGTGTGGAAGGCGGCGGCGAGCGCCTCGAGCTCGGCGCCCTCCTCGAGCGCCGGCCGGCCTGGCGGCGTCGCCGGCGTCGCCTTGCTAAAGGGTTTCTCTTGGTCGCGCACGGCGAGCGCCTCGAGCGAGTAGTACTGCTGCTGCATCATGGGCGAATTGCCGCCGGCGACCGGCCCGAGCCCGTAGTACTTGCGGCGCGCCTCATTCGGCGAGACGGCGCCGGCGCCGATCGCGCCGGCGGCCGCCTCGGTTTTCGTGGCGTGGTCGAGCCAGATCAGGTCGTCAATGTCGAACTCCGTCCCATACGGCCGCGGAAGCTCGAGCCCCTCGTCGAGCGACGCCTCGATCGCCGCGAACAGCGCCTGCAGACACTGCGAGTAATACTGCTGGAACATCGGCGCCGGGTTCCCATAGGGCGGAGGCGGCCCCACGTAAATCATAAAGGGCGGCACGTGGTAGCAGGCGCAGACCGTCTCGGCGGACCAGTTGAGCTGCTCGATCAGTTGCGACTCCTCGGCGGTCTGCGTCATGGGCTCGTACTTGAGCCCGTCGCCGAGCACCGCGACGCGGCCGGCATTTACGCCGGTAAAGTTTGTCTCCCAGTACTCCTTCAGGCGCGCCGCCGTCTCGTCGGCGATCGCGCCCGGCGCCGTCAGCACGCCGCCGGGATGGCTACCGTTACTGAAGAATTTGGCGGAGTTGTTTTGAATCGCGAGCCCCTGCGCCGCGGCGAGCGCGCACGCGAAGATCGGCGAGACGCCGACCAGGGGATGGAACAGCGCAACCATCAGGTCGTGAATGATCTCTGAGGCCGGTACGACGATCGTCTCGCGCCCGTCGGGCGGCGGCGGCAGGCCGGCCAGGTCGTCGCGGCGGAGCTCGTAATAGACGGCGCCGTCTGGCGTCACGAGCGGGACCACGCGCGCCGGGTCGAGCACGTAGAGACTCCGCACCACGCCGCGCTCATCGCGTTGCTTGAGCACGTAGGTATTGCCCGTAATCAATTTCGAAACGAGCCACTGCTCGAGGAATTTCTGGATCGTTTGATACCGATTCGGTTTTCTGAGCACGGGGGAGAACGCCGGCGACTCCGCCTCATGCCAGATGCCGTCGGCATCCTGCGCGACCAGGCGCAGGCGCACCTTGCCCACGTCGGCGGCGATCAGGGTCGTACAGGCAAAAACGGCGAAATTCGCGAGCGCGAGCTCGCCGCGCGTTTCGACGTTCTGCTGCCAGGCGCCGGTGTAGGGTTCCGAGACGACGGTGCGCCAGGCGCCGCCGCCGCGCGCGGTCGGCGCCAGCGGGGCGGCGCCACGCGCGCGGCTGATTTCGAGCCCGAAGATTCGCACGGCGCCGTTACCGGCGGCCGCGGCCCGGCGGGGTCGTCCATTTCCAGTCGAGCGCCGGCGGGTCTGGCGGCGGCGTCCATCCCTGGATCGTCACAAAGCCGATTCCGTACAGCGTTTCGGCCATCCACCGATCGGCAACGGTATACGTCTCGCCCTCGAGATGTACCACCGGCCCGTCGGTATGGTAGATGCGCGCGACGGCGTCGAGCGTCTCGCCGTCGCGCGGCGTCGGCGCCGGTGTCTCGGTGCCGCCGGGTTTAACTCGGTCCATGTTTCCCCTCCCTGGCCGGCGGCCGGCCGCGGCGCGGCGGGTCGGGCGGCGCCGGCAGGCGCTCGGCGAACCGTGCCTGCTCGAGCGCGCCGACGTACGCCTCGTCTACCTCGATCGTTTCGCCCGGTCGCGGATACCGGCCGTCCCAGTACCGCGCCTCGAGCACGCGCATCGCGACCGGCATTAGGCGGCCGCGTAGGTCGCGACGGTGTACTGGACGGCGCCGGCGCGCGCGCGTTTCCAGTTGATAAACCGCTCGGCTCGCAAGCCTACGAGGTTGTTCTGGAAAAACGACGTCATCACCACGGTTGCGTCGGCCGGATTCATCGGCGCCGAATCCATCTGTACCGACGCCTCGGTCGAGACGTCGATCGTGACGCCGCCGTCGTCGGCATAGAGCACCTCGCGCGGCTGCACGAGCGCGACGGTCGTGCCGGCAACCTGCGACGGGATGGCGGTGTAGCCCATGATGGTACCGCCGTCAGCGTTCAGCGTCTCGAACAGCGGCTGCCCGAGCGGGTTGAGCGCGCCGGCGAGCGCGCGCGCATTGGACTCGGAGAGGATCAACACGGCGCCGCGGGTCGAGACGCCGGCCGCCGCCATGGCATTCCCGAGCGCCAGGATGTCGGCGCGCGCATTCGCCGGCGAGGTGCCGGCCGTGGTGAGCGGTGAGACGCCGTTCGTGATCGAGCCCGGCGAGACGCCAGCGACGGCCGCCTTGGCGGGGTCGATAAATTCGGCGTCGAGAAACTGGGCAATCCCGTCGATCATGTCGCGCCGAATGACGTCCTCGGCGTCGGGCGTCGAGTTGCGCGCGAGCTCCTGCGTAATCACGATAATGCCGGCGCACTTCGTAATCCCCAGGGTAATCGTGTTGAACGCCAATTTCCCCACGGGTTTCGGCGCGCCCTGGCCGACCCATTGATACGTGCCGCCGGCGGTCTGCGCCGCGACGGACGTGTTGAAGGGGATTTTGAAAAACGACGGCACTTTCCCCAGAATCGTCGCCGGCCGCAGGAGCGCGAGAAACTCATTCGCGAGCGGCGTCAGCGGCGCCAGCGGCCCCGCCCACGTGGCGTCGGTCGTGGTGCCGGCGGCCACGGCCGCCTTGAGCACGAGCTCGACCTCGGGTGTCGAATCGTGCCAGCGGCGCGCGTACTCGAGCGCCTGCATCGGCTGCCCCTTCGCCACGAGGAGCGCCTGGCAGTAGCGCGTAAACGCCGCGGCCGGCGGCACGTTCGCCTTGACCGAAATGACGCCGCCGCGCACGTCGGTCGCCGGGCGCCCGTGCGGCGCGATAATCGGCGTCGCTGCCGCAATCTGCAATTTCTCGATTTCGCGCGCGCGTGCGAGGTGCTCGTCGAGCGCCTTCACCTCGACCTTGAGCGTGTCGTATTCGGTCGCGGCGTCGGCGTCGAGCGTCTCGCCTTTCTCGGCGGCAGTGTCCATGAGCGCGACCATACGCGCGGCGCGCACGGCACGGGTGTTCTCGAAGGTTTTGACCTGTTCGGCAGCAGTCTGCATGGGGGGCGCGTCCTTGACGCGTACGACGGGAGAGCCCGAAACGCCGGGCGTGTGTCGGCCTGACGCGGCCAGCGATTTCACGGTCAGAATGGAGGCGGAGCGGTTCGCCGGTACCGTCACCAGCGAGAGCTCGACCACCTCGGATTTCAGAATATCGACGGTGCCGTCGCGCGCGACCTTGACGCCGTCGGCGAGAATGCGGAAGCCGATCGACACGCCGCGCATCAGCCCCGCCTTGACCGATTGCCACGCCTCGTCAATGCGCGCCTTGAGCGGCCCTGGGTCGGGTACCTCGGCGAGCGTCGCCTCGAACGGAATCCCGTCGGCGGTCGCCGGCAGGAGCATCACGGTCCCGATCGGTTTGGTCTGGTCGTGCGCCACGAGGAGCGGCAGCGGGTTGCGGTAGGTGACGCCGGCAGGGTCCACGCGGTGCCCCTGGCGATCGAGCTCCGGGGTCGTCGCCAGGCCGTAGAACGTACGGCGCACGGCGTCGAAGGATTTGACCTCGAGGAGCGAATACGCGAGCTCTGAGCCCTCGACCGCCGGCAGCATGGCGCACAGTCTGCGCCCGGCCGCCGGCGGTTGTCTATTTTTGTCGCCCGTTAATCGTGTTTCGGGCGCGCCGGCGGCGTCGGCTCCGCCCTCGGTGCGGTGTGCGCGCGTTCGCTTCACGGTCGACGCTCGCGCGCTAGCATGGGATCGACCGACCTAAGCCGGCGGAAAACCGGCCGCCGCACCGAGGCGTGACGTAGATGAGGAGACCATAGCCGGAATCGAACCGACTACCTCGCCCTGAGCAGGATTGGATACCGCCGCGAGCACGCTCAATCCAATGAGCTATATGGTCTCCATCGGGAATTATTCTATGCCTATACCCATGACACCGATGGAAGTTAGCCCCAAATGCACATCGTCTCGGTTCGGGCCGAGGATGTATTGCTTTGGTGACGGGAAGTGCAAGTACTGCGGCCTGATGATGCCACCTCCGCCAAGCCCAGAGCAGGAAGCCCTGATTGAAGCGGGCAGACATGAGACGTGGTGGCGGACGAACTGGACGTTTCCCCGATGCCCATAGCCCCACCCCGCGCGTGTGCCTAGATAACTCTTTAGACAACACCACGGCGGAACCGCCAGAGCCACGCGAGGCTGAGGTATACCCACCCGCCATGACCGAATCGGTACGTGACCGGCGTCCAGAACCACCACGGCCTCGGCTGCCCGTCGACGTCGCGCAGTCGCCGTACCCACGGCCACCATGCCCCTAATGGGCGGGAAGAAAAGTTTCCTTCAGACTTCGCGGAGTTTCCTTCAGACTTTTCCATTGGCGACCTCACTCGGGCGCGTCGCGCCGCGGCGTGCGGTCGGGCGGGTCGGGTCGGCGGGTCGGGTCAGCCATGGGTTGTCTCCTGTCGGGGTTTAGGGTCGGGGTTTCTCGAGCGCGGCGCGCACGGCGCGGCGGAGCCATTCGGCGCGCGAGACGCGGATGCGTTGCGCCTGCAGGCCGGCGGCGGTCAGTTGCTTGGACGGCAGGCGGAGATGTAATTGCGCGCTCGCGTCCTCGCGATCGAGCGGCGGCCGGCCGCGGCGAGTCATCGCCCAAAGACTAGCATTTGGTACGCCGGCGCGGCCGGCCGCGCAATGCGGCGCGCGTTTGCCATGACGATCGCCGCCGGCCCGTCGATCTTGTCCTTCGCGGCGTCTTTGTCGAGGCGCACGGCGCCGTCGCGCCCGGCGCGCAGGACCGTGTTATCCATCATCCACGCGAGCACGCGATTATTTTCGTGCGCGACGGCGCCGTCGGCGATCAATTTCGCGAGCGTCTTAATCGCCTCGTTGAGCGCGAAGCCCTGCGGCGTATCGACCACGGTCAGGCCGGCGCCCTGGAGATGCAGCGCCATTTGATTCGCGAATCGCTTGTCGTACGCGACCTCGCGCACGCCGGCCGCGCGCGCGTCCTCGAGCACGGCCGCCTCGATTACATCGACGTCGGTCGTGTCGCCCTCGGTGAGCTCGAGGAGCCCGTCGCGGATCCACTCGGCATAGGGTCGATTCGGGTATTTGACCAGCGTCGCGCGCGGAATCCAGAAGCGCACGCGCACGGCGAGGCGCCCGTCGGCGAGCTCCCAGAGGAGCGCCCACGCCGCGAAATCATCGGTCTGGCCTAAATCCAGGCCGCCGTAGCACGGCCGGCCGGCGAGCGCGGCGTCGCCCGGCCAGGCGGCGGCGCCCATGCGCCAGCGTTCCATTTCCCACGCCGCGGCGTGCGCCTGCGTCCAGACGCAGAAATTGAGTCTGAGTACCGTATTCGTTTCGGCCGGGATATGTTTCGCGGCGGCGACTTGGTCGGAGAGGTACGACGCGTGAATCGAGACGCCGAGATTCGGATTCGTTTTGATATGGCAGCGCGGATCGACCAGCGGGTCGTCGCCCTCGTCGAGCGCGCAGACATACGCGAACCAGCGTTCGTCCTCCACGAGCTCCTCGAGCACGCGCGTCGAGTGCTCGTGGTGCTGCCAACAGATCGAGCTCCGGTCGAATCCCGAATTTGTGATTTCTGGAAAGAGCGCATCGCGATTGCCCTTTGCGCCGGCGCGGATTTTCGTACATGCCTCGGCGGACGGGTGCTCGTGTACCTCGTCGATCAATCCCATATGCGGTCGGGTGCCGCTCTTGCTCCCTTGCTCGCGCGAGAACGGCCGGAAGAATCCCAGGCCGTACGACAGGTTGTAGACGTGCTCGAGGCCGGATTTTTTAATCCGGCGCTCGAGCTCCGGTGACGCCTCCACCATTCGCACGGCGTCGCGGTAGAGAATCATCGCCTGCGCGCGGTCGGCGGCCGCGGCGTAGATTTCCGGCGCAGTCTGCCCGTCCATCATCAGCCCGTACAGGCCAATGGCGGCGAGCATCGGCGTCTTGCCGTTGCCCTTGCCGACTTCAATAAACGCGTTTCTGTACCGCCGGTGCCCGGCGCCCTCGCCGCGGGTCCACTGCCAGCCAAAGAGCGAGCCGATAATAAACGCCTGCCACGCCTCGAGGTGAAACGGTTTCGGCCGGCCGGTCGCCGGGTCGCGCGTGTCGGGCAGACACACCCACCGCTCGATAAAGCCGAGCACGTGGTCGGCGGCCGCCGGGTTGAAGCGAAAGCCCTTCGCGCTCGCCTGCCGGCGGTCGCGTTCATGCCGCGCGCACGCCTGGCGCACGTACGGCCCGGCGGTGACGGTGCCGAGTCGCACGGCGCGCGCATACGCGTCTACGCGGTGCATGGCTTACGCCTCAAACGCGATCGCGCGCCACGGCGGCACGAAACGACGCCTCGAGATCAGCGACAGGACAGGGTCGATGGTGCTGGGGCCCAGGTCTCAATGGGCCGGCGGGCACAGCCCACCCCTTGCCGCACACCTTGCATCGAAATAACCGCGTATCCGCCAGACCCTCACCTTCGTCAAGGTAAAACCCCTGCAGCAATAGGAGCGCCTCGGCGTCGCCGAGCTCGAGCCGCCAGCCCGTCACGTGTCGAGCCCGGCGCGTTTCCGCTGATAGGTCGAGAACTCATCGACCGCCGGCGCCTCGTCGGGTTGGACGACAATGCGCGTCCTCGAGGCCGGCGTAAATCCGAGCTCGCCGGCCGTGCGGAGCATGGCGGCGTACGCCTTCGCGGCGAGCGTAAACGTCGGGTTGACCATGCGAACCTTGGCGCGCGTCGCGATCAAGATGGGCGCCTCGTCGGCGGCGAGCGCCTCGAGCCGCTGCCAGAGCGCGAACTGTGTGCAATAGCCAATGAGCGCGGCGCGGTCGGTGACGGTGCAATGGCCGCGCGCCAGGGCGCCGATTAACCGCGACCACTCGGCGCGCGCGACGTCGTCGCGGAGCTCGTCGGGTACGGCCGGGTCAATGGTCGCGTGTTTCGGCGCCTGCGTGTTGAGCGTGCGCCGGCCTGGGTTGTTTTTCCTGAGCGCGACCTCGAGCGCCTGCGGTTTTCTTCCCCTCATAGTTGCCCCTTGTACCCGTGGGTTTCCCCTTGGGTTTCCCGTCTGGACGTTCCGAGAATATGACGATAAACCCCAGCGAATCGGCCATCTCGGCAATGAGCCGCAGGAGCTCGAGCTCGGCGGCAATCGGCGCCGGCAGTAATTGCGGCGTCTGCCGCGGTCGTTTTTTGCTCAAAAGTGTCACTCCTGGCCGAAACGGCGTGCGCGAGCTCGGCGACCACGCGCGCCCGAC
>Ga0105259_1000029_pt1 | contig 38627 bp, 44 predicted proteins | sample EasRivMeERMZT299_FD_89678 | JGI IMG/M metagenome (GOLD analysis project Ga0105259, IMG submission 89678) | Soil microbial communities from meander-bound floodplain in the East River, Colorado, USA - East River MetaG ERMZT299 | ecosystem: Environmental > Terrestrial > Soil > Floodplain | place... | reverse complement strand
TAAAAGCTCGGGTCCGCGTCCTCGCTCCCGAGCTTCAGGCCGGACGGAGGCGCAACTCCTCCCGGCCGCCACCCTGCAGCAGGCGGAAGCGCTGCGGCGCGCCCGCCAGCACATCGCCGACTGCTGGACGCTGCGCGCCGAGAGCCGGCGCATCCAGCGCGGCTACGAGGCGCGGCAGAAAAAGATCGAAGAGCTGATGGATGGGCTCGGCATATGAGGCCGCCAAATCCTGGTGAAATCCTGTGGAGTGAAGCGCTCGTGGCGCGGCTCTCGGAGCTATGGCTCAGTGGCACCACCGGCGGCGAGATCGGCCGGCGGCTCGGCATCTCGCGCAGTGCGGTGATGGGCAAGCTGCGGCGTTTGGGCCTGTTGGGCCGGGCTCGACCGATCGTGCCGCCCAAGATGCCTGCTCGATTGCTGCTCAAATCAAATGAGCAAGTGAGCAAGCCGCAAAAGCGACCGCATAAACGGAATAAACGGCCACTTCCGCCGCCGGAGCCATACCAGGCTCCGCCGCCTCCACCCCTGCCGCCGATCGGCAGCTTCGGTTTGCTCGACCTGCGCAACGGGCATTGTCGCTGGCCATGCTCGGACGGTTTTCCGCCCTACAAATTCTGCGGCGCACCCCAGGCGTCGCAGTCGAGCTACTGCTCTTTGCATTTTGCGCTAGCCCATAACCGCGGCAGCCAGCGCGACTACGACCGCCAGGCCGAGCAGGCGCTTGGCGGCAAGCTGTTCGCGAGCAGGGCGGGGGTGATGGAATGAGCCGGCCCGCCCTCGTTCCCTACTATCGCCAGCCTGGCCGGGCGCGCCGGCGCAGTGACTTTCTGCAGTCAATCATCGAGCGCCAGAAACGGGGCGAACTGCTGTCCGAGATCGGCGCCGCGCTGGGTTCGCAGGCCATGGTGCGGTCGGCGGTGCTGTGCTGGCTGTTCGAGGCGGCGGCATGAGCATCCGCGCCATCCACGGCGACTGCCGTGAGGTTTTGAAAACCCTGCCCGACGAAAGCGTGCATTGCGTGGTGACAAGCCCGCCGTATTTCGGGCTGCGGGACTATGGGACGGCGAAATGGGAGGGCGGCGGGGATGGGTGCGACCATGCCAAGGGTAGCGCGGCTAGCAGAACATCGACGCTAAAGAATGATGGCCGGGTGAATTTCGGGAGCAATGATTACGAGCGCTCGATCGTCGTTCCGTATCGCGACGAATGCGGCAAGTGCGGCGCGCGCCGCATAGACAACCAGATCGGCCTAGAGGCCACGCCTGACGCCTATGTCGCGGAATTGGTGGCGGTGTTCAGGGAAGTGCGGCGCGTCTTAAGAAACGATGGCACCGCTTGGATTAATTTGGGCGACTCTTACGCCGCCAATAGAGGCTATCAGGTTTCGCAATCAAAGCATCCAGCGCACGATTACGGCGGCAGTAATGCCACTAAAGTCCCTTCCGGTCTCAAGCCCAAAGACCTGATCGGCATTCCCTGGATGGTGGCGTTCGCGCTGCGTGCCGATGGCTGGTGGCTCCGTCAGGACATCATCTGGTCAAAGCCCAATCCGATGCCAGAGAGCGTCACGGATCGGCCGACAAGTGCTCACGAGCACATATTCTTGTTCGCCAAGTCGGCGCGCTATTATTTCGATGCGGAGGCGGTCAAAGAGCCAGATGTCGCCGGCCACAAGAGCGGCAACGGCTATGCTCGGGTTGATACGAAAAACATCGGCGTTCGTCTATCGTATGGCGGGCGTGGCCAAGAGGAGCAATGGGAACCGGGCGGCGGTCGCAATATCCGAAACGTCTGGACGGTTGCCACACAGCCATTCTCCGAGGCGCACTTTGCCTGCGTCGATGAAACCACGGAGTGCCTGACTGATACCGGATGGGCACGCCACGATGCGCTTTCTCCGGGGATGCGTGCAGCGCAATTCGACTTATCGACCGGGTATTTATCGTGGGCACCTATAAGCGAGGTCGCACGCTATGCTGTAACCGAGCAGAAGATGGTTCGTGCGGATACCCGCAGCCTCGATATGCTTCTTACGCCAAACCATCGTTGCATTGTCCAGCGTCGGCATCCCCGGCTACGGCACTACCAAGACCCGGTAGTTGTGAGAGCCGATGAACTAAAGATTTCACACGCCGTGCCAACGACAGCCCCTTGGGATTTTATTGGCGATGCAGGGCTTCCCGTTGAATGGGCGGAACTCTTGGGTTGGTACATTGCCGAAGGCCATGAAGCGAAACAAACGCTAGCAGTCGAAATCTATCAATCCGAGACGGCAAATCCCGAAAAGGTTCAGCGTATCGAGCAGCTACTGCGTCAGGTCGGGGCTGAGTGGACCTCGGCACGATGCGAGCGTGAATGGCGGGGGCGCTCTGCGGTCAGCGTTGCATTCCGCGTGCAAGGATATGCAGCGGCGCGGTTACGTGAACTTGCTCCTGGGAAGCGCATGCCGACTGGCGTGTTGCTTTGGGCGGACGAACAGATTTCTGCATTCCTCAAGGGCCTTGTGGAAGGTGACGGGCACGAGCGATCCGATGGGCGATCTTCTTTTATTCAGAGGGACGCATCTCGGGCTGGAATGGTGCAGGCTCTGGCGGTTCGTTTGGGTCTATCGGCGGTATCGTCGGTACGGGCCGATGGCGTCAGCGTCGTTTACATTACCAAGCACCGGTTTCGTTCATTCCGAGGCACCGCTGGCGTTGGCGTTCATCCCACAGCAGAAATTTATACCGGGACTGTGTGGTGTCCTCGATTGCCAAATGGGACTTGGGTCGCACGCAGAAACGGGCGTGTTTTCATCACCGGCAACACGTTCCCCCCGGCGCTGATCGAGCCGTGCATCAAGGCGGGATGTCCGGCCAGGGCGTGCGCCAAATGCGGCAAGCCTTGGGTGCGGGAGGTGGAGCGCGTCAGCAATGGAGTTGGTCCCTATGCCAACTATCAGGCGGCTGCAGGCTGTCCAACCAGTGGCGGTGAAGGGACATCAACTCTCGGCTATGGTGGAAAATTCGTTGCCGGCCATAAGACGCTCGGCTTCTCCCCCTCCTGTTCCTGCAACGCTGCAACGGTGCCGGGGACGTGCCTCGATCCCTTCGCAGGCGCGGGCACGACCGGCCTCGTTGCCGATCGCCTTGGCCGCAATGCCGTGCTGATCGAGTTGAACGAAGACTATTCCGGCATGTCCCGGCGGCGCATCCATGACGACGCTCCGCTCTTCGCCGAGGTGCTGGCATGAAGCCGTTCCAGCCCTTGCCCCGCCATCCAATGCTGCCCGAAGGCATGCGCCTGTGGGGCGCTCTGCATGGCGGCTATTCCTGGATCATCTCGCACGAGCCGGGAGAGGATGACTGGACGGAGGCCGAGAAGGCACAGTGGGTAGGCTACATGGCCACTTACTGCCGCGATCCGCGGCACCCGAAGGTCGTCGTCGACGGTGGCCCGTTCCAGACCCTGGCCGAAGCTGAAGCGGCTTGCGATGCCATCTGGAAAGCTATTCGGAAGGCGAACTAATGAAGCGCCCGCGCGATCTTTTTGGCCATCCACTCCGCGCCACGCGCGAGGACGCCATCCATGCCGGGATCGTGGAGTATTTGACGATCGCCGCGCACCCGCGGCTGATGTGGTTTCATTGCCCGAACGGGGCACTGATGAAGCCCTCGTCGCGCGTCTACTTCGCTCGCTTGGGTGTGTTTCCGGGCGTCGCGGATCTCTGCTTCGTGCTGCCCGACAAGTCCGTCGCCTTCATGGAGATAAAAAACTCCGACGGCCGCCTCTCGACGGCGCAGCAGGCGTTTCAGGCGAGATGTGCAGTCTTGAAGCTGCGCTATCGCGTGGTGCGCTCGATCAGCGAGGCGGAGGAGGTACTCCGCGAGTGGAACGCCCTTCGCGGCACAGTAGCCGTGGACAATTCCAGCGAACCGGCTTCCGATAGCTGGGAGCCCATAGGCGCGGCGGTGGAGCGTGTGGTGTCGAAGCTCGAGCGGACGCGCAAGCGAGTTGCGTAAGCGTATCAGGCCGGGGCGCTCCCTTGCCCCGGCCTGATGAGTATCGCGAGTAGTTCAGCCCTCGCGATGGATTGAAGCCTGAATACCTTGGACGAGGCCTCAATGCTTGTGAGGAAAGCAGTTTTACAGAGATTGTCAACAGTTTCTAGCATCCGGTTGCGGGCGCTAGCGACGCAGGGAGTGCGCGAATGAGCCCTCCTTGGATGAAGTTCTACCCAACGGACTGGCGTGGCGATCAAGGGCTACGCGCAGTCTCGTTGCCTGCCCGCGGACTATGGATCGAGATGCTCATGATCATGCATGAGGCCGATCCATACGGCTACCTTGTCCTAGGTACCCGGCCCGTTAGTAATGACATACTCGCACGCATGGTAAGCGCGCAGCCATTCGAGATCGAGCGGCTACTAGCCGAACTCGAAAATGCTGGCGTGTATAACCGGACCGGTAGAGGCGGTGTCATCTACTCGCGACGCATGACAAAGGACCGCCAGAAGGCAAATAAGTGTCGAAAAGCTGCCAAAACGAGGTGGGCGCAACCCACTGGTTCGACACAGGAAAAACTTCGACCTAATGGGTCACCCCATGGGTCACCCCATGGGTCATTTGAACATGACCTACCACCCAGAAGCCAGACAGAGGTAGATAACTTTCTACCTTCAGGGAAAGAAAGATCCCTTCGGGATCTTGAGAAAAAGGCTCTCGAAAAAACGGCCATTGAAGCGTGGAACGAGCTGGCTAACCGCTGGTCGCTGCCTCGCATGTTGAAGCTCACCGGCACGCGAAAACGGCAATTGGCGGCTCGTCTCGATGCCGATGGCCTTGATGGCTGGCGAGCAATGCTGGCGAAGGTTTCGGCGAGCCCGTTCTTGCGCGGCGAGGGCAAAACCGGCTGGCGCGCGGACTTCGACTTCGTGCTGAAGGAGGCCAATTTCGTGCGGATAGTCGAGGGGAGGTACGACGGTTCGATTGAACGGGAGCCGCCGATGTCAGACATGCGGAAAGGGTTCTAGCCGATGACCGTTGTCACGCTCGAAAACGATGCCGAGGCCGCCGCCCGGTTTCACCGGATCCGCCGGGAAAACCCGTGGGCCATCGCCGGGCTCTACCGCCTCGATGACCTTCCCAAGCGTCAGCTAGTCAAGGCTTGGCGGACAGGGTTTCCAGACTGGCACGGGGTTGCGCTGGCTCCGGGCATGGTGAGCATCGCCACGGGGCTGCCCGGTTCCGGCAAGACGCATCTGCTCGCCCAGATGTGGCACCACATCGTGGGGAAATACGGGCTGGTGGCGATGATCGCCTCGTTCGAGTGTGCGCCAGATCCCTACTACGTGCGCTATCTCCGGGAGTTTTTTGCGCGGAAGCGTGAGGCCGAGATGTCCGAAAGGCAGCTCCGCGAGGCGGACGAATACATTCGGGACCACTATCGGTTTCTGCTTCACCCGGAGGAGACGCCGACGCTTGAATGGTTTCTCGACATGGCCGAGATCGCGGTGCAGCGCGAGGGCGTGAAGGTTATCCAGCTCGATCCGTGGAACCGCCTGGAAAGCCAGCGCGGGTCGAAGGAAACCGAGCCGGAGTACGTGGCTCGCTGTCTGCGCTCGGTGACGGTTTTCGCGAAAGCCACCGGCTGCCATGTGCAGATCATCGCGCACCCGGCGAAGCGCATTGGCCAGCGGCGCGAGGCTCCTCCGGATCTGGAGGACGTGGCAGGAGCCATGCACTGGTGGAACATGCCGGACCAGGGCTTCGTGATCCATCGCGACAAGGCTTGGGACAAGGGCAAACGCGTTTTCGATGCAACGGTATTCCATCGCAAGGCTCGTTTCGAGGAACTCGGTTATCCGTGTTCGATGGATGTGCGGTTTAACCCGCAAAGCCGGGTGTTCGAGAGCGTAGTCAATCCTATTAAGGAGGGAGGCAAGTAATGGCTGAGTTTGTGCAGTTCACCATGCCCGATGACAGTCCGGTTTATATCAACGTTGAGCATATCAGCTTCTTCACGCCGGACTTAGATGAGCCGGGCCATACACGCATCGTCTACTTGGGAGCTGGATCTGTTGTCGTGGACACTTCCATCGCGGAAGTGCTGAAGGCGCTGAAGTATTTCCTGCCGCAATCGAAGACGGACAGCTACGGGCGGCGGGTGATGGACTGATACGCCGGTATAGGTTCCCCGGCGCCGCGAACCAGCTTAGGGGGCAGTGGGGGCAGATGGGAGTTTCGATGGCGCGGGCAGGGCGCAAGCGCAAGGCAAACGTCCAGCGTGTGGCGGGGCGCATCGACTGGTGGGCGGAGCGCGAAGACCCGGCGGTTGCCACCAAATGGCACCTGGCGCGAGACAAATACCTGGCGATGGGCGCCAATCCGGCGATGGCGTCACAGGCCGGCAAGCTCTACGCGCTGCGACAGCTCTCGGAGCTGGAGGTCGAGGCGGTGGAGCGCTGGCGCAGGTTCCTGCTGGTCAATCGCCGGGTGGTGCTGGGTCTGGCGAGCGAAATGCACGGCTCGGCCCTGGAGCGGGTAGGCGCCAGTCTGGCGCAGGAGCGCGACCCGGAGTGGGTGCGGCAGTTCCGCGAGAAGTTCGAGGCGGCGCAGGCCGCCATCCTGCAGGCCGGCAAGCCGGCGCTCAGCGCCTTGAACCGGCTCTGCCGCGACGAAGCCTCGTCCTCGGTGCTGCCGGAAGCCCGCAAGGCATTGGCGACGCTCATCGCGCATTTTCACCTGCAGCCGCGAAAAGGGGCTTGACACCGGGCAGGCGAATTGACGAAATAGAGCCTCACACCTCGCCGCCCTCTATGGGCCGCGGGGTTTTTGCGTTTTCAAAACCCGGCGCATCATCCTCCCTGGCGCCGGGAGTGTTCGAGGGCCCTGCCATCCACGCCCCAACCGCAGGCGGGGCTCTCGAGCCTAGAATGGCCCGCACGGGCACCAGGATGAGCGCAGGCGCGGAAAAACGGCCGGGGGCTCCTCGGGAGCCTCCAGCCTAACAAAACGTCGCTACGGTCAAATTTAGGGGTTTTTACTCGTCGGTGACTTCCGCCTCCGGCACGGTCTTCTGGGTGCCGTCGGGAAGCTGGATCACGCTCTTCGGTGCCGCCGGATCAAAGTCCTTGTCGCCCTGCTTGGCGGCACGCACGACAGTAACCTTCTTGCCTTGATAGACGGGCATGGGGGCATCTCCCTCGGTCCTGTGGATCAGGATGAAGCTAAACGCAGCCGGCGCGTCTTTCGTTCACAGGAGGCGATCATGGACATCGAGACGCGCCAGCAACTCGACGCAATCATCGCCCTGCTCGTCGAACTGCGCGACCAGATCAATACCCTCGCCGAGGCCCTCGGCGTCACCCTGGACTAGGAGGCTCGCATGGCTATCTCAGTCGGAAGCCTTTTCTCCCTCATCATCGTCCTCCTCGTCATCGGACTGCTCGTCTGGCTCGCCTTCTACATTCTCGGCGCCCTCGGCCCGCCCGAACCCGTCGCCACCATCATCCGCGTCATCGTCGTCGTCGTCGCCGTGCTCATCCTCATTACCGTCCTCCTCAACCTCGCCGGTATCGGCACAGGCTTCAAAATCACTCAATTGCTCGCGCCTGTAATCGCATGAAACTCTATCTCATCACCGCAATCAGCCTCGGCTGCGTCATCCTCGTCGCCTGGCTCTGCACGGAGTACGAACGTGAGTAATAGAAACGCTCCCGGATCAAGAGGCGTACGCGGCGTTCGTCTCAATCCTGATCACGACGAGCGTACGCGCGCTAAAATTCAAACAAGTCAGATACTTAATCGGCTGAACGCATTCATTTTTGGTAAGGTGGAATTGTCTCCTGCGCAAGTTACTGCCGCGCTTGGGCTTTTGCGCAAGACCATACCGGACCTCGCCTCGATCGAACACTTCGGCGAGGTGAAGCAGATTTTCGCCGTCTCACCCGAGCTTCCGACCATGGCGGAGTGGGAGGCCGAGTTCGGCAAGCCGAAGCAATTGGACAGCTAGGAGGCAAACCATGCCCGATGACAAAATGACTGAGGAAGAGCGCAAGAAAGCCATCCGCGAGGGCACCTACGTGCCCGCCAGTGGCGGCATCTCCCCCGGCGCACATCCGGGCGGCACTGCACCCACCGAAGACCCGCGCAAGGACGCAGGGCTTGAGGAAGAGCCCGAGGCGCAGCCGAAGAAGTAGAAAGCGCAACCATTGATGCCCGAAATTTCGGGCAGAATGGCCTCAATCACCGGGTTTATACTCGCCCTGCATGAAAACGACTGCTTTCTGGCCCTCCCGGCCGAGCGAGAGCCAGCCGAATGCCCGTCGCAAGCAGCACTCCGACTGGTTTGACCGGGGGGGCCGCCCCACCGCCCGTCACCATCATCTGGCGACCGCAGTCGAAGCCGCAGCTCGCCCTCATCCGCTGTCCCGGCGGCGAGGTGTTCATGGGCGGGGCGAGGGGAGGCGGCAAAACCGACGCGGTCTTGGGCAAGTGGGCGCTGAAGGAGGCGGCATACGGCGAGAACTTCAACGCCGTGATGTTCCGGCGCACGACCGTCAGCTCCGAGGACGCGATCGAGCGCTCGCGGCAGATCTACACGCCACTCGGCGGCAAGTTCAACGAAAGCAAGCTCACCTGGCGCATGCCGAACGGCGGCCGGGTCGCCTTCGCCTACCTCGACACGGTCGCCGACGCCGACGAATACCAGGGCCGCAACCTGACCGACGTCTGGGTGGAGGAGGCCGGGCAATACCCCGACCCGGCACCGATCGATCGGCTGTTCGGCACCATGCGCTCGGCGCAGGGCGTGCCGATCCAGATGATCCTCACCGGCAACCCGGGCGGCGCAGGGCAGCACTGGATCGCGGCGCGCTACCGGCTCATTCCGTTCGAGCGCGAGCCCTACGGCGTCATGGTGGAGCGCGCCGGCATCACGACCGAGGCCGCCGTCATTCCGGCGCGCATCACCGACAACACGGTGCTGCTCGACAAGGACGCCGGCTACGTCGACCGGCTGCGCATGGTCGGCTCCGAGGCGCTGGTCAGGGCCTGGCTGGAGGGCGACTGGAGCGCTATCGAAGGAGCGTTCTTCGACTGCTGGGATCCGAAAAAGCACATCGTCGCGCCGTTCGCTGTGCCAAAGGACTGGCTGAAGTTCAGGGCTTTCGACTGGGGGAGCGCGGCACCGTTTTCTGTAGGCTGGTGGGCAGTTTGCGGCGATGAGTTCAAGGGAATTCCTCGCGGCGCGCTCGTCCGCTACCGCGAGTGGTATGGCGCGACAGGGGACAAAGGGCTGAAGCTCACCATCGAGGAGGTCGCCAAGGGCATCTTGGAGCGCGATGCCGGCGACAAGCTCACCTACAGCGTGGCCGATCCGGCCATCTTCGCGGAGGACGGCGGTCCATCGAGAGCCGAGATATTCTCGCGCCTCGGCGTGCACTTCCTGCGCGGCGACAACAAGCGCGTGTCAGGGGCCGGCGCGATGGGCGGCTGGGACGAAATGCGGCAGCGGCTGAAGGGCAAGGAGGGCGTGCCGATGCTCTACGTCTTTGAGACGTGCAAGGCGTTTATCCGCACCGTGCCGGTGCTCCCGCACGATCCAAAGCGCGCCGAGGACGTCGACACTACCGCCAACGACCACGTCGCCGACGAGGCGCGCTACGCCTGCATGAGCCGGCCGTGGGCGCCGGAGAAGCCGGTGCCGGAGAAGAAGGGCGACGGGACGGGCTATTCCGAGCGTGAGCGCGAAGACTACTCGATCAAGGCGCTTTGATGCCCGGGCTTGGTGACTTGCTGCAGGGAGGGCCTCCGCCACCCGCACCGGGCCTCGGCGACAGGCTGCTCAACCAGTGGAAGGCAAGCCTCGCCAACCGCATTCTGTCGGCGCCCTCGAAGCTGTTCGGCGGGCTCGTCGTCGATCCTGCGGTCGAGGGCGTCACCGATCTGGTGACGCTTGCCGGAGACGTTTATGGGGGCAGGCAGCCCACCATGTCGGCGGACCCGCAGACGGGTGAGATGCACACGGACCCGAGGCTGTCCGAGCGGACAGCGAATGCGGCGGGCATGTTGACGCTCGGGGCTGGGGCTATCCCGGCAGAGGCAAATGCGCTGCGGATGGGCATCAAAGCCTACCACGGCAGCCCGCACGACTTCGAGCGCTTTGACAGCAGCAAGATCGGCACGGGCGAGGGCGCACAGGCTTACGGCTCAGGGCTTTATTTCGCGGAGAACGAGGGGGTGGCGAAACAGTATCGTGAAACCCTTGGGCGCGGCGATAAGGTCAAGGTTGGCGGAAAGTCCCTCGATAAAAGCAAGGTTGACTATTACGATCAGCAGGCTCTGAATTGGATTAGAACTGCTGTGCGGGAACGGCCAGACAACGCTATTGATCTGGCCATTGAGAAGGCGGCGGCACGCGCTGCAAGGGATGAGGCAGAGGGGGCCACGCAAGCGGCAATATCAGCGCGTAAAACGCTTGAACGGCTTCAGGACTTCAAGGCTAAGGGCGTTGAAGTTGAAAACCCCGGCCGCATGTATGAAGTCGACATCGCCGCCGATCCTGAGCACTTCCTCGACTGGGACAAGCCGCTGAGCCAGCAGAGCCCGCAGGTGAAGGAAATCCTGAAGCAGCGCAATGGGCCGTTTCTGGATGCAGGGGATTTGGGGGCAAGTTGGAAAAGCCCAGCCTCGCAATATTACAAGTTCAGGGCTGACGTGCCGAACTCTCCCAAGGGAGCGTCCGAGAAGCTGAAAGATTATGGCATTCCCGGCATCCGCTACCTCGACCAAGGCTCGCGTGTGAACATCGCGAACCTTCCCAAGAACCCTATGACGGATGAGGCGCGGAAGTGGCTGGAAGCGCACGGCAATGATGCCGACGCTGCCGTAAAGGCGTTCCACCAGCATCAGCGGGACACCGGCTACAAGGACTGGAACACCACCGAGCGCGACGAGATCGCAGACGTAATTCGCAAGTCGGTGCAGCGGCAGACTTCAAACTACGTGGTCTTCGACGAAAACCTGATCTCCATCCTGAAGAAGTATGGCCTGCCCATCTCCGCCGCCGGCCTGGCCGCTCTCTCGCAGCTCCACCCGGAAGAGGCGCGGGCGGGCGGGCTTGGCGATCGCCTGCAGGGCGCACAACAGCAGTGAATAGGCTCGGGTCCGGGTCCTTCTGCCTGAGCCTGTAGGCCGGGTGGTGAGCGCACTCCGCCACCCGGCCGCTAGAACGAAGAGCGTGAGAAGGGTCTCTTGTTCCGCTGTTGCTCAGATCGAGTAGCCCATCGGCAGTTGTCGGGAGAATATCCCTGATCATTGTTAATTCGATCTAACGTCAACCCCGCTGGGCGCTCCCCCATGTCGGCTAGGAATTTGGTGAAGTCATCCCAGCGTTCGCAGATCGAGATGCCGCGTCCACCGTAGTCGTTAAATCTGGGAAAGTTAGGGTTCATGCAGCGTTCGCGCATTGTCGTCCAAGAATTATATGTCCCTGTGCGATTTGCCCCGAACCCATGTGTGCGCGCATTGGGGTTCTCTCGGCTGATGCAGCCGCAAGATTGAGTATGGCTCGCCTTTAGGCTGTCACCTCTTACGACAACTTCTTGTCCGCAATCACAACGGCATTTCCACAGGGTTGGCGGGCCACGGCGTTCAACGCGCTCGATAACTATGAGGCGACCGAAACGATGATTTACGATAGAGATCAATGCGGACATGGCGACCTCGCCGAAAGGTTGCTGTGTTCAGGGACGGGCTGGCGCTTCAACGCTGGCCCGTTCCGCATTTTAGCATAAGTCTCATGGCTTTTGTCGATTATTCCAGGCCTGGTCCCACCGCCACGGCCGGCGGAAGCTATGGAGAGGACGAGGATGAGCAGCAAAGCATAACTAAGCTTAGAAGACAATATAGTGACTGGTCGTCATCCAAACGCGCTGAAATCGAAGAACAACGGCTAGCCCGTCACTATTACCACTCGGACCAATGGTCTAGCGAAGAAATAGCCGTTCTCAAGAAGCGAAAACAACCAGTTATTACTTTCAACCGCGTCAACCGCAAGATTGATGGTGTTGTAGGGACTTTAAAGAAACTTTGGCAAGACCCTAAAGCCTATCCGCGCACGCCCGACCACGACCAGGAGGCGGAGATCGCCACCGAGGCGCTGCGCTATGCCCTCGATCGGGCGCGCTGGAAGAGCGTCGGCATCGAGGCGACACGCAATGCCGGGCGCGAGGGCTTTGGCGTCGTGCAGATGGTGCTCGAGCAGGGTGATCAGCAGGACGCCGAGATCACGCTGGAGGTGATCGACGACGACTGCTTCTTCTATGACCCGCGCTCCTACAAGTCGGACTTTTCCGACGCCCGCTACCGCGGCGTGGCGAAGTGGCTCGACCTGGAAGTGGCGCAGGAGATGTACCCTGAACATGCCGATGAGCTGGAGGGGCTGCTGACGTCGGGCGGCGAGATCGAGAGCTGGGCGCAGCAGGACCGCGAGCGCCGCTGGATCGACGTCGAGCAGAAGCGGGTGCGCGTCGTCGAGCACGAATACATCAAGGGCGGCGAAGTGCACGTCTGCCACTATTCCAGCCGCGTGAAACTCGCCAGCGCGCCGTCGCCGTTCCTCGATGACAAGGGCAAGAGCGGCTCGTCCTTCATCGCCTTCTCGGCTTATGTCGACCACGACGGCGACCGTTACGGCTTCGTGCGCAATCTGAAGAGCCCGCAGGACGAGATCAACATGCGGCGCTCCAAGGCGCTGCATCAGCTCAACACCCGGCGCCTGCTGGTGCGCAAGGGCGCGGTGGAGAACATCGAAAGGCTCAGGACCGAGGCGGCGCGGCCGGATGGCGTGCTGGAGTTCAACATCGAGGGCGGGCTATCTTTCGAGGACGCCGCCAAGCAGGCCGAGTGGCAGGGCCAGATGGAGATGCTGGCCGAGGCGAAGTCGGAAATCGAGAATTACGGCCCGACGCTGGTCGAGAAGGGCATGGAGAAGTCGGGAAGGGCTATCGCCCTTCTGCAGCAGAGCGGCCTGGCGGAACTCGGCCCCTTCATTGACGCCTGGAGCGACTGGAAGCTGCGCGTCTATCGCGTCATGTGGAGCAATATCCGCAAGCACTGGACATCGGAGCGCTGGATCCGGGTGACGGATCAGGAAGAGGCGGCGCGGTTCGTCAAGATCAACGAACTGCAGATCGACGAGATGGGCCAGCCGGTGATCGCCAATCAAATAGGCGCACTGGACGTCGACATCATCCTCGACGAGGCGCCCGACAGCATCACCACCATGCAGGACACGTTCGAACTGCTGCAGAGCCTGGCGTCGGCTGGCGTGCCGGTGCCGCCACCTATCGTCATTGAGATGTCCGGCCTGCCGGCGAGCACCAAGAAACGCATCCAGGGCATGCTGGAGCAGGCGCAGCAGCCCGACCCGATGCAGGAGCAGGCGAAGCAGATCGCGCTGGAGGTGGAGAGCAGCAAGGCCGGCATGAACAAGGCCTCCGCCCTCGACAAGGTGGCGAGCGCGGCGAGCAAATGGGCGGATATTTCCATGAAGCCCGAGCAGCAGGCGCGGGAGCAGGAACAAGGCGACCGCGAGTTCGGGCAGCGGCGTGAGGACAGCGACCGCCAGTTCCAGGGCAAGGACGCCGACCGGCAGGCGAAGATCGAGGACATGCGGGCCAGGCAGCAGCAGGCGGCGCAGCGGCCGCGGTCCATGAATGGCGGCACCGCTAACGGCGGCATGTGATGGGCCTGCCGCAGGATGGTGCGGGGCCGTGGGACTATCAGGACAGTTGGGAGGCACCGATAGTCATGACATCAGGCACGCAGGGCCCTCCCGGCCCACAGGGACCGCAGGGCCCGATGGGTCCGCAGGGGCCGCAGGGGCCACAGGGCGAGCAGGGCATCCAGGGGCTGCAGGGCCCGCGTGGCATCCAGGGCATTCAGGGGGAGGCCGGCACTGACGGCGCACAGGGCCCGCAGGGCGAGCAGGGTCCTCCGGGACCTGTAGGACTATCGCTCAAGGGTACGGTGGCGGTCGTCGGGGATTTACCGCCCGATAGTCCGCCCGGCACCAACGTGCTTGGCGATAGCTATCTCGTGAACTCGCCTGCGCCTGGACATTTGTGGGTCTGGGACGGCGATAGCTGGGAGGATTTCGGGCAATTCCAGGGACCGGCTGGCCCGCAGGGCATTCAAGGCGTTGCCGGCGTTGACGGTACAGACGGAACGGACGGCGTGGATGGGGCGCCTGGCGCCCCGGGCGCGGATGGGACAGACGGGACAGACGGGGCGACAGGCCCGCAGGGGCCTCCGGGGGCAGATGGCACCAGCGTTGACTTCAAGGGCTCTGTCGCGGACGTCGCGGCACTGAATGCGCTGCCTGGCCCGCACGCGGTCGGCGATGGCTGGATTGTGCAGTCGCCCGCTCCGGCGCACCTGCATGTCTGGAACGGCACGTCGTTTGACGACGTCGGGCAGATCCAGGGGCCGACAGGCGCAACTGGCCCGGCAGGCCCTGCTGGCACGAACGGTGCAGACGGCGAAGACGGCGCATCGGCTTACGAAATAGCAGTCTTCAACGGCTTTGTCGGGACTGAGGCGCAATGGCTTGCGAGCCTTGAAGGGCCGCCGGGGCCAATTGGCGCAACTGGACCGGCCGGACCGGCCGGCGATGCCTCGGCCTTCGAGACTGTCGCCATAGCGGCGGGCACGAGCATCCCGGCCAGCGTCAAGACGATCACGACGGGCGGATATCATACGCTGGGCGTGGGCGGCGCGATTTACCGCCGCTCCAGCGCGCCAGGCGGCGCATTGGCCGGAAACAATGGCTTCTTCCAGTCGGCGGACGGCGGCTGGTGGAAGCTCGACATCGAGCAGCGTGTCTACATCACGATGTTCGGGGCGGTGATCCTCGCCGCGGCGGGGAACGAGGCGACGAACGACACCGCGGTGGCGCACGCCAACCTGTTCTGCGCCACCGCGGTGCCGGGATACTTCGTGCCACTGTATTTCCCGGTCGGACAGTTGCGACTGGCGACGACCGTGCCGCTGGTCGTCGGCATGAACTGGATCGGCGAGGGGATCGTCTCAGGCAGCGATACCGAGAACACTGCCTGCATCCGCAACGGGACCACGGACACCTTCAGCCAGTCGGCAACGCTGCGGGATGTGTATGTGACGGGCATCCTTTTCGACACGAATAACCAGAACCGCGACATCCTCGACAACGGCAACGCCTTTGACCTGCAATGGTCGAAGTTCATGTTCTGCGGCTTCAAGAATGCCCGGTTCGGCATCCGCATCACTTCGACCGGGACGATGATCAAGAACTGCATGTTCCAGAATTGCGTGACGTGCGCGGCGCTCACCGGCTCGGACATGTATTTTCAGGACAATTTCATTGACGCAGGATCAAGCTCTACGACGGTTGGCGAGTGCATCCTCCTCGATGACCTGTCTCTTTCGACGGTGCGCGGTAACTTCATCACCGGGCGGGCTAAAATCCCGCTGACCATCCGTGACAATTGCCAGGGGACGCGGGTTTTCGACAACGAGTTCGATATCAGCGACTACAGCGGGCTTTATTGCGACAATGCGCGTGGCTTCCTGGTCTATGGCAACACGTTCAACAAGCTCGGGCTGAAGTCGGTCACGGAGCCGAACGCGACCTATGATGCTGAATTCCGGGCGCACAATTCCTACGACTATGTGCTGCGGGATAACGAGTTCCTGCATACCGGCGGCAGCGCTCCGAGCCCGTTCATGCCGAGCCACAAGGTCACGGCGGACACTACGGCGGCGGGTGACGGACTGCGCGCCGGGCACGATGTCTACATCGACGACGTGATCTATCGGAACGGCAAGACGCGTACGATTTCCTTCGACGCCAATTGCTGTGCACCGCGGACCAGCAACCGCCGGCCGGCGCCGGTCAGGATAGTGACGAGTGGTGTCTCTAACGACGTGAAGCCGGGCGAGTGCTCTGCCATCAAGGCAGTGCTGACGGCGAACGCCACGGTGACGCTGTTCAATCTGCCGGGTGATGCCAAGCCGGGCGAGATGATCCCGATCTACCGCCCCGGCACCGAGGCTTTCACGCTGACCATCAAGGAGGGGGCGACGACACTGAAAACCATTGCCTCGGGAGCGGCAGGATCGACGATGGCCATTTTCGACGGCACGAACTGGTTCTGCACCTGATGGTTACGACCCTCGACCTGCAGCGGCGCGGCCTCGTCTACGCCGGCCCTGCCTACGTCAAGAGCATCGTCGTGGAACTCTCCTGCTACCGCTCCCATCGAGACCTGATCCATGCGCTTTGAGACCATCAACCTAAGCGGGCCGCCAGGGCCTTCTGGGCCCACAGGGCCACAGGGCGCGACTGGCGCGCCCGGTGAGGACGGTGCGACCGGCCCTGCGGGCCCTACGGGACCGCAGGGCGAGCCCGGCCATGGCCTGACGGTCAAGGGTTCGGTGCCGGAAGTCGTGGACTTGCCGACTGAGGGGAACGAGCCCGGAGACGTGTATGTGGTCGAGGAGTTCGATCCCGACCGCCTCTATATGTGGGACGGCGATGAATGGGTAGACATCGGCGAGGGAGGTGGAACCGGCGATTTCACGCAGGACGGCACAGGCGCCATCACATGGTCGGCTACCGAGCGCATGAAGGAGCAGGTTTATCTCCTCGATTTCATCCCGACCGCCCAGCACGACGCCATCCGCAACGACCCGAACAACACCTACGACTGCAGCGATGCGCTGGAAGCCGCGATGGCGTCCCTCACCGTCCCGCATCAGAGCACGCCATTGACCTATGAGGGTGGCCCGGAGGTGATCTTTCCCTACGGCCATTGCTACTTCGATCGCACCATCGAAATGAAGAAGACCATGATCTTCACGGGTCAGGGTCAGGGTGCGCCGAATGCCTACTCGACAAGGCTGGTGTTCAAGGCTGGCATCACCGGCATCGTGGTCAACTATCTCACGACGTTCGAGGGCGGGGATGTCCCCGGCACTAAGGGAGCCAACGGCTCGACCATCCGCAATCTGCATCTCAGCAGCAAGAGCCTCGGGGTGCCGTTCCCGGCCGATGTGACCAATGGCTACGACTACGGATTCAGTGGCTATGCCTCGGACCATTGGGTCGGGCATGGCATCTGGGTGCGCACCCAGTGCAAGATCCAGGATTGCCGCATTCAGAATTTCCCACGCAACGGGCTATACATCGTGGCCTCTGCTGGGGGCATAGTGGCCGGCAAGCCGTGGATATACGGCAATGCCAACCTGGTCTACGCGGCATATCTCACGCTCTACACCAATGGTGCCTGTGGGCTCTACATTGACGGCCCGGACACTAACGCCTGCAGCTTCATCTCAATGAATTGCGTCAGCAACAGGCTGTCAGGCATCTACGACAGTGCGTTGATCTTCAACACGCATGTCGGGCACCATGCCGACAACAATGCCGTCGATGGCAGGTGCAGCTACATCAGCGGGGGTCTAAGCCGCCGCTACCTTACGCTCGACGACACGCGCGCTTACGGCTTTGCGGTGGCATGGGCTAACTCCACCACATACGTTGCCGGTCAATACGCCGCGAATGGCGGCAATCTGTATCGACAGACCGTCGCTGTCGCAACGTCGGCTGCAAGCCCGGCCACTGGCCCGACCGGCACGGGCACAAATATCGTGGATAACACCTGTCGCTGGGACTACTGGGCCCCGGTCGACACGAAAATACCGCCTGCCGGTCATGCTGAAAGCGAAGAGGTTTGGAACTTCATCCAGAACAGCCCGAGCGGCGCAGGAGAGGATCAGGACGACACTTTTCCGCCCTGGCCTTATGACGATGTCGCGCCCTCGACGACTCCCAAGCGTTATCGGCGTGGGCATCCCTACTGGTCGCCGCAGGCCAGCAATGGTTCTGTCTTCCTTGGCTGCTATGTCGAAGCGCAGCAACCGAGTTCCTTCACGGGTGGAATAGTCATCGGCGCAACGCCAATCACCACCGACAGCCGTGCGACCTTCATGAAGTCGGGTGGCTTTATTGGCGATACTTTCAGCATAGAGTCGCGCAAGGATAGCGATATTCCCTTCGTGACCCATTTCAACCGCACGACTGACGAGAGTGTCACCTGGATCGCAGATGGCGACAGCACTGCCGGCCTGGCCATGGTCATGGACAATACGACCGATGGCTGCTGGGGCATCCAGCACGCGCGCGGGCTGGCGTCAGTGCGCTTCACGACCAACCTGAACACCCTCACGGGCAATCGCTCGGGCGCGCTAGCTGGCGGGCAGGTATTATTCCCGAAAGGGCTCTGGCTGGGGAACGCCGAAACCACTCTGCGGCATGTGACGGCCAACAGCATTGTTCCGGCGACCGGGGAGTGGGCGGCCGGTGACATTGTGCTGAACAGTGCGCCACTGGCAGGCGAGCCGTGGGCCTGGCGCTGTATTGCCAGTGGCACGCCGGGAACGTGGCAGGCGCTGCGTGACATTGCCTCGCAGCAGACGATAGCGACCATATCAGCGTTCACGCTGACGCCCGGCACGTCTCCCTATCACACGCTCTACACCGGCAACATGATTTCAAGCCGCCCGGTGGATCTCTCGACAACGGGCGCGACTGTCGGCCTCAGTTACAAGATCACGCGGACGGCAACCGGCGCCTTCGATCTGGCGATTGGCGCCCCAACAACGGCTTGGGCAGCAACCACGGCCTACACTCTCGGCACGCGGCGCAATAACGACAGCTTCAATACCTATGTCGTGGTGACGGCGGGAACGAGTGGTGCGGCGCCGGGGCCGACAGGCACGGGCGCCGGCATTGTCGACGGCACGGTGACTTGGGACTACGTGTCTTCGCCGTTGAAGCTGCTGGCGACCGGGCAGTGGATCGAGGTCACCTTTGGCACGGCGTATTACGTCTCGGCCTTCGGATCGCTCTGATGGTGGACCGGATCGAGCTTAATCGCCGCGGCCTGCCGCACTTCGTGGTGGTCGATGCGGACATCACGCAGGCAGATCGCGCTGCTCTTGAGCGGCAGGGGTTAACCTACAAGGTGCGGGTGGACGAGAGCGGCAACTCGATGGCGCCGGGTGCAGCTCCGGTATTATCAGCGGCCAGCGCAGTGGATTTCAGCGATATTTTCGTGTGGGGGCAGGCCACCACGGATACGGCAGTGGGAACGCTCTATGCAGTGGTGGTGCCGTCTGCGGCGGCTACGCCGACTGCAGCGCAGATTGTCGCCGGCACGGATGCGGCGGGCGCGGCTGCGCCGAGCGGCAATCTGGCCATTATCACGACTGGCATTAAGCAGGTGCTGGTGCGCGGGCTGACTGCGGTCACTGCATACAAGGTCTGCATGACGCATCAGGCAGGCGGATCAAACAGCAACGTCGTCACCGGCAGCTTCACCACCGATACACTGTTTGCGGCTTATGCGACGACAGGAGCGACAACAGGCATCAACGTCAGCACTGGGTCGGCGGCGCTAGTGGCGAACACCGCCGATCCGCACGGTGGGACAAGCGCCGTTCGTTGGGCTGACAACAATGACGCCGCGACTGGCGGCATCATCATCGCCATTGCCTCGGCGACCTATCATAGCGGCCAGGTCAAGGTGCATTGGACGGTCAAGCACCAGGGCGGCTCACAGTGGATCAAGATGCTGCCATCGAGCATGACATCAATAGCCTATGTGAACTGGAACACCTCGACGGGCGCGATCGGCACCGAAACCTGGGTCGGCACGCCAGTGACCTTCGATGTGCCTACTGGCTGGAAGATGCTGTCCGGCATCATTGACATGACCGGTGCCGACTTCACTGGCGCCTGGACCATCAACATGTGCCTGACCGACAACGTGACGAACACCGGCACGCGCAACGGCACCAATATCAAGGATCTCTACAACCTGCGCTTTACGAGGGTCTGACAATGGTTACGACAACTGAGCTTAACCGCCGCGGCCTGCCCTATTTTACGGCCGTAGGTGCGGATGGCACTACTGAAGGGGCGCTGCTTCTGCGCGATGCCTCGGGGGATACCGCCACGCCGACCGATGGCGATCCCGATACGCTGGCGCGGCATTTGCGGCGCATCTACCGCCGGCTCGATGCCCTTGAGGGCTCGCTGGCGAAAATGCAGGCGGAGCCGGCCAAGCCCGGCCGCCGCTAAACAGTTCGCCCGTCCCGAGCGATAGAGGGACACGCCAGCGCCGCGGCGAGACAGCGGCGATCACGTCACCAAGCACGAAACGCATGGAATGAAAGGACGGCACTATGGCCGGCGACGAAGAGCTATTGTCTGTTGACGACAAGGACGTTTTTGCAGCCGCACTCAGCGACCAACCCCCGGCAGAGCCGGAACAGCCGAGTGAGGAACCGAAGCCGGAAGGCGATCGGCCACGCGATGAGCAGGGCCGGTTCTTGCCGAAGGCCGCGGACGCGGAAACACCAGCACCTGTCACGGGAGAAAAGGCGCCCCCGGAAGGGGCACTTTCCTCCGCAGAGGAAAAGCCTGCTCCGGAGGACGCAATTCCCTCTTGGCGACTGCGCGAGGAAGCGCAGGCAAGGCGCGAGGAAGCGCAGGCGAGACAGGCGGCTGAGGAGCGCAGTCGCGCTCTTGAGGCGCAGCTCGCGCACTTCATGCGGCAGGTACGTCAACAGCAGCAGCCGGAAAAACTGCCCGATCTCATCGAGCAGCCGGAAGAATACGCCCGAGCCATCGAGCAGCGGCTATTTCAGCAGTTCGAGCAACGCGACATTGCCCGCTCCCTCCACCGGGCGGACAGGCAATACGGCGAGGAATTCCGCCAGGCATACGAGGCGTTCAACTCGCCGCAATATGCCAATGACGAGCACCTGCTGGCGCGCGTCAGGAACTCCTACGACCAGGGCGAGGCGATCCTTTCCTGGTATCGCGAGCAGAAGACGCTTCGCGAGATCGGGCCGGATCCAACCGCCTATCGCCAAAAACTCGAAGCTGAAGCCGAAGCCAAATTGCTGAACGATCCCGCCTTCCGCAAGAAGGCCATGGATCAGTGGCGCACAGACGCCACCAGCAGGCCGTCCAACGTCACCTCGCTTCCGAATTTGGCCAGAGCGCCGGGGTCCGCCAGCGGGCCGCGCGACGAATACCCAACCGACGAAGCGGGAATTTTCCAATCTGTGACGGCGGGCCTCAATCGAAGATAGGCCCCCGTCGTGAAGGATTACGACGATGGCAGCAGCAACAGTAATGTCGAATATTCAGACCAACAACAAGTTGGTCCAGTATACGACAGAGATTAATCGGGAATACGTCCGCGAGAACCTCTTCTCTCCCTACATGGGAACGGACGCGACTAGCATTATCCGTCTACGCAACGAAGCGAAAAAGGGCGGCGAGCAGATCAACTTCCCGCTCGTCGGGGCGCTCTACGGACCAGGAACGGCCCCCACGCTTGGCTCCCCAGCACAGGCTTACGGTGTCGATACGCTCACCGGCAACGAGGAGAAGATCGACAACTACGGCATGCGGGTCTGGATCGACTGGGCCAGAAACGCAGTTGCCACGAACGATGCCGAGGAGCAGAAAGACAGCGCCGACATCTTTAGCGAGGCCAAGCCGCTCCTCTCCGATTGGGGCAAGAGCCTGCAGCGCGACGAGATCATCCTCGCGCTGATGAACCTCCCGTCCGAGACGGCTCCGACAAATCTCGGCGGGCTTACGACGCTGAATGGGCGCGTCAATGGCATTCCGTTCGCCACTGACATCACCGCAGCGACCCTGAATACATGGGTCAGCGACAATGCTGACCGCGTGGCATTCGGTAATGCGATCGGCAACGTCTACGCCTCGCCGGGTGTAGCGAACACCTTCGCTGCAGCGATGGCATTGGTGGACACGACTGCCGATACATTCGTGCCGGCGTCAGTGACACTGATGAAGTACCGGGCGAAGACGGCGGCTCCGAAAATCCGCCCCTATAAGACCACTGACGGTCGCGAGTATTATGTCTGCTTCGCTGGGTCTGCCAACTTCGCGACATTGAAGCTCGCCATGAACCAGACCGGGATGCCCACTACGCCTGCGGTTATCGGCATTAACGTGCATGCCCGGCCGCGTGACGTGGACAGCAACCCGCTCTTCCAGGACGGGGATCTGATGTACGACGGCGTCATCATCCGCGAAGTGCCGGAGATCGACAACTTCGTCACGGCTCCTTGGAAGCTGCATGCCGCCGGTGCTGGTACGAGTCGTACGGCTCCGGTGTTCTTGTGTGGCCAGCAAGCCGTTATGTTTGCGTGGGGCAAGATGGCAACCCCGACTTTCCGCGATCAGACCGACTATCAGTTTGTGCGCGGCGTTGGTGTAAAAATGTGCTACGGTGTCGCAAAAACCTTCCGCATTCCTCGGGCTAACTTTGACACTCCAGGAACAAAGAAAGTGCAGACCGGGGTGGTTACGGGAATTTTTAGCGCTGCTACTCCGACTTAGTGAATTGAAGCAACAGGAGGCGGCGGCGCGTTATACCGCCGCCCTTTTTTCTCTGGGGTCTGGAGGACAAGAAAATGACAGCGGCTAATATCACCTTCATCGGCAGTGGGGACATCGAAGAGGGAAGCGACGTTCCGGCGTTTACCTGGGGCGGTCTGGACTTCTCCCTCAACACTCCCGTCCTCGTCGATCCTGACGCAGCAGAGACGGCAGAGATGCGGCGTCATTACGAATACATGATCATCAAGGCCGGAACACATCCTTCGCTCACGGTCGAGGAAGTAACGCCGGCATCAAGGAAGTCCAAGGCCAAGGCCAAAACCAAGGCTGCCGAGCCCGGCCAGCCGGCGGATGACGATTATCCCGAGGAAGAAGAAAACGGCGGCACCGAAATCCCGCCCGATTGGCGTGATATGCACCACAAGAAGCTCATTGCGCTGGCCCGCAAACTAGGTGGCGAGGGTGACGCACTGGCTACTCGTGACGGGGCGATAGAATACATCGACGAATACCTCGCGCTTGGCGGCGGCACGACCGTCCCGAAGCCTACTGAGAGAGCCTGAACCATGCCCTTCGGCGCCAACACCCGACGCGACCTGATCGACAACGTTTTATACGAAATGTCGCTTGTCGCGGCGGGGCAGGCGGCGTCCCCCGAGGACGTGGCCACCGTCGACCGCTACGTCGAGCCGACCGTGGCGCGCCTGCAGGCGCTGGAGATCCTCGGTGACTTCGACTTCGACAATGTGCCGGACGAATTCTTCACTCCCGTCTCGGTGCTGATCGCGGACGCCCTGCTCGACCAGTATGGCATCCCGCGCGGCAACGAGGCGGACCCCTCCACCTGGAACGCCAAGATCAAGCGCGCCACGGACGAAATGCGGGTGATGCGCGCCCACCGCCCGACCTACGGCGTCATGGTCGTTAATTATTTCTAGAGCCAATGAGCCCAATACCCTTCCCCCTCGGCTCTTATCCGGGGCGGCGCACGCACGAGAGCGCCGGACGGCTGATCAATGCGTATGCGGAGCCGCTCGGACCGGGCGCCGTCTCCCCGGCGAAGATTGTCTCGAGTGCCGGCCTGCTCAAATTCACCAACGCCGTGACGGACCTGCCGGCGCCCGGCGGCGTGCCGCTGGTGGGCTACCGGGGCGCCATCCTCGTCGGCAGCACGCTCTACGTCGCCTTCAATGATACCTTGGTGACGGTGAACGAGGCCGGCACGGTCACCAAGGTTCCCGGCGATCTTCCCGGCACTGATCGTGTGCAGTTCTCGCGCAACAACGGGCAGCCGGTGCCTCATGTGGTCGCGACCACGTCGACGTCCTCCTACCTCTGCACCACGTCGACGATAACGGCCTTTTCTCCTCCCGCCATGTCGGAAATCACCAACGTCTTCATGGACGGCTACACGTTCTATGCCGACGGCTTCGGCACGATCATCGCCTCGCAGATCAATGACGCCGACGCCTTCAACCCGCTGGACGTGACGACGGCGCAGGCAAAGGCGGGGCAGCTCCGGCGCTTGATCGCCTACGACCAGCACCTCTTCGCGATGTGCGAAACGTGGATCGAGGTCTATCGCAACGTCGGCAATCCCGAGGGCTTTCCGTTCGGGCGCGTGGCGGTCATCAACCGCGGCCTCGTCGCTCCCTACGCCGTCGCCGGCTACCAGGACGGCTTCGGCAAGGCCCTGGTGTGGGTGGGCGACGACAACGGCATCCACATCCTCGACGGCTACACGGCGACACGCATTTCGACGCCGGACCAGGACCGCGACATCGAGGCACTCGCCGACAAGAGCGGCATCGAGGCGCAGGCATACATCACGTCGGGCGCGGCCTTTGTCTCGGTGTCGTCGCCGCAATGGACGTGGGAGTTCAATTTGACGACGCAGATGTGGAGCGAACGCCATAGCAAACTGCGGGATGGAACAACTCTACCGCGCTGGCGCGGCACGGGCGATAGCGTCTTTGCTTTTGAAAAATGGCTCATAGGAGACACGCACAGCGGCAAGCTGCATGAGATAACCAGCGATGCACGCATGGACGATGATGCGCCACTTGTTATGCGTATTGAGAGTGCGCCAACACACGACTTCCCCAGAGGCTTGGCAGTGCCGAGAGCAGATTTCAATTTTGTACCCGGCACCGGCAGGGCACCGGGCGCGGATCCGATTGAAACGGATCCACAAGTCCAAATTAGCTGGAGCGACGACGGCGGGCTGACGTGGGGTAATCCCTTGTGGCGCTCGATCGGTAGACAGGACACCAATCCCGAGATCACGGTCTTAAGGACCGGGCGCACGGCAGCGCAGGGGAGACGTTGGAGGCTTGAGGTGTCCGATCCTGTTTACGTAGGGCTTTTAGGCGGTGACATGACGGTCGGGCAGCAGGCGGGCTGATGCCGACCGCCACCTCGGAACTCGCGCCACTTCCGCCGCCGACTGTCTCGATGTTCGAGAAGCCGGGCGTGCTGCGGCGCGAATGGTTCATTTTCTTTCAAAGCGTGGACAGCGTGCTGCGCGGCCTGCGTGAGGAGGCGGCGAGCGGTTCGCTGACGCTGGAGGATGGCATGACGGCGCCGGCAGCCTCGGCAGGGCAGGCGCTCCTCTACGTGGACGGCACCACGGGCGACCTGATGGTGCGCTTTGACAACGGCGTGACGAAGACCATCGCGACCGACACCTGAGAAATACCGCCAGAAATCGGGGCTATTATTGGCGGATTAACCAATTCGCGAGGGATATCATGGGCTTGTTCGACTTTTTTAGCGACAAGAACGAAAAGGCCGCGCGCGACGAATACACGCGCGGCTACGACAAGGCGCGTAGGAGCTCCTTCGGCAGCCTCGCTGCGGGCGAGAAGGACCTGCGCGGCCAGTATGGCCGCGCGCGCGGCTACTACGACCCGTATGCGGCGCGCTACAACGCCGGCAGCGAGATGTATTCCAATGCGCTGGGGCTGGGCGGTGACGCCGGGCGGACGGCGGCGGAGGGGGCTTTCAAGGAAGGCCCGGGCTACGACTACGCCGTCAAGCAGGGCATGCAGGGCGTCATGCGCAACGCCTCGTCGCTCGGCAACATCGCCTCGGGCAATACCGCCATGGCGCTGCAGGACCGCGGCAACCAGCTCGCAAACCAGGAGTATGGCGGCTGGCTCGATCGGCTGTCCGGTTACGACCCGCTGGCGATGCATACGGCGGACGCCCAGGCGGGGATCAGCACCGGGCTCGGCGATCGGCTGCTCGGGCTGGCCGGTGATCGCGCCGGCATCAACTGGGCGGCCGACACCGGCATCGCCGGGGCGCGCGGCAATTACCAGATGGGCAAGGACCAGACCGGGGCGAACATCTTCGGCGGCATCATGGGCGGGCTGAAGCTCGGCACCAGGCTGCTGGGTATGGGCGGCGGCGGCGGCGGCTTCGGAGGGTAAGTCAATGCCGATCTCTGTCCCTCCCTACATGCCGATCCAGCAGCAGCAGCGGCCCAACATTGACATCGAGGGCTCCATTTCCGGGCTGGGCGACGCGCTGCAGCAGGGCATGGAGTTCGGCCAGAAGCGCCGGAGCGACCGCGCCACGCGCGCGGCGTTCGCGGGCGGTATGCCGACCGGGCCGGACGGCCTGCCGGACTACATGGCTGCGGCCGGGCAGATCCTGCAGAGCGGCGGCGACATGGACACCGCCATGACCCTGGCGCGGCTGGCGGAAACGCAGACGCAAAACGCATACCTGCGCGGCAAGCCGCAATTTATGACTGGCCCGGGCGGCAGCATATACACGGAGCCCACTGTCGCAGGGGAAGCGCCGCGCGAGGTTGTCCCCGGCACGCCGCCAAAGCGCGAGCGCCCCATCGTCGTCAACGACACAGTCTACGACCCCGAGACGATGGAGCCGATCGTCACTGCGCCGCCCGAGGCTCCGAAGCCGGTGCCGCCAAAACAGCCAAAACCACCGACTGAAGACATGCTGAAAAACCGGCAGCTTCTCTCAGTCGTCTCGCCGCAACTGACGATCCTCGACACCACGTTCGCGGACCTGGCGAAGCCTGAGAACCAGATCGGCGCCGGCCTCACGCCGGAGAAGTATCAGAACTATGCCGTGTCCCCCGGATACCAGCGCGCTCGCGATGCCCTCAGAACAGTCATCTCCAGCTACCTCTACAGCGTGTCGGGAGCGACGGCTAACCCCGGTGAGGTGGAGACGCAGACCGACATCCTGATGCCCAAGCTGGGCGAGGACGCGACAACGACTGCCGACAAGAGAGCACGCATTAAGCTGATGGCTGATGCCATCAAGATCCGCGCCGGGGAGACGACCGGTGTTGAAAGCGCCGGCGCCCCCGCTCCACAGCAGCAGGCCCGGCCGCCGCCCGGCAGTCCGCCTGTCCCCGGCGCCACCTGGAGCCCTGACGACAACAGGTGGTTCATCATCCTGCCTGACGGAACGCCGGACTGGGTCGAGTAGTCCATGCCCATCACCGATCCCGCCACCATCGCCCGGCTGAAGGCCCTGGCGGGACAGCAGCAGGCCGCGCCGTCTGCCCCAAGAAGCTCCATCACCGATCCCGCCACCATCGAACGCCTGCGGCGCTTGCGGGCCAAGAATGAACTCGCCCGGCGCGTCGGTGCGCAGATGCCCGACGCGAAGACCGGCGTGGTCGAGCCTCCGGCGGCAACTGGCGGGCCGCCGACGATGGAAAGATCGAGGGTCACGCAAGCTTTCGAGGCGGCGGCTGATCCGCGCGCCAGCCAGCCGTTCCCGGTCCCCGAGCCGGCGCAATACGGCTTCATGCAGAATATGATCTCCAGCCTGCCGTTCGGGGATGAGTATGCGATCGCAGGCGGCACCATTGGACGTTATGGCCTCGGCAAGGCAGGTGTCCGGCCGGACATCTCTCTTGAGGAAGCAAATAAACGCGCACGCTTCATGGAGCACGCGGCGCAGGACAAATACCGGGCTGAAAATCCGTGGGGGGACATCGGCGGGCAGGCGCTGGGCATTGCAGCCACCGCGCCGGCTGGAGGTGCCGCGGCATTCGGTGTGCGTGGCGCGCCCGCGGCAAACGTCGCCAAGACCTTCCTGCCCACCAAGGGCTCGATCGGCCGCCTGGGGCAGGCCACCGTTGCCGGCGAGGTGCTGGGCGGGCTCTCCGGGGCAGGCGAGGGCGAGGGGGTCAAGGAGCGCGCCTTCAATGCGATGGAGGGCGTGCTCGGCGGCGGGCTGACGAGCATGGGCCTTTCCTCCGCCATCGAGGGCGGTGTCGGGCTCGGGACGCGCCTGCTTTCGCCTGTGGCAACGGCGGCAGCCAACCGGATGCGGCCGGAGGCACAGGGCGTCAAGCATGTGGCCAGGCAGTTCGAGCGTGACCGGGTGCCCCTGGCAGACGCCGAGGCAAGGCTGCGTGCCGGTGGCCCGGAAATGGTGCTCGCCGACGTGGGCGGAGCCAACGTGCAAGGGCTCGCTCGCACGACGGTCAATGTCCCCGGCGCGGCGCGCGAGCGCATCACCAGCTTCGTGCGGGAGCGCAATCTTCGGCAGCCGCAGCGCATCGTGGACGCCGTCAAAAGCGTCCTGAAAGATCCGGCCGACTTTGGGCGCACCACGGCGCGTATGGCGGCGGAGCGGGAGAAGATTGCCAGCCCGCTCTACAAGCAGGCCTTCGCCAAAAAGCAGCCGGTGAACGTCAGCGGCGTCGTCAGCCACATCGACAAGATCGTCAAGCCCGGTAGCATCAGCGCCATGTCCGGTCTGCGCCCGGACGGCATTACCGCGACCCTGACAAAGCTGCGCGGGTATTTCCAGGCGGCAAAGGGCCAGCGCACCGACCTGGAGCAATTGCACCGGGTCAAGATGGAAATCGACGACGGTATCAGCAGCGCACTGCGCTCCGGCGACAACAACAAAGCGCGTGAGATGCTCGGTGTCCAGCGGGAACTCCTGAAGGCGATGGACAGGGCCTCCCCCGACTACAAGCGCGCGCGGGGGATATACTCATCCTCGCATGAGATAGAGCGGGCGCTGGAGGTCGGTCGCGACGCCTTCAAAATGACCGCCGACGACATGCGTGAAGCTTTGCGCGGGATGACGCCGGGCGAGCAGGAAATGGTGCAGGTAGGGCTCGCACGCGCCATCCAGGACCAGATGGAGGCAAAGGGCGCGACCGACTTCCGCAGCTCTCGTGACGTCCTCAAGACCGTCTTCGGCACCGACAAGATCCAGAAAACCCTGCGGGCGGCATTCCAGGACGAGCCGGCCTTCCGCCGCTTTCGGGCGACATTGTTCAAAGAGAACGCCATGGCGAGGACCGCCGAGAGCGTGGGCGGCAATTCGACAACGGCGCAGCAGATGGCCAACCTGGGCGATCTGCAGAACGGGATATCGCCGGACGTCTTCACGCAGTTCATGCAGGGCATGCCAATCAAGGCCGGCGCCACCTGGCTGCGTCAGGCAATCTCCGCCGAGAAGGGCATTAACGAGAAGGTTGCCGACAAGATCGGCGAGCTGCTGCTCTCCAACGACCCGACGAAGATGAAGAGGGCAATCCAGCTATTGAACATGCGCCAGGGGGCGGCGCAGAGAATCGCGGCGCGCATGGCAGCCCATCAGAAGTTCTGGAGCAATGAGGCTTACGGTGTGGGCGAGGACGTGGCGCGCAGGACGCCTGTCGTCGGGAATGTCGTCAATAAATTGTTCCCAGCCAACCCAGGTCAATAGGCGGCCGGTTGGGGTAGACGTACCAGTGCGCCCAGAAGACGATCGCACAGGTGAATAGAAAGATAACGAGGCTGCCCCAATAGATCGGCGGCTCATAGGCATCTTCTAACCACGACCTGTCGTTCCGCCGCCATTCATGCGGCTCCAGGTCGATTACCGGGCTTTCGAGCTCCATCACACACCTTCACGCAACTCTGACCAGTCCGAGCACCTAATACATGCTCGGGGAGGGTAGTCAAACGGCCGGCTATTGGAACCTCAGTCGCACCCAGGTGCTCGACCAGAACGACAACCTGATTGTCGGTGCTCTGGCGTATTTTTATGAAGCTACCACGAGCACCCCGATGTCAACCTACTCATCGGCGGACCTGGGCTCGGCCAACGAACACACGCACCCGGTCGTGGCGGACGGCAATGCGCGCTGGCCGCAGGTCTTTTTCGACGACACCGACCCGGATCCTGACGACCCGCTGGTGTCAGGGCGGCAGTTCTACCGCGTGCGCGTCACCGATGCTGCCGGCGTGCTGATCTATGACGACGACAGCGTGCCGATCATCGGCACGGTGTCGGGCGAAGGCGGCGGTGGCGGCGGCGTTCCGGTCGACCAGACCGGCTTGGCCAAAACCGGCGACGTGAAGATGAAGTTCTGCCGCGCCGCCGATCCGGCGGACGAGGGCTGGCTGCGCTGCAATGGCGGCACCATCAGCAAGGGCGGCTCCGGCGGGTCGGAGATGGCCGACGCCGCCGCTCAGGATCTCTACGAGTACCTCTGGAACACGCACACCTTTCCTACCGGCAACCTGGTGTGCCCGGTTGTCCCCAATCGTGGCGGCTCTGCCCTGGAGGATTTCACCAACGGGCTGAAGCTCACGCTGCCCGACATGCGCGGGAAGGCACCGTTCGGCGTCGATACAATGGGCGCTGCGTCGCCCGCCAATCTCATTGCCGCGGCCTACGTCGACACTGCCATTCCCGGCCCCGGTGTCGCCCGCGATACCGTCGGCGCAGTGGGCGGCGACGACGACATCGCGCTCACCACCGCGCAGATGCCGGCGCACTCGCACGGCGCGACCGGCGTTCCGGCAGAGGTGGGGCCGCCGGCAGTCGCGGCGAAGGCAAAGCTGCAGGCAGCCAATCACGGGCACCCAGCGCGCTACGGCAATGTTGACGGCACCGGCGATGGTTATGGCGATGGCGCTATCCTGCTTGCCGATCCGGGCCGCGCAAACTTCCCCGCGTTCACGGGCGGCGTGTCGGGGGCCGGCGCGATGGACGACATGATCGGCCACCAGATCGGCGGCTCCGGCCTGGTCGACATCACCGGCTTCACCAGCAACACCGGTGGCCCGGCGGCGGCGCTGACGGGCGTCAGCGACAGGCACGAGAACATGCCGCCCTTCATGCTCATCCAGTTCCAGATCAAGCTCTGAGCCATCCATGGCCTACTACAACCGCCACTTCCGGCCGTTCGTCGGCGGCACGGAAGAGATCACGGCCATCACTCACCTCGAACGGGAGGAGGCGCGCGATCCCGGCGTGCCGCTCGATCTCACCGGCTACAACATCAGCGCTGAGGTGTGGTGGGAGGGGTGCCTGCGGCAACACCCGGCCATCGAGATCGGCAACCTCGAGACCGGCGACCCGCACTACACGGTGACGCTCAGCGAGCCGCAGACGCTGCAGATTCCGCTCGGGCGCGTGGCGTTCGTGAAGCTCATCCGCGAGAAAGACGGCGTCACCACGGTCATCGCCCCGATCTGGCTAGAAAGGACTGCGTGATGGCGTCGGAGATCATCATCGGGCGGCAGAATGGCGAGATCGTCACCCGCTTCGAGACGCTGCTGCTGCGCGGCGCGGCTGGGCCGGCCGGTCAGCCGGGTCCGCCGGGAGAAGACGGTGACGATGGCACGCCGGGCGGCCCCCCGGGCGATCCCGGCGCCTCGGCCTATGAGATCGCGGTCGAAAACGGTTTTAGCGGGTCCGAGGTGGACTGGCTTGCAAGTCTGGTCGGCCCCCCAGGCGCTGACGGCACTGACGGTGAGGATGGCGAGGACGGGACGGATGTCCTTCCCCTCGCCAATACCTGGCCCCTGCTACAGACCATGGCCGGCGGTCTGGCAATGGCCGGCAACAAGATCACCGGCCTCGGCGCGCCGGACGACGCCGCGGACGCGACGACCAAGGCCTATGTGGACGCCCAGGTTTCCGGCACCTTCCCGCATGCCGCCTGCGCCTGCGCCAGCACTGCAAACATCGACCTGGCAACCGGCGGCCTGCTGACCATTGATGGCGTGACACTCCTTGCCGGCGACCGGGTGCTGGTGAAGAACCAGACCGCGCCCGCCGAGAGCGGCATCTACGTCGCGGCGGCCGGCGCCTGGACCCGCGCCACGGACATGGATGCGTCGGCGGAGTTTGCCGGCACGGTGCCGGTCACGGGCGGCACGACACAGTCGAACCGGCTCTACGGCATTACAGCGGCCGTCCCTACACCCGGCACCGACCCGGTGAACTTCACGCTGCTGTCCAGCGGCAACGTCATCACTGCCGACGGGACGACCATCGTCCAGACGGGGAGCACGTTATCGGTCGGCACGGTGCCGGTCGCGCAAGTCACGGGGGCCGTCCCGAACACGAGGACAGTTCTCGGCAGCGGACTGGCGGTATCGAGCCCGGCAGGTGGCGCTCTCAGCGCCAACCAGACGATTACGGTCCCCAAGGCGACTGGGGCTGAAGCCTCTACGGGCACCGACGACACCAAGGCGGTGACGCCGCTGGCACTGGCAACGCCTCTCGCAACCAAGGTTCCCACCGCCCGGACTATCACCACCACAGGGCTTCTCACGGGTGGTAACGATCTCAGCGTAAACCGCACGTTTGATGTTCCCAAGGCTTTGGCCGGCGACGTCTCGTCCGGCGCCAGCATCTATACCGTCGACACCAAGGCCCTCACGCCGCTGACGCTCGGGAGTGCGGTTGCGACCCCGCGCACGGAACTGCAGGCCTCGGTCACCTTCCAAGTGCCGATCAAGGGCACGGTGGACCTCCTCGTGGATCTGCCGACGACCGGCAGCGCATTGGACGACTGCTATGTCGTCACCGAGTTCACCCCGGATCGTCTTTACAAGTGCACCGGGCTCGGGCCTCCGAACACCTATACCAACCTGGGCACCTTTGCCGGCGGCACGACGGTTCCGCGCACCTTCACGGGCGGATCCATCCCCAACCCGCCGCGCATTCGCTACAAAACCGAGCCATACAATATCTACCAGTTCGGCAGCGGCTCGACCCAGTCGAAGGGCGAGGAAGAGCGCGCCAAGCTGGAAAGCGCGGCCGACTTCCGCGACGTGATCATCGCGGCGGCCTTGTCGGGTCACCTGGTGCATTGGCCAAAGGGCATCTACCCGATCCGCGCCGGCAGGATCGATCTGCGCGATTTCGACACGCCGGTGAACTGGGACATCCACCCGGCGGCGAGGATCAAGGCCGGGATCGAATTGCACACGATGAAAGCCGTCACCGTGGTGTCGCCTGAAGCCACGGTTGTGACGCTTGACGCCGGCAAGATCGGCTCAGTCATCCGCTTTGTTCCCGGCGTTGCCTTGGACATGCAATTCAACGACTACGTCCCGATAAAAATCCACGGCGGCATCTTCGACATGACCGACCTCACCGCCGCGCACGGCAACGACACGCAGACGCCGGCGGTTGTCGCGCCCGCCCTGCCGAATACGCAACTGGTGAACTACGGCCTGAGTTGGCTCGACTTCAATCAATGCACTCCCGACATCGACGTGTTTTTCGACAGCGGCTACCGCGTGCCGGGCACGCCCGGGCCGATCAATGCCGGTCGGACCGAGGCAACCGACATCGGCCAGGGCTACCTCGACAGTGGCATCAACGACCACGGCTGCTACGGCGCGCGCTACCGGGTGCGCGGCGGCTCGTCGAAGGATGCGCTGGTCTACCTAAGCGGCGAGCTGCAGAGCGAGACGCTCGGGGCCGACCCGTTCACGACGACCACCGTTGCGCCAAAGACTACAGTGGCGTGCACGGTGACAGGTGACTGGCATGTAAACCAGTATGTAACGTTTAACAGGTCTACGGCCATCACAGTTGATGGCATTACGATCAGCGGAATGTATCAAATAGATAGCGTGATCGGTGCCACGCCGGGAGCATATACGGGTTTCAGGTTCACCGCTGCCACTCCGGCCACGACCGGAGCAATAACAGGCGGTGGAACTGGCATCCTGATGACGCCGCAGATCTGGGACGAGGCTGCCCAGGTCGTGGGGGCGAACGCCTACATCACCGGCTGGGCCTATCGCTGCGCCGGCTTCGTCTCCGCGAAGCGGCAATTCATCGATGCAACGGTAGAGAATGTCAGGCTGCTGGAGTGCGAGGGCGGTGTGTATGGCGGCAATGTCGGCTCGCCCGCCGGCCTGGGCGCGCAGGGGCATCGCTTTACGATCCGGAACTTCAGGGCCAAGCGGATGCAGGGGCGCACGCTGGCCTTCTATGGCAGTCGTGACGTCTTCCTCGAGGACATCGTGATCGAGGACTTTGGCGGCTACGTCCGCGATCTCGGCGCGACGCAGACTGAAACATCCGAACGCATCGCCGCGATCGACCTGCAGTCGTGCATTCAGTCGCGCATCAGGAACGTCAAAACGCGGCAGACCGGGGACTACATAACGATGGGGATTGCCCCCAGGCCGACTACAACCGCCGCCCCGGCCGGCATCGTGTGCGGGAAACACACCGACTACGCCTGGGGCACCGAACTGGCGCATGTGCAGGATCTCGTGTGCGTCGACGTCAATCGCGACATCGTCGAAGAGGTCGGCTGCGACCAGAACGTCTTCGAGGACGTGCGCACGACGGGTCACGCCAACGACACGTCCTTGAGCGGCGCAAGCTCGGTCGTCACACGGTTTCCGATGGCCGTGAAGAAAACCTGGACGCCGGTCCTGACCGGCTCGACCGGCTCGATGACCGACCCTGATCACTACACCACGCGCGGCGGCACTTATCATGTCGTCGGGAACACGCTGTTTTTCGACTGCTATATCAATGTGAACGATGTGGACATGTTGAGCGGGACAGTGTCGATCACCGGCATACCGGTTGGCGTGTTTCCGCCGCTCGTCAATGCCTCTGGCGTGCCTGTCGCCTGTGCTTGCATCCCGTTTGCGATCCAGTTGCCGACCGCGAACACATCCGTCTATGCGCAGGTGACGACAGGTACCAATACAATATCGCTATTTCGCTATAATCCGACGGGCGGCGGCGCCTTGAACGCGCTTACAGATGCGGAGTTCACCAACACATCGCGTATCACCGTGAGCGGCAGTTTCCTGATCAACATGGTCAACAACATAACGCCGTGAAATGGAAGGGCCGGTCTCCTGGCAAGCACTGCTGCTCCTAGCCAGCGCCACGATCGCCATAAACGCCACGACAGCGCTGTTTGTCGGCTGGCTTGTCTACCATGCCTGCCAGACGATCGGCGCGCTGGAACGCCGCTTGCAGCGGCTCGAAATACTGCTCGAGCGGAATGGTGCGCCCGGCGCCCCGTAGAGGGGGGGCGGATTGTGGGGGTGGGGCGTCAGGCGCTGGGATCAGGTGGGGGTTGCTGGATCGGGGGCAATGGTGCTCGCAGCGTCGATGGCATCGGCCAGGCGGCGAAGGTGGGTGGAGAAGTGTTGCGGATCGTCAAAATCGAGGGCTCTGGCCACGATGTCGAACTCGTCCTGAATGCAAAAGTCCTCTGTTGCCCAGAATTCGATGAGCAATCCCTTGTCGGTTATGTCTTCCAATGAGAAGAAGCCGTCTTGGACGAGTTGTTCGAAAGCGACTGCCGCGCCGATGGCACAGCTTTTTTCGTGAGCTTCGCTGGCGATGTCGCTGCCCCACTCTTTGATCTGGGCGACAATGTCGGACGCTAATTTCTCAGATGGTTTGGCTAGCTGGTCGGGCGGGTCTCCCCAATTCCAGTCCGTGAAGTCCTCGGTATTCTGGACGCGACGGTGTTCGCTCTGAACCATGAACAACTCCTGTTTACATACTTCCCTATGGAGCATCCATTCCACCAACCATGCCTGAACCGTGAACAAAGGGCCATTCTTTCATAAAACGCTCCGGCGAATTCCGCAGAGTTCCGCCAGTTCCAGGCCGAACTCTACGTTGACATCGTAGGGGTCACAGGTTCGATCCCTGTCGCGCCCACCATATTTCTCAAGTCCTTAGAGGTCATTTCAACGTAGTGTGCGGTGGAATATCCATGACAGCAGATGCCGTTTTCCGAACGTAAGCCGTCGTGACGCGCCCGACATCAGCCAGATAATCGCCTGCGATTGCCACTGGTGCATAAACACGGCACCGCAGCGTTACGCTGGAGCAATCCAGTCCGAACCAGCTATCCCACGTCTCGCTGTCGAGGTAATAGCAAAGCGCACGCTCGACGGCGATCGTAGCGTTCTCTGCGCTATCAGCCCATTTGCCGGTCAGGATGGTTTGTTGTCTTCCTGTGCCAGCAACAAACTCGTCATCATCTTCTATCGTCGCTTCCCAACGAACCTCGGTGGTCATCACTCAAGCCCCTCAGTCGTACCAAGCCTCGCAAACCATGCGATGCACCGAGCGCGTCTTTATCTGGTTTTGGATGGAAGTTTTTATGCGCTGATATCCAAGCGCGTCTGTCTGGACCTTGAGCTGTCGCCCATTCCGCCAAACGTGACCCTTGTCACAAACATAAAAGCCGGGGGCGCTAGGAACGGGTTTTTGCATGTTTCACCCTCGAAGGACCGAGATCATCGAATTCTAATGCTGCCGCCGCTTCGCGCAGGTAATCTGCCGAATACCTCGCGTAAACCTGCCTCGTCGTGTTGACATTCGAGTGCCCCAGCCATTGGGCGATCTCGTCCATGCTTATTCCGTCCTCCGCGAGATGTACGGCCGCCGAATGCCGCAATTGATGTGGACTAACGTGCTCCAGCCCGGCACGCTGCGCAGCGGCCTGCAGCCCGCGCTTGACGCTCTTCACCGGCTTCCCGGCCCATTCTATCACCCACGGCGTCAGAGCGCCTTGGCGGGCCTCCTGGAGGGCAGCGCGAGCGGTCCTGAGCATGGGGACTATGGCGCGTCCTTTGTGCGGAGCGGTAAGTGCAGGGTCACGGAGGTCGATCCTGCCTGTCTCGAAATCGCAACGCTCCCACCGCAGTCCAAGCAGCGCACTATTTCGGGCAGCAGTCGTGTAAGCCAGGATAGCGTAGAGGCGGACGTGGGGGAGGTTTGCGTTATCGAAAAGAGCCCGGACTTGCTCCCTGCTGAGATGCCGCTCTCGCGGCCTGGGCTTTGACGGCCTTTCGATGTGCGGGGCACGGTCGATCAGTCCTTGCTGCTCGGCCCATCGAAGGACCATCCGCAAATGGCCGAGCTCAGTATGGGTTGTTCCGTCGCTGATCCCGTTACCGCGACGTACATCGATGTGAGCCCGACAGTCGGCGACCGTAACAGCATGAGCCTCCATTGACCCAAACCGATCACGTAGAGCTTTCCATGTGTGAGACATGGTGGGCAGGATGGCGCGACCTTCTTTATCCCGAACATAAGCCCTCCACAGTTCCTCGACCGTCGTTCCCTTCGGCCGCGTCAGCTCTGCGTAGAGCGCTGGCGCAATGCGTTCAGCCTCGCGCGGGTCATCGGTCCCAAGCGAGTAACGGTGTCGGGTTCCTCCGCCATACCATGTGAGGCAGAAGCGTCCGTTGAGCCGTCCGATGCTGTATTCCGGCATTTGAACGCCTCCGCTTCCTCAAGGCTAATTCGGAGCAACTTGCCGCCAAGCCGGAAGGCGCGCAACTGGCCTGCCGCGACGAGGTTGCGGATATGCCGTTCACTGCACATCCATTCGCGCGCCAATGCGGCTGGCGTGTAGACCCGCGGCAATGCCCGCCCCTCGCTCACGCGGCGCTGCTTTCGGCTGGCTGTTCCTTGAGGGCGCGGATGGCGATGGCAACTTCGTAGCTTCCATTCGGATGGTCCATCGCCACCTTCGCCGCCCGCTCCAGCGCGGCGGCTTCGATCAGTGGCGTGACGGCGCGAGCGCGAGCCCGGAATTTGTCGTGGAGACCCGGAAGCACTCTCCAATCCGCACCGGGCATCTCAGACGCAAAGAGCGCCCGCGCCGCAGCTTCGATGATGGCGGGATCGTGGGTCATGGCTGCTCCTTAAGGCTACGGATCGCGGCGGCGACCTCTTCCGCCGTAAAGTGATAGCTGTGGCTATCGTGGCCATCTTCGTCCGGTTCAAATGCCCTCGCTGCCTCCTCCAGTGCGGCAGTGCGGGCAGCGCGGATTGCCGCAGCAATGGCATCTTGGACCGTCGCCTCAAACGCTTCCTTGTCAGGTTCGGTCATGCGGCCCTCCTGTGAAATGGGGGGGGCGCAAAGCCCCCCCCGAGTTGTCAGTTGCAGTACGTCTGATTGCCGATCTGCTGGCATGTGGTGCGATTGCCCTGGCTGTCGGTGCAGTAGGTAAATTGGCCGATTTGCTGGCATGTGACGCCGGCCCACGCATTGCTCGCCAACAGGCAGGCAATTGCCGCACTCAAAAACACTCTACGCATTTTCACTTTCCTTCTCTCTCTTCGCCGCAAGCTCAGTCGCTCACGCTAAGTGAGCCAAATTATCGTAGTGATGATGACGATCCACAGCAGCGCGCCTCCGACTATCATGCAGAGCCACATCGCTTCCGGCCTCACGCGGCGATGCCGGCTGGATCATTAAAGCGTACGCCGTGCTCGACGCCCCAAGCGGTGATGATCTCAATGAGATCGCTCATCTCTTCCTTCGAGAGATCGCTGGATGAGCGGCCGAGGTTCACGAAGCCGGTGCCATCCAAATTCGGGACGATGCGTAATTCGCGCTTCAGGGCATCGAGGAAGATTAGCTTATAGTCATCCGCCTTCAGCCAGACGCCATGCCACTTCACCTGAGAGGCGATCTCTCCAAGCATGGCGTGCATCCGAGCATTTTGGGGCAGGGACCGCTTGGTAGCCTTGAACTCTACGCGCGTGCCTGGCGGGGCCTTGGAGGCCCACAGCGCCACCTTCTCGCGGTCGGCTAGGTTCCGGAGCACGACGAGAGCGCGGCTCATGGTTACCGCGCCGCCTTCTGCAGCGTCTCCAGCTTCGTCGCGCCGGCCTTGCGCACCGCGATCTGCATCGCCTTGGGAAGTGAGGCGAGATCGCTGCGGAATGCGAACCCTTCTTTCCAGGTCAGCAAGGCGGCTTCGGTGTCCATCTTTTGAATGTTCTCGATCATTTCGTCGCGGAGGTGTGCGGCTTCGTCATCCTCGAGGCTATCCCGTAGGGTGTCCTTCAGAGCCTCGCCCTGCGAGAACTCGGCGAGGCGCTTCTCGAACTCCTCGTCCGCGACG
>Ga0105259_1000017_pt1 | contig 46724 bp, 60 predicted proteins | sample EasRivMeERMZT299_FD_89678 | JGI IMG/M metagenome (GOLD analysis project Ga0105259, IMG submission 89678) | Soil microbial communities from meander-bound floodplain in the East River, Colorado, USA - East River MetaG ERMZT299 | ecosystem: Environmental > Terrestrial > Soil > Floodplain | place... | reverse complement strand
TCACGGACGTCGAGACGGGGAGCCGGAAGCGGATCCGCGCGGTCGTCGCGAACAACATCGCCCAGAACGGCGGCTACCTTACGGACGGCCTCGAGGTCGGTCAGTTCCACCAGCTCTTTGGACTCATGCCGGTCCCCGAGTCGCCGCCGCCGTCGCCCAAGTTCCAGGACGTCGCGACCCACACCGGGAGCGCGTATAGGCCCGCGGGGGGCGTCACCGGCAGCGCCTACCGTCCCGCCGGCGGACCGACCGGATCCGCGTACCGGCCCGGGGGCGAGACCGTCGCGGGCCGCGAGAACAAGCCGGTCCACGAGACGGTCGCCGGCACGATGCAGAACGGGTCCCAGCCGATCCGGAAGTCCGGCGGCAAGGACTCCGACTGCATGGTCAAGGTCCGGATGGCGGCCCTGCGGGGCAACGTCTGGTTCGACATCGGTGGCAGGGCGGCCCACTTGGCCATCGAAGACTCGAACCCCGTGCGTTCGGATGATCCCTACTACGGCCACTTCTGGCTCGGACCTCCTTCCCCGCGCGGACCGCAGTACGTTCCCGCCGAGGACCAGTCGAACGATCAGCCGAGGCTTCCCACGCCGGAGGCGCCGGACGGCCTGCGGCCCGTCGTCTACATCCCGCGCCCGACAGGCACGCCTCCGATGTGCGAGGTGCAGCCGCACTACGACACGATCACCCCGAGTTATTCGACCTCGGGCGTCCTCCCGCCGGCGCACACGGGGGGATCCGCGGACGCAGGGGAGTGGGTCCCGCCCAGCGTCGTGATCGGCAAGGCCGGGGCGGTCTACGAGTTCAAGTCCGGAAAGCTGACCGTGGCCTTCGACACAGCGGTCATTCCCTCGACCTACACCGACATGCGGTTCTTCGTCGAGGTGCCATACCAGCTCCCCGTGAACATCGCCGGCGGCGATCAGATGGACTTCCGGCTTTTCTACAAAGTGGTCAGTGGCCCTGGAGAGGTCGCCGGCGATACCTGGATCGAGATGACGAAGACGCTGACTCCGGGGGACAACCCCTCGAGCGTGGACCAAGTGAAGAAGATGGTCTTCGAGATCCCGCCCGTGCGCCTGCGCTCGAATGGCGGCGGCGGCCGGATCCACTACCGGTTCATGCGCCGGTCCGACGACTCGTCGGCCGAAACCTTCCGTGTCGTCGGAAACCTCCAGCACTCCTACGCGCCGGCGGCGAGCAGCCGCACGAAGTCCAGGAGGGTCGCCTAAGTGCTCGACCAGTACTTCTCGGGAGCGCGCGAGGGACATCGCGGCTTCGGCGCCCACTGGGAGCTGAACGACGAGCATCTGTCTCGCTCGGCCTCCGGGTGGGCGAGGTTGTACCCTCACGACGACGGATGGTTCGAGAAGCGTGGGGCGACCGTCCGGAAGTTCGCGCTGCAGGAGCAGGCGAACGTCTTCACGCTCCTCAACCGGTTCAAGGACGTCCAGCTCGACGACCAGGACGGGACCCCGGTCGCGGACAGAGTCCTGCGCACGATCGACGGCCTGATCCGCGCAACCTCGACGGGGCTGGTCGAGGGCCGCCACATCTCGAAGGCCTCGATCGAGCAGCTCGCCGTCGCGGACCTGAGCGACGGAGCCAGCGTGGCCACCACGTCGTACGTCGACGCCGTGGCCGCGGGGCTGGACCTCAAGGCCTCTGTGCGGGCCGCCACGACGGGGAACATCACGCTATCCGCACCCCAGACGATCGACGGCGTGTCTGTCATCGCCGGCGATCGCGTCCTGGTGAAGAATCAGTCGACACCGTCTGAGAACGGCATCTACGTGGCGGCCGCCGGGGCCTGGTCTCGGTCCACCGATGCCGATGTCTCGGCCGAGGTGACGGCGGGGATGTTCACGTTCGTGTCCGAGGGGACGGCCAACGGTGACACGGGCTGGGTGCTGATCACGAACGACGCGATCACGCTCGGCTCGACGGGGCTGACCTTCACGCAGTTCACGGCCGTGGCGAGCTACACCGACGAGCAGGCGCAGGACGCGGTCGGCAACATCCTCGACGACGACCCGGACGACGAGGTCCTGTTCGGCTACGACGACCCAACCCCGCGGATCACCGCCGCGCTCAAGCCCGACTCGGTGAAGCAGGCGAAGGTCTGGACGCACGCCGACGAGTGGGAGATCTCGGATCCGCTCGACGGCACGGCCGCGGGGCGATTCGTCCTCGACTGGGCGACCACCGTCTCCGGGGCAGGCGCCGGGGTGAACTTCCAGGTCGAGATGCCGGGACACTACGGCGTGGTGCAGCTCGTCACCGGCACCGACAGCACGGGGCGGGCGACGCTCCAGGGCGACTTCACGCCAGGGCTCTTCGGATCCGACCAGGAGTTCTGGTGCTCGTGGCTCGTCAACATTCCGACCCTGGCTGATGGGTCACAGGACTACGAGCTCTGGGCGGGGTTCATTGATCACGCTGGGGCGGGGGATCCGGTCGACGGCGTGTACCTCCACTACGACCGAGACGTGAGCGCGAACTGGATCCGCGGAGCGTCATCGAACAGCACGCACACCCAGAATGCGTCTTCCGTCCCGGTCGCGACCGGCTGGCACGTCTTGTCCGTCCGGTGCGACGGCACGACGGCCGAGTACTTCGTGGACGGCGTGTCGATTGGAACCGAGACGACCAACATCCCGACGGGCGCCGGCCGCGTCTTCGGTCGCGGCATCAAGATCGAGAAGGAAGCCGGCACGACCTCGAGGGACATCCGCGTGGACACGTTCCGGATGGGAGCGCGGGTTCCGTAGTAGGGCGAGGCCCTTTCGCCGCCGGAGGACGGGCATCCACACGACGGCTACTCGGGCCCCGCGTGAGCACAGGAATCATCGGCAAACGGGCAAGAAAGGCGGAAGGCGGGACTTGAAGATCATGTACGTCGAGGACGACGCCGACCAGCAGCGTCTCATGCAGCTCCGGTATCCGGAGTGGCGTGTCGACGTCTCAGCCACCCCCGACGGGGCCAAGGATCTGATGGACTCGAACGGCCACGAGGCGATTGTCGTCGACCTCGACCTCGGGCCGAAGCACCCGTGGGAGCGGACGATCCGCTACCTACAGGAGATGTTCGCGGCGCCGATCATTGCGTACTCGGGCTACGTCGACGACCGGATCCGGCAACGGTTGTTGGACCTGGGCGTTTTCGACGTGCTTACAAAGGGGGATGTCGACGACCACTGGAGCCTGAAGCGTGCCGTGGAAGGGGCCGCGGCCAGCTTCAAGGTGAAACGGCTGGAGACGGAGCGAACCCGCGGTCTGACCGAGGTGCGCGATCAGATCAGGCAGTTGAACCGGGAGCTCCGAGAGTTGAGGGGCAAACCGGAGGGCGCGGGTGGTTGAACACGAAGAAGTTGACCCCCTCCTCGCCGAAATCAAGGACGGGCTTCGCGATATCGGCCGTGAGCTCAGGCAGCAGGGGAGGGAGATTCGGAAGCGGCAGGACCACGCCTTCAAGGCGATCGGAGATCTCGGCCAGCGCGTGTCGAAGATGGAGGGCTACATCGATGGGTCGAAGACCCCGCCCCCCATGCAGGTCCGTGAAACGCCGCCGGTCCAGAGTGGAAGTAGAACCAACGTGAGGGTCGCGAAGATCCAGAGCCTGCCGCTTCTAATCACGGCCATCACCGGCCTGGTCCTCGGCCTCTTCGGCGTCATCCTTCAGATCATCCAAGCAGTTAGGGGGAATTGAAATGGGCCAGACTTGCACGCTTTGCACCTGGTGCACGATCCACACGGGGGATCACGCGCACGTGGTCGTCCGGCACCCTTCGTGCGTCATGACCGACGACCAGCACGTCCCGAAGCCGCCGCGATGCCTGTGCATCATGGTCGAGGCCCCGCCGCCCCCGACCCTGCTCCACAATCCGAACTGCCCAAGCCACCCGTGATGGGGTCCTAGCGATTGCCGGTTAGCGAGATCCTCGTTCGCGGTTCCCCTTCTCTTTCTCGATCTCATACCGCAGCTCTAGATCCCGCTTCATGTCTTGTTCGTACTTCCGGTCGGCTTCGGCCTTCTCTCGACGGTCATGATCACCCTTCCACATCCAGGCCCCAATACCTATCGCAAGAACGACAAAACAGGCGACGATGATGGCGCCAACAGGAGGCGGATGCTTCCTGTTGTGGAGCTGCACGGCTAGGCGTCGCCCACCGGGGATCCCGCTGTCCTGCTGCATCATTCCTCCAGCTTCAGGGCGCGCGCGTGTTCGCTCTGGACCTTTTTCAGTTTCTCAACGTGACTCTTAACGGCCGCTGCCTTGCGAGTGCGGACCTTCGTCGATGGCGGGTTATCCCGAACCTTCCCGATCTCCTCCCGCATCCACGCCTTCCACTCGCGCGTACGTGAGGCGGGGATCTCGTAGACCTCGTGGCCGATGGCGGCCTTGAGGGCCGCGCGCCCGAGGGCGACCAGCATCGACGACGCGTCGGCATCCGGCTTCATCGAGAGGGGCTCGGACAGGATCCAGCAAGACCAACGCTTGCCGCTGAACTGGAGCGTCACCTTCCGGCCTTGGCTTTGGAGCTCTCCGAAGAGCTGCATCCCGCCGCTTGGGGAGTCTGTAAAGCGGGGCAGGTCGCCTAACCCGCCGGCCATGTCCAGCGCGTGCTGGAGGGTCTCCGCCTGGCTGGAAGTGTCGATGGCGGGCTTCACCTTGTAGCTGAAGACGTGCTGCCTGATCAGGGCATTGAGCTTGTCCCCCGCCTTCAGGTCGTCGATGGGCTCTTGGAAGATCGAAAGGGCAGCCGGAACGTTGATCTTCGGCTTCTTCGTCTCGGACACGGGCCACCTCCCTGAACGGCAGCCCCCTCTCCAGTTCTCCTAATGTACAACCTCGGGCGAATCTCCGAAGAAATCGTCACCGGATTGCACGCGTCTGCAAAACCAGCCCCATACCCGGGGCCCGAAAAGTCGTCTGGTCTCCTTAGTCTTATGACAGCCCTGCCAGCGAATTGTTACAGATAAATCGCCGCCAGATTCCGATTCCAGCAACTCGTAATTATTCGGGATTATCCTGTAACAATCAGACATCCCCGCAGTCTCAAGTGCATGAGACACGACAAGCGCGAGATGTGGCGGATGGGAATGGGGACCACGTTCTTTCCCCAGCAGTACAGCGGACGGATCACGTCGCACCTGATGATCATCATCAGCGATCCCCAAAAGAACGCGGCGGAAATCGCTCTAGTCCACCTGACGTCGCTCCAGAAGGACGAGACGGCGGACCTGAGCTGCACGTTCAAGGGCGGGGAACACCCGGCGATCTACAAGCCCTGCTACGTGAAGTACGACGCGGCCCAGATCCGGTCGACGGTCGAGCTGACCATGCTCCTCGACTCCGGCTTTCTCCACGTTCGGGAGCTGATGCCCGACGAGCCCCTGAAGCGCATGCAGCACGGGGCGATCCTGAGCGACCGGACACCGATCCGAATCCGCGAAATCCTGAAGGAGCAGGGGCTCGCCTGAGCCCCTCGCCCCTTCGGGGGTCGACACGAGATCAAGGCAACCCAATAGGAGGCGAGACGGTGAACGATTACTCAATGGCGATTGTGGTGGGGCGGCTCCGGAGCAACCCCAAGCTGGTGTACACGAACCCGGGCGGGATCCCCTTCCTGAAGCTGCGGCTGGCGGTAAATCGGCAGGTGAAGGACACGGCCAAGCCGGAAGGGACGGTCACCCGGTCCGTCGTCACGGTCGAGGTCTGGCGTCGGCTGGCGGAACTCTGCGCCCAGTTCCTGAAGCGCGGCCGCTGCGTCCTCGTGGTGGGGTCGCTCAAGTCGACCAGCGCGGGGCTGACGGTCACGGCCGACCGTGTTCAGTTCCTCGGGGCCAAGGACACTCTCCCGACATCCATCTCGCCCGCCATCGCCGACGCGATCGCGCGCCTGGCGGCCGAGCGGAAGTGGAGCACGTCGCTCATGATCGCGCAGCTCCTCGAGGAAGTCCTCAAGTCGCGGGGGGAATTGAAATGAAGACGCCCAAGAAGACGACGAAGACCAGCCACCAGATCGGGAAGTGCCCCGCGTGCGGCCGCCGCGTCGTGCTCGGCCGCTGCAAGTTCAAGGGCGGGGGGGTCGACAAGATGGACCACTGCCGGCGCTGCTGCTGGGCGCCCGTGGTCAACGGGTGGAAGGCCCAGGCCCTCGGCGCGTAGGGCCGGGGACGCTCAAGAAACCCCGCGATTAGGCCGACGTTCCCATGGTGGGATGTTGACAACCGCCCCGGCACATTGTCAGAATCCGGGGCACACGACCAAGGAGGACCTTTGATCGCGGTCCCCCGAACCCTGCGACTACTCGTACACCACGACACCGACGCCGACTGCTGGGTTGCACGTTGCGTCGATTTCGACATGGTCACCCAGGCGAAGCGCTTTGAAGACCTCCCGACCGCCTTCGGCCACGTGTTCTACGGCACGGTCTTGGTGGCGCTGGAGCACAACGAGCGGCCGAGATTCGTGGACCCACCCCAGTACATCGTCAACGAATGGGAGCGGGTCAGCCGGAATCCCGAGGGGATCAAGGTGCGGAACTGGGATGACTACGTGCCGCACTGGGTGCCCGAGGCCTTCATGCGGCTGATCGAATCGAAGCGCCAGCCGCCGGACTGCGTCTCGCCTCGCCAGCTCAACATCGCGTGCGCGTGATTCCTACTCCACGGTCAACGCGAACACCGAGCGCGGAATCCCCAGGCGATCGCAAAGGAAGCGCACTTCCTCCCACGACAGGAGCGCCTCGGGGAGGAAACCGTCCGGCGGTAGCGTCACGCGGCTGATTGCGCCGTCTGGAAAGACGTGCTCGTAATACAGCACGGTCGGTTCGTGGGCCGAGCTCTTCAGTTTGACCGGAAATCCCTGCGCGGTCGCCCACTCACCGAACTCGAAGCCGTTCGGCTTGGGGCCCATCGGATACACCATGGTCTGTTTCCCTTTCGTCTCCAGGCTTGCGTCCCAATCTCACTCCCCCCTCGTACGTATATTTCAGGTCACCTGACCCATCGGAGTCAAGCGAGTCGTCCCCATATTATTCAGCCGTTTCCCCATGTGGCGGAATAGGCCCACCCCTCGGGTGCGTCCGGTCGTAAATCTCCTTCCGCTGCTCGACGGACAGGTGCAGGTACTTCTGGGTCGTGTTCAGGTTGTCGTGGCCGAGCTGCTCCTGGATCGTCTTGAGGTCGGCGCCGCCGTCATGCATGTGGGTCGCGCAGCTGTGCCGGAGCGAGTGGCAGTGGGCCCGCGGGATACCCGCGCGCTTCGCGACCACGTGGACGATGTCGAGGATCCGCTGGCCGCTGAGCTTCCCCTGGCGGCCGACAAAGAGCCAGCCCTCGTCCTTGGGGAAGTTCCGCGCGATGGCCGCGCGCTGCGGGAGCCACCGGAGGATCGCCAGCACCGCGTGGGGACCGATCACGACCAGCCGCTCCTTCCCACCCTTGTGGTGGATCCGGATCGTGCGGCCCCTCAGGTCGACGTCCTCGATCTTGATGTCGAGGAGGCCCTGACGGCGCGTGCCCGCCGCGTACAGCACCTCGAGGACGACCTTCTCACGGATGGTGATCGCCGCCTCGAGCAGCTGGTCGACGACCGACTTCGAGTGCACGAGTGGCAGCGACTTGGGGACCCGCACCGCCGGCAGGCCAGCAAGGGGGTTCTTGCCGATGTGGTCGTACGCCGCCAGCCAGGCGAAGTAGCAGCAGACGGTCGAGACGCGCGAGCGGATGGACTTGGGGTGGCGGCCGGCCGCCCGCATGTCGGAGATCCAGTTCTCGATCGTATCCTTGGTGACGGCCTCCCACGGGATCTCGCGCGCCACGAGCCACTCGCCGAACCACCTGAGGTTGTTCTCGTACGTCCACTTGGTGATCTCGGTGCGGCCGTGGTTCAGGAGGAAGGTGAACCACTCGTCCGTCCGATGATGGACGCTGGCAGGCGCAGGCGCTGGTGCAGAGTGCAATCGGGGCCCCTGATCCACGCCGCGCCTCCAAGGCGCGGGATGCTCTGGCCCCCTCTCACCGACGTCGCCCTACACGTCGCACCCCGCGGCTTCCGCTCAAAGAAGCGCGGGGCCCCGATTCAGCGGCCCCTAGTTCGACGCCTGGACTGTTCTGCGGCCGGAATTCGGAAAAAAACTCGCACCCTACATCGCACCTGGACCCCTTACTCTATATGGACGATTTGGAATGTTCGGAAGTCGGACGGTAATCGCGCCGTTCGAAAAATAATTCTCTTTGAAACGTTCTGATCGTGTGGTACGTCTTAACCCCAGTGAGCATCAGATTGAAACCTTCGAACCTCGCGACGCGCGCCGCTTCCCTTCCAGGTTCTGATGCTCACTACACCAGCGCCTCTAACGGGAACGGCACGCGACACGGGGTTCGTTTCTTCCAAGGTCGGCTGCTTCTCACTTCCGGACGCTTCCGAGTTTTGTAGAGCGTCTGCTCGACACGCAGAAGGTCGGGGGTTCAAGTCCCTCACGGCCCATATGCTGGAAGTGACGAGGTGGTCGGCCGGAAAGGCCGGCCGTGGCGGATCAGGGGCACGGTAGTCGTCCTCGTCCGGAAGTAGACCAGCCTTCCACACTCTCTCCAAGCGCGCTCAAAGACCGTCCGTCTGGGTCGGACCCGTGCGGGGCCCCGATCAGCACCCAGGCGGGCGGTCCCCATACCACTTCTCGGGCCCGCATCGACCGGTTCGTGCAGGCCCTGCCCACCCTTCGGGTCCAAAAGCTCCTCAGGCGGGGGTGTCCTCACCGACTCGAGGCTCAGGATCTGAAGGACGCAAACCGCCGCCTGGTCACGGCGATCCGGAGGATCATCGCCGCGCAGTCGAAGGTGTCCTTCTTCTCCTACCGGTTCCCCGGCGAAACCCTCGAGGAGTTCAGGCGGCACTGGGCGAAGGACGACCCGTGGGGTTTCAGGCTGGTCGGGACCGGCCTCGAGGCAATCAGGAATGCGGAGGTGCGCTCGTGAGCATGACCTCCCGCATTCTCGACATCGCCATCCTCTTCCTCTGGCCGGTGGCGGTCTTCGTCATCGCCCTCGTGATCGTCGTGACGCTGGTCTCGGAGTTCTTCGACGGCGCGGCCAAGGGGGTGCGGCGTGCGTGAACCAAGAACCTACCTCCTGAGCTATCGGGGCGCGTCGGCAGCGGCCGACCAGTCACCCGACACCTGCGACGCCTGCCAGGGCATCGGCTTCCACGGCTGCGACGCCGATTGCCAGCCCGGGTGTGGGGGCAACCACGCGTGCGTGATCTGCAGCGGCACGGGGCGGACGCCCACCGGCGCGACGCCGTCAGCCGACAACCAGCTTTCTCAGAGGCGAATCGGATAGTTCCGATGGAGGGGGGGTGCGAATGAAGTAGCCCAACCACGGATCGACAGAAAAGCGGGGCGGTTGACGACGCATGGCCGTCCCGCGGGGGACTTGGCGGCGAAATCCTCGCCGTGCGCACGGTGCTGGAGGCTGAGTTCCCCGCGTGACGGCCGGATGGCCTTGGAGGGATCGGGGGCCTTGGAGATCGGTCAGGGGGAAACGCGGGGCCGCGAGTAGGGCGCGGCTCCCGACTAATTGGAGGTAGAGGGGCGAACGTGGACCTGTTCAAAGACGGCGGCAGCCAGACGACGGAGCGGCGCAGGACCGGAACGTGTGTCCGGTGCGCCGATCCTGTCTTCGTCGGCGAGCTGCACGCCTGCCCTCCCAAGGCGGCCGCGCGCGCCACGGATCCCGCGACGAGCTTAAAGGCCGCTGGCGCCGTCGAGCGGTCGGGGCGCGCGTCCAGGCAGCGGCGCGCCTGTCTGGAGGAAGTGCAGAGGCACGGGGGGCAAACGGCAGCCGAGATCGCGGAATCCATCGGCTTCGAGCGCCACGTGCCGTCCCGTCGCCTGCCTGAGCTGAGGGCCGCCGGCCTGGTCCGGAACGGCGAGCAGCGGGAATGCACGGTCATGGGGTCGACGGCGATGACTTGGTGGCCGGGGCCGATCGAGTCCGAGAAGTAAAGGGCGTGTTCGGTTCTGGATCGACGCATCAGGGGGCAGCGTGGAGAGAGTGGCGGCGTACGCGGATTTTCTTGATCGCAAGTCACAGCTGAGGGGTGACAGCGGATTCGTCCCGCTGTGGACTCCAGGGTTCCTTTTCGACTTCCAGCGCACGCTTGTTGACTGGGCGATCCGTCGCGGCAAGGCCGCGATCTTCGCCGACTGCGGCATGGGGAAGACGCCCATGCAGTTGGTGTACGCCGAGAACGTTGTGCGGAAGACCGGCGGCCGCGTCCTCATCATTACCCCGCTGGCGGTGTCGGCTCAGACGCTCCGCGAGGCGGCGAAGTTCGGGATCCGCGCGGGGCGTGAGCTTTCGGAATCCGTCGTCGTCACGAACTACGAGAAGCTCCACCTCTTCAACCCCGACGACTTCGCGGGCGTCGTTCTCGACGAGTCGAGCGCCATCAAGCACTTCACCGGCAAGCGCCAGCGGGCGGTCACCCAGTTCATGCTCAAGATCCCGTACCGCCTGCTCTGCACCGCGACGGCGGCTCCAAACGACTACGTCGAGCTCGGCACGTCCTCCGAGGCCCTCGGTGAGATGGGCCGGATGGACATGCTCGGCACGTTCTTCAGGAGCCTCCAGGACACGCTCCACGCGGCCGACAAGTACGGCGACTTCTGGAACAGCCAGAAGTTCGCGCTCAAGCCGCACGCCGAGGAATCGTTCTGGCGGTGGGTCTGTTCGTGGGCGCGCGCGATCCGGCGCCCGTCCGACCTCGGGTTCGACGACGGGGCGTTCGTCCTTCCGCCGCTCGAGACGACGGAGCACATCGTGAAGGCGGGGCGCGAGTGCGGCGAGCTGTGGAATCGGCCGGCCACGACGCTTGCCGAGCAGCGCGACGAGCGCCGGGCCACGCTCGAGGAGCGGTGCAGGAAGGTCGCGGAGTTGGTGTCCGGCAAGGAACCGGCGGTCGTGTGGTGCCACCTCAACGACGAAGGCGATCGCCTCGAGGAGCTGATCAAGGGCGCGCGCCAAGTCCACGGGGGCGAGACGGACGACGACAAGGAAGCCGCCTTCCTTGGGTTCTCGAACGGCGACTTCAGGGTGCTCATCACAAAGCCGCGCATCGGGGCCTTCGGCCTCAACTGGCAGCACTGCTCGCGCATGACGTTCTTCCCGTCGCATTCATTCGAGCAGTTCTATCAGGGGGTCCGCCGCTGCTGGCGCTTTGGCCAGAAGAAGGCCGTGCACGTCGACGTCGTCACCACCGAGGGCGAGATGGGCGTCCTCAAGAACCTGCAACGCAAGGCGGCCGCGGCGGAACTCATGTTCGACCGCCTGGTCCAACACATGGGGTCGGCCCTCGAGATGCGCCGCCATCAGCACTCCGAAGCCCGCGTGGAGGTCCCGTCGTGGCTCTGATCCAGAACGAGATCACGGACCGCTACGCCATCTACAACGGCGACGCGGTGGAGGTCCTCTCCGGCCTCAAGCCGGAGTCGATCCACCTCTCCGTGTATTCGCCGCCGTTCGCGGACCTCTACAGCTACTCGTCCAACGACCGCGACCTGTCGAACTGCAGGAACTACGACGAGTTCCTCGCGCACTACGAGTTCGTCGTGCGGGAGATCGCGCGCGTGACGGTGCCCGGGCGCATCACGGTCGTCCACTGCATGGACCTCAAGCGCGAGATCGGGTGGATGCGCGACTTCCCGGGCGACATCATCCGCCTCCACGAGCGCCTCGGCTGGAAGTACCACGACCGCCACGCGATCTGGAAGGAACCGCTGCGGGTCGCACTCCGGACGCGCGCCCTGGGGCTCACCCACCGGCAGATCGTCAAGGACTCCAGCTTCTGCCACGGGGCGGGGGCGGACTACGTTCTGGCGTTCAGGCGCGAGGGGACGAACCCCACCCCAATCGCGCATCCCCAAGGCCTTTCGGCCTACGCGGGATCCCAGCAGGTGCCTCCGGAGCTCGAGAAGAAGTACCGCAACTGGTCTGAGCCCAAGACCAACAAGCTGTCCCACTGGATCTGGCAGCAGTACGCCTCGAGCTTCTGGGACGACGTCCGGTCCGGCCGCGTCCTTCCGTACCGCGCGGCGAAGGACAAGGACGAGGAGAAGCACGTCTGCCCGCTGCAGCTCGACGTCATCGAGCGCTGTGTGATCCTGTGGTCGAATCCTGGGGAGACAGTGCTCACGCCGTTCATGGGCGTAGGCAGCGAAGTGTACGGCGCGCTGCGCCTGGGCCGCCGCGGCGTCGGAGTCGAGCTCAAGCCCACCTACTTCCGTCAGGCCAAGCTCAACGTCCAGTCGGCGCTCCAGCACGCCGAGACGAACGAGATCGTTTTCGAAGAGACCGGATCATCGGAGGAGATCGCGTAATGGGTGCCGCCCGCAAGCTTCAAGTCGCCGACCTCTTCTGCGGGGCCGGAGGGACGTCCACCGGCGTGGCGCTTGCGTGCCGCGAGCTCGACGTCGCGGTCGAGCTTCTGGCCATCAACCACTGGCAGACCGCGATCGCGACGCACACCAAGAACCACCCGTGGGCGCGCCACATGTGCGCGAACGTCGAGGCCGTCGACCCGCGGCTGGTCGTGCCGGGGGGGAAGCTCGACCTCCTCGTCGCCTCACCCGAGTGCATCTGGCACTCGACCGCCCGCGGCGGCAAGCCGATCAACGACCAGAAGCGCGCCAGCGCCTGGCGGGTCCTCGAGTGGTGCGAGAAGCTGCACGTCCGGAACGTGCTGATCGAGAACGTGCCGGAATTCAGGGGCTGGGGGCCGCTCGGGGAGGACAACCGGCCGCTGAAGTCCAAGAAGGGCTCGATCTTCTTCGCGTTCGTCCAGGCCCTCGAGGCCATGAACTACCGGGTCGAGTACCGGGTGCTGAACGCGGCCGACTACGGGGCGGCCACCTCCCGCCGTCGCCTCTTCATCCTCGCCCGCAAGGGGACGCGCGCAATCCGCTGGCCGTCCCAGACGCACTCGAGGGACGCGCTCAAGGATGGCGGGATCTTCCGGGACCTCAAGCCGTGGCGCGCGGCTAGAGAGATCATCGACTGGTCCATCGAAGGCCAGTCCATCTTCACCCGCAAGAAGTCGCTGGCCCAGACGACCCTCATGCGGATCCGCGCGGGCCTCCTCCGCTACGGCGGGCCGCTCGCGCCGCTCTTCGTATCGGCCCTCGACGCCTACATGGGGGGCAAGGCCCATGGCGCGCCGGTCGAGATCAGCCTCGCGAACGGCACGGCCGAGGCGTTCATGGCCATCCTGAACAACAACAACGTCGCGAAGCCAGTAAGCCAGCCAGTGCCGACCATCGTCGCCGGCGGCGGCCACGTCGCGCTCGTGGATCCACAGGCGTTCGTCGTCGAGATGGAGCACTCCAAGAACGGCGCCACGCACATCCGCCCGATCTCCAACCCTCTGCCGACGGTCACGACCGCCAAGGGCGGTTCCATGGGGGTGTGCGAGCCTGCGGCGTTCATGCTTCCCGGGCGTCAGTTCGACCTCAACGGCGCGGATCCGGTGGACAAGCCGCTCCGGACGGTGATGCCGACGCACACGCCGGCGCTCGTGGACGCCCAGGCGTTCATCCTCCCTCAGAACACGACGAACCGTCCAAGGGGGACCGACGAGCCGATCCCGACGCTGACAACCACGAGCAGGGGCGTGGCCATCGTTGACCCCAAGGCGTTCATCGTTCCGTTCTATGGAGAGCGCCCGGGGCAGGAGGGCCGAACGCACGACGTCGACGCGCCTCTTCCCACGGCGCCGGCATCTCCCAAATTCGGCGTCACCCAGCCCTTCATCGTCGGGGCCGGCGGGCCTACGGGCCAGGGCGGACCGCAGGGCGTGGACGACCCTCTGGCCACCGTGCTGGCGCGGAACCACCGCGTCATCGTCGAGCCGATCATCATCACGCCAGGCGGGGCGAACATTCCGAACGGCAAGCCGGTGTCGGCGCCGCTTCCGACCGTCATGGGGTCGGATCGCTTCGCACTCGCGGTGCCCGTGATCGTGCAGCCGACGCACGGCGGCGGCGACGCGCGGCGCTGCACTTCAATCGAGGCTCCGCTTCCGACTCAACCGTGCTCCAACCGGTTCGCGCTCGCCTCTCCGGTCGTCGTGCAGGTCAACCACACGGGGAGCGAGGCCGGCCGTACGCAGTCTGTCGACGACCCACTGAAGGTCGCGACGACCAAGAACGGCCACGCGTTGGTCGAGCCGTCCATCGCCAAGTTCTACGGCGAGCCTGAGAAGAACGTCGCGAGCGTCTCCGAGCCGTGCCCGACGGTCACCTGCAAGGACCGCTTCGGGCTCGTGGAACCCGTAGTCACCCAGATCGGCATCGACATCCGCTTCCGGATGTTCAAGACCCACGAGCTCGCACGTGCCATGGGGTTCGAGAAGTACCACTTCACCGGCAACACCGAAGAGGTCACGCGGCAGATCGGCAACGCCGTCGAGGTCAACATCGCGAAGGCGTTGGTCAAGCCGCTTCTGGAGGGGGCATGAGAACCAAGGCGAAAACCAAGCGGGATCCGGACGACCAGTGGGCTTTCAGTGGAAGCAGGGTCTCCAAGGAGCAGGTCGAATGGGCGCGCGCGTGCCTGCTCGTCAAGAGCGAGGCCGAATTGCTGAAGGACGTGGACCTCGCGTACTTCGCCTCCAGCGTGGGATACGGCTGCTATCTGACGCGCACCAAGGGGGCCAAGTGACCGCCGTCGAACCTGTCGATCCGATCATCCGCCTGCAGTCGGGGCGGGACTTCAACTTCATGGAGCCCCGCGCCGAGGACATCTACATCCTCGACATCGCCCACGCGCTGTCGCAGGTCTGCCGTTTCGCGGCCCAGACCTCCGAGTTCTACTCGGTCGCCCAGCACTCGGTGATCGTGTCCGTGATCGTCTCGGGCGGCGCGGGGATGTCCAAGTGGGGGCTCCTGCACGACGCGTCCGAGGCGTACATCCACGACATCAGCCGGCCCCTCAAGCGCTGGCTCCCCGACTACCACGCGATCGAGGAGCGGATCATGCGGGCGGTCGCCGACCGCTTCGATCTCGCGTGGCCGATGCCCAAGGAAATCAAGCTGGCCGACAACATGGCTCTCGCCCTCGAGGCCCAGCGGTTCATGCGCGGCCGGATCGGGGAATGGGGCATCTCGTCCCGCTGGCCCACGCCGACCGCGAAGTCGCTCGTGCACGCGGCGTTCGAGCCCGAGACCGCCCGCCGGCAGTTCCTGGACACCTTCCGTGGTCTGGGGGGCAAATGAGCACGCCTGCGCCCACTACCACAACGGGGGTCCGCGAGGTGCCGATCCTCATGAGTGGTCCGCTCGTGCTGTCCTGCCTCAAGGGCATCAAGACGGTGACCCGCCGCGTGCCTGTGTCGCGGTGGAAGAACCTCCAGGTCGGGGACCGTCTGTGGGTCCGCGAGAACTTCTGCAAGGAGATGGACAGCGGAGAGTGGCTATACAAGGCGGACGGCCACGGTCCGGTTTACAGGTGCGACGGCTCCGGCGATCCCATCCCGAGAAAGAACAGCGACGAGCCAGCAAGTGGTTGGAAGCCTTCCATTCACATGCCTCGCGCCGCCTGCCGCCTGGTCCTCGAGGTCACGGCGCACCGCGTCGAGCGCCTTCAGGGAATCCGGACCGAGGAATTCAAGCGCGAGGGTGTCACGATCCCCGTCTCCGAGCGCGGAACCTACCTCATCGACATCAGCAGCAAGTACGCGCCGATCAACTACCTGCCCAAGACTGATCGTCAGAACTCCAACTGGACCGCCGAAGTCATCGCCCGCGCTCTCTTCGCGTCCGGCTGGGACAAGCTGAACGCCGACCGCGGCTACGGCTGGGACAAGAACCCCGAGGTCAAGGTCATCGAGTTCCGGAGGGTGCCGTGACCGCCACGAACATCGAATGGGCGGACGCGGTCTGGAACCCCGTCCGTGGCTGCACTCGCGTCTCAGAGGGCTGCCGCAACTGCTACGCCGAGGCGGTCGCCGCGCGGTTCTCCAAGCCTGGTCTCCCCTACCACGGGTTCGCCACCAGCCTGCCTGCGCGGTGGACGGGGAACGTGGCCCTCATTACCGACCGCCTGAAGGACCCCTTGCACTGGCGGAAGCCGCGACGGGTCTTCGTGAACTCGATGAGCGACATCTTCCACGAGGAGTTGCTCTTCACCGAGGACATCGCGCCCGTCTTCCAGGTCATGCGTCAGGCCCGCCAGCATCAGTTCCTCGTCCTGACCAAGCGGCCGGGACGGATGCTCGAATTCTGCCGGGCTTGGGGTGAGCCACTCCTCAACGTCTGGCTCGGCGTCTCCGTCGAGGACCAGAAGACGGCTGACGAGAGGATCCCGGTTCTCTTAACGACGCCTGCCGCTGTCCGTTTCGTGAGCTACGAGCCGGCGCTTGGGCCCGTGGACTTCAAGCCTGCCGAGATCGGCCAGTGGCCCGACATGTCCCGCTGGATGCCCAACAAGGCCGAGTGGGACGACTGGAAGTACTGGATGCACCGCGACTACGGGATCCGCTGGATCATCGTCGGTGGCGAGTCCGGTCCGCACGCGCGGCCGTTCGACGTCGCCTGGGCGCGGTCTACGATCGCGCAGTGCAGGGCCGCCGGCGTCGCGTGCTTCGTGAAGCAACTCGGCCCTGATCCATACAACGGCCATCCGAACTACTACCTACCGATGACGGACCGCAAGGGCGGCGACATGTCCGAGTGGCCCGCGGACCTGCGGGTCAGGGAGTTCCCACGATGAACCCCCAGCAGCAGACGGCCTTCGACAGCCCGTGCCGCGAGGCGATGGAGTGCGCGGACGTCCGGTACTTCCTCAGCCATCGATTCGGGGGAAACCTAGTGACAGTCGGGGTCACGCTCAACGTGGGGCTCGAGTGAGCGCAGTTCTTCAGCGGGGTCCCGCTGTGGCACGTGTCCGGAAGCCTCCGGCGCAACTTCGGACCCATCCCGGTCAGGCACTGGCGGCCGGCGGAGAAGGGTCTGGTGCTGTCCATGATGCTCGAAGCGCTCCAGGGCGTGGGGGATGCGAGCCAGAACCTCGAGGACAAGACCGATTACACGCTCCAGCTCAGGCGGCCGACGACGGCGGCGGAGCGCGAGCTGCTGGGGATCCACTCCGTCGGGGGGTGTCCGCGATGAAACTCGGTCTTCGTCAGTCAATCTACAACGCCGAGATCCGTTCGCGGCGGCTGGCCCTTGGGCTGAGCCAGAAGCAGCTGGGGGAGAAGATCGGCGTCGGTGCCGTGTCAATCACGCACCTCGAGTGCCTGCACAGGGTCAACCCAGGCAATCGCACGCTCGCCCGCCTGGCCGCCTTTTTCGGAGTCGCGCCCGAGGTCCTGTGCCCTCCGTGGCTGTCGATGATCGAGGGCGTCCAGCGCGAGGTGTTCGTCGAGCGGGAATTCACGGCTATGTCGCTGGAGTCCGAAATCGCGCTCAGGGCCCTACCCGCGCCTGATCGGACAACCGACGTCGACCAGGGCATCGAGTGGGACTGGCTGGTCAAGGCCGCTCCGCGCTTGCTCACGCCTCGTCAACTTCAGGGTTTCGCTCTCAAGGTCGGCCTGAACGGAATCCGGATGCCGGACGCCGCGATCGCGGCCCAGATGGGCGTTACGCCGTCCGCGGTCAGAAGCTATACGGCGCACGCCAAGAAGGTACTCGCCGAGGCTTGGGCGCAGAAACAGAGAGGGGTAACCAAATGACCCTACCACTGAAGATCAAGCGCATCGTCCTCGAGCCTGATCCGCGGCTGCGCGCCCCCAATCAGGACGTGACCGAGACGTGGGACGAGCTGGAGCCCTGGGTGCGGCTCATGTGGAAGGTCATGCACGGCGGGGCGTGGACCCAGGGGGTCGGGCTGGCCGCTCCGCAAGTCGGTTGGAACGTGCGCCTCTTCATCATGGACGTCGACATCGCCGAGCACAAGACGTCCTCGAGGCGCGTCTTCTGGAACCCCGAGATCCTCGAGCTCCTTGGTGAGCCCGAGCTGAAGAAGGAAGGCTGCCTGTCGCTGCCGAAGGTCTGGGGGCAGGTCCTGCGCTATCCGAAGGTGCGGCTTAAGGCAATGAGCCCCCACGGGGCGGTTGACGAGGTGTTCGAGGGCCTTGGCGCCCAGGCGGTGCAGCACGAGTTCGACCACCTGAAGGGCGAGCTCTGCCTCGACAAGCTCACGAAGGGGGCGGCGTGCTGAGGAGGCCCCTCCCGAGGTCCGAGTGGCGCGACAAGAACCTCGACGAGGACTTCAAGAGGCGCGAGCGCGAGACGCTGGCGCACAACAGCCGCCTTCTAGACGGGGAGCTGGTCCGTCAGGAGAAGGACGTGGACGCGCGCCTGAGGAGGCTGACGCCGTGGAGCGACAAGTGGGTCGTGAGCATGAACCACGCGAACGCCCTGCGCCGCCGGCGGATCGCGCTACTGCCGAACATGGGGGCTGGGTCATGACGATCCGTGGTTGCTCGTGCGGGACGGAGCCGCAGAACCGGCACTCCCGCAAGTGTTCTGTCCGGCGATGCACGACACGATCGAGGAAGACCATGTTCAAGCGCTATCCCGTACCGAAGGGCTTCCTCAAGCGAGGGGGGCGCTGATGCACATCCCGACAGTGACGGACCAGCAGCTCGACAAGGTCATCGAGTGCGCGAGCTCGCCCGTGGCCATCGTGTTCTTCGGCGGTCCCGACCGATCTCGCGAAGGCCTCTGGCGCTGGCGCCTGAGGGCGATCGCCGACGACTGGGACGACCGGATCATCTTCCTGTTCATCAACGCTTGGGAGAACCCTGTGATGAGCATGAGCCTGGGGGCCATCCACGGTGACGACGCCGGCGCGCGGTTGGAACTGCCGGTGTTGATCGTGTTCCGCCGCGGGGTGGAATTCGGCCGGTGCATCGAGTGCGCGAGGCCGGTGATTGATCTTCTTCTGGGGCGGTCGATCAAGGTCGCGAAGGAAGGTTAGAGGTCAGGGGAGAGGGGCGGGTGAACGCGGATGCTCATCAGGCGCGAGTTCGCCGACTGGACCCTCGTGGGGGGCATAGACCCCGGCACGAGGATCATCGGTGGAGCAATCATCGCCGTCCGCGGGCAGGCGCTGCAGCTTGTGGAGATGCGGAGCTGGCGCATCGTGGGGGAGACGATCGAGGAGCGGATCGCTTTCGTGGGCTCCAGCGTCGAGGAATGGCTGCCGCCTGGGGTGAAGCTCACGGGCGTCGAGAACGGGTACGTGGGGCAGAACCCGCGGGCGGCCTTGACGATCGCCATGGCCAGGGGGGCGGTGCTGCGCGCCGTGCAGCGCGCCGGCGGCCGTGCGCGTCTGGTCGACCCCAGTGAGGCCCGCAAGTCCGTGGGTGCCGCGCGCTGGGGGGACAAGCGGAAGGACGCGAAGGTGAGGGTGCAGCGGGCCGTGAAGCTGCTGCTGAACCTCAAAAGGGAACCCACGGAGGACGAGGCGGATGCCTGCACCGCTGGGGTGTGGGCCGCGAACAGGGTTTGGAGTTTGGACTGAGGGGGCCAACACGATGCCGAACGAAATCAGGGGCTGGTACAAGATCTGGCGTCGATCCCGCCAGCATTGGCTGTGGAACATGAAGCCGTTCGACCGATGGCACGCCTGGGAGTACCTCATCTCCTGGGCGGCGCACGCGCGGGAGGACAGGGTCTACCAGCAGCAGGCCTTCATCCTCGAGCGCGGCCAGCACGTTACGACCCGCAACCAGCTCCGGAAGGACTGGGGGTGGAGCTGGGCCAAAACCGACACCTTCCTCAAAACCCTCGTCAGACTCGAAATGATCCGGGAAGCGACTGAGAGGGGGTGTGTGCTTGTAACCATCTGCAAGTTCGACACTTGGCAGGGTCGGGCCAAGCCGACCGGGAGGCCGGACGCTATGGGACCGGGAAGAGGCCGGGAAGCGACCGGGAACGAGTTAAGAAGATCAAGAAGAGGAAGAAGAACCAAGGGTAACGCCGGACCGCAGCGTGAGTCGCTGCCGTCCGGCTTAACCGACATCGCCGCGCTCAGTCCGGAGCGGGCGCGCGATTGCCTCCAGGGGATCGAAAAGCTCGGCCTGCCCTTGGATCCCGAGCTGAGGCAGCAGCTGATCGCCAGAGCCGGACTACCGGCCTAACGCCGTTGAGGGGACAGGGCATGAGGAGCAGAAGGACCAGGACGGCTTTGAAGGCTCTCGAGGGGAAGCCCAGGCCGTACTGCAGGACCTGCCGCGGGAAGCGGATGGTCGAGGGCAAGACGATACACAACGGGGAAACGCATCCGGCGATGGTCGCCTGCCCAGTGTGCACGATCGTGGCACCGGGGGCCGTGCGGAAGCCGGATCACGCGGAACGTGCCGCAGGGGAAAGGGGCGAATCATGAAGGCAGGGCGGGAGCTGGACGCGCTGGTGGCCGAGAAGGTCTTCGGGTGGACCGGCTGTGCGGTCAGTACGGGTGGCGTGAAACAGAACTTCGAGTGCCTGTACGGGCACGACCCATCACGGCCTGAGCGCGATTATTGGTTCGTCCCGCATTATTCAACCGAGATCGAGCCGGCGTCCCGGGTGATCCTGAACATGCGGGAGCGTGAGTCGCTGCACATGATCGACCCAGAGATCAAGATGGACCATCACGGCCCGATCCTCCTGCCGCACGTGATCTGCTTGGTGGCCCTCAAGGCGTTAGGCGTGGAGATCCCCGCGTGAACCACGCTGACCTCGTGAAGGCGGCCGCCAAGTGGCTGACCAACCGGCATCCGGTGGTGATCACCGAGATGGCGAGCGGCGCCACCGAGGAGCCGGATGCCTTGGGCTTCCAAGGGACCTTCACGACGCTCGTGGAGTGCAAGGCCAGCCGAGCGGACTACCAGGCTGACAAGCACAAGCCGGCTGTCCGGATGGGCGACTGGCGGTACTACCTGACACCCGCGGGGCTCATCGAGGTCGAGGAAGTGCGGCCAGGCTGGGGCCTCCTGTACGCCGATGGCCGGGGCGTCCACGAGGTCCTCAAAGCGCCTCAGACGGATCGGAAGAACTGGCGAGGCGAGTCCCTGCTGCTCACGAGTTGCCTGCGCCGCATCGGGCAGACGGCGCCTCAGGGGGTGAGCGTGCGGTGCTACACGTACGAGACGAAGTCCAGGGCGACCCTGACGGTGGAGGCTCCATGACCGAGAACTTCAAACCCAAGCCGCTCAATGGGCCCATGTACGCAGTGATCTACCCGTTCATGGCGGCCCGTGCCCATGAGTGCGGGTACGCGCTCGCGCTCCACGGGACGCTCGGACGTGACTTGGATCTGGTGGCCATTCCGTGGACCAACGAGGCGACGTCGCCGGAGGATCTGGTCGCTCGCATTCTCGACGTGATGGAGGGATCAGCGTTCACGATGGAGCGCGCCGATGGACACGCCGAGGACAAGAGCGAGAAGCCTCATGGCCGCCGGTGTTTCGTTCTCCACCTGAAGTCCTGGACTGGCGCTTACGTCGACCTCAGCGTGATGCCTCGGACGCGGGCTACACCGCCTTCGATCCCCATGACCACCGATCCGCTGCAGGAGCCCAGTGGAGGTGCCCGCTTGAAGGACGACCGTCCACCCGCGACGCCTATCCCGAGCGACGGAGTGCCATGCTCGTACGGCAACGAGATGGGCGGATGCTGGGCGTTCACGTTCTCGATCGCGCTCGTCGTCCTTGGCCTGTGCTTCGGGTTCTTGTGTATGTGGCGCCTCACTAGGGGGGCTTCGCAGCAGCCACGTAGCGCCTCGATCTCCGATCTGTGCGTGGACCAGCTGCATGGCCCTGTGGAGATCGGCCTTCCTGGGCCTTCGTACTCGGCCACCCAGGATGGCCTACAAGCCACGATCTCCTCGATGCCCATCATGAGTGTCGCGAGCTGCGCGCCTCGTGGCGTGGGCATGCCGAGGGGCTCAGGGGCTGGCCTGAAAAAAGGCTTGGGTCCTTCCGGCGCCCGAGGCGTCGATGGGGCCCCCGTGATATCTGGACTTTGACGCCCGCGCGACCTGCGCTACCCGTTCCTCACCCCAGGCCGTTCGAGGCGCGATCGCGCGGAGGCGGAATATGCCGGTACACGGGGTGTCGATAAGAACGCGCTCGCATGCGTGAGCGCTCTCGGAGGGGGGCGGACATGACCTTCAAGCTGGCCGACCAGTGGCAGGACTTCGAGAAGCGGGTCCTGCCGGCCGATGCGGGAGAGGTGCAGCGGATCGAGACGCGTCGGGCCTTCTACGCCGGGGCGCAGGCTCTCTTGTGCGGCCTGCTGAACATGTTCGAGCCGGACCACGAGCCCACCGAAGAGGACCTCAAGGCGATGGACTCGATCAAGGCCGAGCTCGACCAGTTCGCGGCCGATGTCAAAGGCGGCGTGGCCTGATGGTGCGTGGCGAACACGCCAGAGACGAGGCGGCCGCGCAGCTCGCGGCGCTGAAGCAGCTTCTTCAGCAGCCGGCGGCGAGGCTCTCGGGGTGGACGCCCAGGGGCCTCCGGGACAGCGACGCCCCGCGGAACCCGGACGGGACGTACGACGCGCGCGAGCTCGTGAAGTGGCTGCTCGATCGAGAGCGGGCGAAGCGGAAGACCGTCGACCTGAAGCAGGTCGAGGCACAGCTGCGCGAAGAGAAGCTCAAGGAGGCCCGGCGGAAGAACGAGGTGGCGGACGGCCTGCTCGTCAGCACGACGAAGGTCGGCGACGAACTCCTGGCGATCGGGAAGCGGATGCTCGAGGGGGCCAGGCTCGTCGGGAAGCGGTTCGGGCCCGAGGCGGAGAAGGCGGTGTTCGAGATCTTCGAGAAGGCGAGGAGCGCGTGGGAAAAGTCGGTGGAGTCGCGGCGGTCGTCCTCGCGATCGCGGCCGCCCCCCCAGGAGAGGCCGGCGTGATCCGCCTCAAGTCGTCGGTCGATCGCACGGTCGGGCGGCTGTTCGAAGGCGCCAGCCGGCAGCCGTACCGGACGATGCGCCAGTTCGCGGAGGACGAGATCGTCCTGCCCAACGGGCCCGCGAAGGGCGAGCGGTATCGGTGCGAGTACATGCCGTTCTCGGCCGAGATCTTCGCGGAGTTCGACGGCGGGCGGTTCAGCTCGTTCTTCGGGAGCGGGCCGGCCCAGGCGGGAAAGACGCTGCACTTCGTCGTCATCCCCGTGATGTACCACCTGTTCGAGATCGGGGAGGACGTCATCCTCGGCGCCCCGACCGTGGAACTGGCCAAGGCCGTCTACAAGGACAAGATCCTGCCGGTGATCGAGAAGTCGCGGTACGAGGATCTCCTGCCTGGGGCCGGGAGCGGGTCGAAGGGCGGCACGCCGGACGCGATCCGGTTCAGGAACGGGGCCAAGCTGCGGTTCATCGGCGGCGGCGGCGGCGACGCCCAGCGGTCGAGCCACACGGCGCGCGTCGTGGCCGCCACCGAGCTCGACAAGATGGCCGTCGCCGGTGACAGCTCGGAGGAGGCGGACCCGGTCAGCCAGCTCATCGCACGCACGAAGTCCTTCCCCGACCCGCGCTTCTACGGCGAGTGCACGATGTCGACGCCGCAGGGGCGCATCTATCGCGAGGTGGTGAAGTTCGGGACGGACTCGCGGGTCATGCTCCGGTGTCCACACTGCCGGGTCTGGATCTGGCCAGAGCGCGGAGGCCTCGTCGGCTGGCAGGAGGCCGTCGACGAGATCGACGCCAAGGCCGCGGCGCGCTTCCAGTGCCCGCGCACGGAGTGTCGTGGCTTCTGGACCGAAGACCAGCGCCTCGAGGCCCTGCGGCAGCCGCGCGTCGTGGCCCGCGGGCAGACAGTCGACGACCGCGGCGCGATCGCCGGCGAGCTCCCACGGACGAGTACGTACGGCTTCCGGTGGAACGCGATGGCGAGTCCCATGCGGTCGATCCCGGGCCTGGCGGCGACGGAGTGGAAGGCCGCGCAGTCGACGGACGAGGGTGAGGAGAAGTCGATCGTGCAGTTCGACTGGGCCGAGCCGTGGGAAAACCGGACCGAGGACCTGAACCGTCCGGACGTCCAGGCGGTGCTCGCGAAGAGGGTCGAGGGCTGGGCGCGGAAGTTCATTCCCCCGGAGACCGTGCGGCTCACAATGGGCGTCGACGTCGGCTCGTACGTGATCTGGTACGTCCTCATGGCCTGGTTCCGAGACGGTCGAGGGCACATCGTCGACTGGGACGGGATGACGGTCAACAACCCCGACGGCGTGAAGAACCGGGCCCACGTGCTGGCGGCGCTCCGAGATCTGCGCGACCGCGTGATCAAGCCGGGGTGGGGCGCGCGCGGCGCGGATCACCCGCTCGGCCCGGCCCCGGGGCGCCAGCCGGAGAAGGTCCTCGTCGATGCCGGCTACGAATCCGACGTCGTCTACGCGTTCGTCCTCGAGAGCGGCGAGCCCCGGTATCTGGCGGCCAAGGGCTGCGGATCCAACAAGGACACGAAGTGGACGGGGCAGCAGGCGCAGGAGCCGAACAAGGGGAAGGTCGTCGACCAGGAGTGGAGGTCCGTGAAGCAGCCCGCGGGGGTGCGGCTCATCATGCACCACTCCGACTACTGGAAGGCTCGCATCCACGACGGCCTGCACGCGGGCATCGGCGGCGCAGGATCGATCACGATTCCCGAGGGCGAGATCAAGGACAAGGAGCTCCGGTATCTCGCGCGCCAGCTCGTGGCCGAGGAGCGGGCGATGAAGGCCGTGGCCGGCCACGACTCGAAGGTCGTGTGGGTGCAGAAGCACTCGCAGAACCACTGGCTGGACGGTGCGGCGATGGCGTGCTGCGGTGCCGACATCGAGGGCGTGAAGATCGTCCGGCCCGCAATCGTGCCGGTGCGGCGGCCGACGGGGCGTCCGTCCGACGCCCAGCTCGACGTCTCCAGGCTGAAAAGAGTTCGGTCCAAATTCTAATTCGAGGGGGAAACGATGGCGAAGAAGTCAGGGGCGAAGCTGGAAGGGAATCTGCGGACGCGGGTGGCGCGGCCGCTCAAGGCGACCATCGAATCGGCGCCAGCTCCGGCACCGCCGCCGCCGAAGGTCGAGTACGCGTTCCCGAACAAGTCGCGCTGCCCGCGGTGCTACCAGGTCAACACCGAGTGTCTTTCGGTGGTGGGCCCGATCCAGTACCGGCGCTGCCGACAGCCGATCTGCAGGCACGCGTACAAGGTCACCGGGCAGGCGATCTGAAAATAGCGCTCCCTCTGCGGCGCTCGAAATTATTTTGCCGGGCAAAACGAGCCTATTGACGCGCGGTCCCGGAATCACCTAAGACTCAATCTTCGCGCGTAGCAGGGGTAGCTCCCCTGCGAAGGATCCGGTGGGAGTAGTCGACCGGATCCTACTCCCACCGCGATCCGCGCGCATTCCGGAGAAAGCGCGGAGGGAGTTGGCCGCTCCAGGATTCACACAGCTCGCGTGGAAGACCCTGGCGAAGGGCACGTCGGCCTATCTCACCAGCCTCGCCGCCCACCACACCGAAGTCACCGAATACGTACTCGCCGGCGGATACGCCGTCCAAGGCAAGTCGCACCAGCGGAACGGTGAACAGTATCTCAGGGAGATCACCGAGCTCCTGGACGAGGCGAAGTCGCTGCCGATCGCCGACTCGGCCACGCCACGCCAGGCGACGTTCGTCCGCGGGAGGTGCCCGCGATGAGCGCGAAGGCCTCCCGTAAGAATCGTCCCCCCGCCGGCGCCAAGCCCATCAAGGACCGGCCGCAGGCGCTGCGTCCCGCCAAGTTCAACCGGTCGGTCCCGCTGTCGATCGACAAGGGAGGCCAGCGGGGCGTTTTCACCCAGCTCGGGTTTCACTCCGTCAGCGTCGCGGCCTCCGACGGGCGCTTCTCCCACGGTGGATCGGGAGACCTGCACCTGCGCTTCAATCGCGACCAGCTCGCGAACATGGCGCGAGAGTTCAGCCGCGACAATCCGCTCTTCCAGGGCATGCGCGATCGCGCGGCCGGCTACATCGTCGGGACCGGTTTCGTGCTGCAGGCAAAGACAGGGGAGAAGGACCTCGACGCGGCGTACGAGGCCTACTGGAAGGAGTACTGGGAGGAACCCGAGGTCAGCGGGCTCCTGTCCGGCCACCAAGTCGAGCTGCAGGTGGCGAAGGAGGTCTTGTCCCAAGGCGACACGGGGATCATGCGGACGAAGCTGGGGAAGATCCAGCTCGTCGAGAGCGAGCAGATCCGCGGGAAGTCCCTCCAGACGGACGGCCTCGAGCGCGACGAGAACGGCGTCATCACCGGCTACTGGGTGGCCCCGTACTCCGAGATGGGCCACATCCAGGCCTCGGCTGCCCGCCTGGTGCGTCGGGAGAACTTCCTCTTCCCGGTTCACACAGACCGCCCGAGCTCGAAGCGCGGCGTGCCTCCGATGCAAGCCGCGTTCGCGGTGATGCACCGAATCAACTGCGTGCTCGACGCCGAGGCGCTTGCGTGGCAGCAGCTCGCCCGCCTGTCGCTCATCATCAACAAGAAGGACGGCGGCGCTACGGGACTCCAGACGTCGCAGGAGGATCCGGCCAAGGAAGGCAGCGACGCGCCGGACGTCACGACGCGCGTCCAGGACTGGGCCGAAGGCACGGCCTTCTACGGCGAAGTCGACGAGGAGGTGCGGGGCGTCGACCGCAACATCCCGGGCGCGAACTTCCCGGCGTCGATCACGATGTTCCTCCGGCTGCTGGGGCTGCCGCTGGGGATCCCCCTCGAGATCACGTCCCTCGACTGGACGAAGTCCAACTACTCGCAGACCCGGGCGGTCCTCCAGCAGGCGTTCCAGACGTTCATCGGCTGGCAGCAGCTCCTCGAGCGTCGCGTCTACCGGGGCCTGTACCGGTGGTGCATCGAAGAGGGGATCCGGTCGGGAAAGCTCACGGCCCCCGCGGATCCGGCGCTCACCCTCAAGCACGCGTGGATCAAGCCGACCTTCCCGTGGATAGATCAGCTGCAGGAGACGAAGGCCTGGGGCGAGATGGTCGACCGCGGGTACGCCACGCACGCCCAGGTCCTGAAGTCGCGCGATCAGGACCGAGACGAGATCGTTGCCGAGCTCAAGCAGGAGACGGTCGACGCCATCCGCATCTCGGACGAGATCGAGGCCGAGACCGGGGTGCGCGTGGACTGGAAGTACTTCGCCGGCCGCTCCGCGTCGGTCAACGGCGGCGGGGATCCGGAAGCCGAGGTCAATGGAGCGGAGGCCGAGGTTGATGCGGGCGCGGAGAAGGAAGAGAAGAAGCCCGCGAAGAAGGCGCCCAAGAAGGCGGCGCGCGGCACGGTCATCCAGCCGATCGTCAACCTCACGGTGAAGCCCACCCCGGCGCCCATCAGGCGCACCACGAAGATCAAGTCTCGCGGCGCGGACGGCAAGGCGGAAGACATCGAGCAGACGTTCGAGTACCCGCCTGAGACGGAGGTCGCCTAAGCATGGCACTCGCGGACTACCTGGACTTCGCAGTCCTGAACCACTTCTTCCGCGGCGTTCCCGCGCCGGCTCCGGCGGCAGTCTTCGTCGCGCTCTTCAACGGCCACCCGGACAACGAAGGGGCCGAGATCTCCGCCGAGGGCTACGAGCGGATCCCCATGGCGTTCTCCGAGCCGGCGAAAGACGGGCTCGGGCGATTCGTGGTCAACACCGAGTACCGCGAATACCCACGTGCGCGCGGTGACTGGGGCCAGGTCACGCACTTCGTGGTCTTCGACGGCCGCGTCGGTGGGACCGCGATCTTCGCGGCGCGCCTCAAACGAGAGAGGGTCGTGAGAGAGGACGACAAGCTCTATTTCGAGAAGGGCGACCTTCGAATTCAGTACCTGATCGGAACCGGCGAATAACTGGAGGGTTCGATGGCCAACGCGCTGTACGACAAAGGTCGCCAGGGGTTCCTGGACGGATCCATCGACTGGGACACCGACGACATCCGGATCATCCTGCTGGACGAGGACGACGACGCGCCCAACCTCGCGACCGACGACAACCTGGACGACGTCGTCGCGGGCGCCCGCGTGGCCGTGTCGAGTTCCCTCGCCGGCAAGACAGTGACGGACGGCGTGGCTGACGCCAACGACGTGGTGCTCACGGCGGTGAGCGGGGACCAGTTCGAGTCGATCACCGGCTACAAGCACACCGGCACGGAGTCGACGAGCAGGCTCATCTTCAACCACGACACGGGGACCGGTTTTCCCACGACCCCGAACGGCGCGGACATCACGGTCCAGTGGGACAGCGGGGCGAACAAGATCTTCAAGCTGTAGGAGATCCAGTGCAGACAGAGAACCGATCCGAAGTCCTGAAGTCGAAGCTGGCCGTGCTCGACGCCCGCATCAAGGAGCTGAAGAAGCGGGCCAAGAAGGGCGACGACGTGTCCCTCAAGCTCGCCACTCTCGCGGAGCGGCGGGCGCGCGTCGCCGACTGGCTCAAGCATCCGGAGAAGGACCAGCTCGCCGCGGCGGCTCCGAAGCCGAGCGGGCAGGTCATCCGGCCGAAGGGGATCAAGAGCATGGAGGCGCATCGTACGCGCTAGCACTAGTCATGGCTCACCCGAAGGTCTTCAGGATCGAGAAGCTGACGTTCGTCCTCCCCGACACGTTCGTGGGAGACGAGGCGGACGCCCTCCTGCTTCTCGCGCAGTACTGCCTGAAGCACCGCGGTCGCCGGATCGAAACGCCAGCGGATCCGCGCGTGAGCCCCCGCAAGGCCACTCTCGAGGTCCTCGAGGCGGGCGGCCGCGTGTCGGGCGTGCTGTCCCTCCAGCAGTTGTCGGTTCCCCAGGGGTACGTCTACAAGCCGCCGTCGGGGAAGGTCCCCCAGACGGTCGTGGTCGGTGGATTCGCTCCACCTCCAAAGGTTAACCAGGGCTAGTCCATGTCAGTCGCGTTCAAGGGTTCAGGATCCGGGGTCGCCACCGAGACCAGCGGGGCGGCTCTGTCTCCTCTCTGCCCCGCGACGGTGGATGCGAACGACATCCTGATTGGTCATGTCTTCTGGGAGGGGACCGCCACCGCCCCCAGCACGCCGTCGGGGTGGGAGCTCCTGTCCGGCCCGCACGTGATCGAGTCCACCATCGCCCGCATGTGGGTGTTCGGCAGGATCGCCGACGGCTCGGAAGACGGCGCGGCTGTGGCATTCGGGAACCCCGCGGTCACTACGCAGCGCGCGGCCCGGATCTACTCCTTCAGCGGTTACGTGGGCGCCACGATCAAGGACAACGTCCGGAATTTCGCCTTCCTGAGCCACGCCACCGATCCGCAGATGCCGACGGTCCAGACCACGAAAGCCGGATCGTTGGCCGTCGCCCTCGTGGGGCAGAACGACAACAACACCGCAGGCGACGCCACGGGCGAATCCGGTGGAAACTGGGTCGAGGCCGTCGCCGAGTTTACGGCGAACCTCACGCCCGGCTTGATGCTTCAGATCCAGACTTGCACCCCCACATCCGACCCAGGCACCGTCTCGGGTGGCTCCGTGGCCACGACCAACGATCCCTGCGGCGTGATCGCATTCCAGGTCATGGACGACGGGCGTCTGTCCGTCACCGGCGTCGCCTCGGGGGAGGCCCACGGCTCGACCAAGGTCAACCAGAGCGTCGCGCCGGGGAGCGCGTCCTCCAGCGAGGCCCACGGATCCACGTCGGTGTCGGTCAGTTCCGGCTTGAGCGTCTTGCCAGGCGCGATCTCCTCCTTGGAGGCTCACGGGTCGCCGAAGATTCTCCAGGAGATCTTCTTCGGGACCGAGGCGGCCACGTTCGCGCACAGGACCTCGGGAGAGGCGCCGTACGGAGTCCTGTTCTCTGCCTGCGACACCCCTTCGCCTTCCTACACGAGCGGAGTCAGGCAGCCTCCCAGCGGCGTCCCGTGGCGGAAGATCCACTGCGAGTGGGACTTCGGGGACCCCAGCTCGGGCAATTGGAGCAATGGGTGGAGCAAGAACTACCACGTGGGTCCGACGGCCGCGCACGTGTACGAGAATCCCGGGACCTACATCGCCATCCTGACGATGCGAGACGAGCGAGGGGTCGTCCGCAGGTATGCCCAGACCGTCACTGTTTCGGCGTTTTCCGGAAGCACCAGGTACATCTCCACGACTGACGGGAACGACTCCAACGACGGCCTCTCGACGGGCTCTCCCTGGGCCACGATCCAGAAGGTCCAGGACAACCTCGCCGCCGACACCCGCTACCTCTTCAAGCGTGGCGACGTCTACACCGCGAATTCCACCTGGACGTGGGACGAAGACAACGTAACCCTCGGCGCTTACGGTACGGGCGCGCGTCCTCGCTGGAACAACACGGCTGGCGGAGTCCGGCCGGTTCGTGTCGATTGCGACGACTTCAGGCTCATCAGCATCGAGCTCGACGGCTTCGACGACGAGGTCGGTCTCCACTTCCCCTCCGACCCGGCGGCGAGGACCAACGCCCTCTTCCTGGACTGCGACGTCCACAATTGGGACTCCGGCCTGGACGGGACCTTCGACACGAACGACGTCCTTCCCGATGCGATCTTCTTCGTGGGCGGAACGATCCACGACGTGGGCCAGTACAACACCATCCTGGATGGAAGGCGCGTTGCTTTCCTCGGATCCCACTTTCACTCCCCGGGAACCCAGCATCTGCTTCGAAGTGGAGCCTGGCACCAGGGGGTGGTGGCTCACTGCGAGATGGAGGGCGACTCCGTCAACACGGGCCTCAAGCTTCACAGCCAGGACAACAGCTCCGCTGTTCCAAAGACGATGTTCGTCAGCTTCTACCGGAACCGTTGGAGCGGCGCTTCGGTCTCGCTGGACATCCGCCCGCAGAATTCAGAAGTGGACGAGCGGGTCGAGAACATCTTTGTCGAAGCGGATTGGTTTGAGGGGGGACCTGTCCAGCAGACCGCGGTCTACGTTTCCGCTCGAAAGGTGGCCATTCGGAACTGCGTCTTCGTGGGAGACGGGTCCTACGGCAGCGGACTGTCCAACGACTTCAAGGCGCTGATCATCGCTCGTCGAGGCGCCGAGCCTGCTCCCGACGATGTCTTCTTCGGCAACAACACAGGGTACGTGGGGGCGACCGCCCCGAGCGGGTTCTACAAGATGGTCGCCTTCTTCTCGGGCGACTGCACGAACTGCGTGCTCGTCAACAACCTCTCCTACGCCGATGGAGTCGGAGACGAAGCCTTCCTCGAGGGCACCGGAAGCACGGGCTTCGTCAACGACAACAATCTCCACACGACGACCCCGGGTTTCACCGACGCCCCAAACGACGACTTCACGCTCGCCGGCGGCTCGGTGGCCATCGACGACGGCGGAACTTACGAGGAGGTCCGGAAGGACTTCAACGGCGCTTTCCGCCCCGTGGGTTCTGCGTACGACCTAGGCGCCTTCGAGCGCAACGGGGTCCCTGAACTCCTTGACGGCGGCGGCGTTCCCTCCCAGGAGGCCCACGGCAGCCTGAAGCTCAACCTCCAGATCATCCCGTCCGGCGTCGCCTCGGGGGAGGCCCACGGCAACACCACCGTCAGCGTGGAAGCCGCCGAGGGCACGATCGCTCCCGCCGGCATCGCGTCACAGGAGGCCCACGGGTCGCCCCAGGTCAATCTCCAGGTGCGTCCGGACCCCGCGGCGAGTGCCGAGGCCCACGGAAGCACGACGATCTCGGTCGCGGGCGCTCCGCAGACGGTCATCCCCGGCGGGATCGCCAGCGCCGAGGCCCACGGCCAGGAGAGTCTCGCTCAGCAGGTTCGGCCGGGCGGGATCGCGTCGGACGAGCAGCACGGCTCGACCACGGTCTCCCTTCCGGCGCCGCAGGTCATCTCGCCGACGGGCATCGAGTCCGCGGAGGCCCACGGGCAGACGACGATCGTCGGTGGAACCCAGGCCGCGCCGCGTACCGGCGGAGGCCTCGCCAGCAACTGGCGGGAGCTGCTTGAGAAGGCGCTCAAGCAGAAACAGGTCAAGAAGCCGGAACCCAAGCTGCGGGTCGCGCGGCTCGTCAGCCTCAGCGCCACGGGCTCGCTGTCCTCGATCGGCGGCTCGGCCGATGCTGGCGTTTCGCACGGCGTGCGAATGGGCGCCATGGCCGACCTCGGGTCCTTCTCGACGGCCGCGGCGGCCCACCTGCTCGTTTCGGCTTCAGCCAATGCGCGGATGTCCCAGGGGCTGGATGCGAGGAACGCCTATCTGGGGATCGACGAAGAGAAGGCGAACCGGGATCTATCACTTCAGCATGCGGTCGCGGAGAGTCGCGACGAACTTCTCGAGGCTGCGATGTCGGATGGATCGGACTTCTTCTAGGAGAGACCAATGCGAACTTTCAGCGCGGCATTCATCGTCATCCTGGCCCTGGGGTTGGGGGGGTGTTTCCTCACGGCGCCGGACAAGAACGGAGAGAACCCGATCCAGAAGGGCGGGGCGGCGCTCACCAACGTCATCGCGCCGGCCCTGCCGGGGCCCATCGGGGGCATCGTGGCCGGCGCAGGCGCACTCCTGACCCTCGTGGGCGGCTTCTTCGCCGGCAAGGTGAAGCAGCAGGCGATCGCCGAAGGCGGACACGCGGCAGCCGCCGACCTCAATCCCATCACGAAGATCTTCGCCGAGCGGAAGTGGCTCTTTCCAGTCATCGCGGCGCTTCTCACCGGTGGGACGGGGGCGAACCTCTGGCACATCGATCCCTCGGTGCTGGCGCTCCTGGACGGCGCGCTCTTGACGCCCGCGGTGGGCGAGTTCGTGAAGGACGGGATGTCGAGGCCCGCGGTCGCGGCCCTGATCGAGCCGCCGCCTCCTTCGGCGCCGACGCCTTGAGGCATGACTAAGAGGCACCAAGGGGACGTCGAGACCCGCTACCGCACCCTGCGGCGGCAACAGAGGGCTTCGACGATTCGACTGGTGCTCCTGGTGGTGGGGATCACGGCGGCCGCGATCTGGTGGATGGCCGAGAACCTGAGGAGCTGAACGATGGGAATCCTGACCGAGTTCGAGCGCGAGCCCTGGGCGATGAAGCAGGAGGAGCTCGAGGCGTTCCTGCGCCGGATGACGGTCGCCTCCCAGGACCAGCTCTATACGTCGATCACGCAGCGCGCGGCCGAACTCCTCTCCTCGTCGGCGCCGGCGGCCGCGATGAAGGACTTCCCCGATCCGCCCGCCAAGATCAAGGCCCTCATGGCCGCACAGGCACCCCCGCGCGCGAAGCCCATTCAGATCGTCGGCGACGTCGCGCACATCCATGTCTTCGGCGTCCTGCTTAAGTCCGTGCCGTCGTGGATCCGGTGGTTCGAGGACGAGGTCACGGGTTACGACGAACTCGGCGCGGACCTCGCCCAGGCCATGGGCAATCCCAAGGTCACCGCCATTCACCTCGAGGTCGAGAGCCCCGGCGGAATGATCTCCGGCCTGAAGGAGCTGGCGGACGCCGTGCACGCGGCGGCGAAAACGAAGAAGGTCACCGCCCATATCGAGGATGTCGGAGCCTCCGCCGCCTACTGGATCGCGTCCCAGGCGGACCGGGTCACGGCGAATCCCAACGCGAGCGTCGGGTCCATCGGGGCGTACCTGGCGGTCTGGGACTACTCGAAGCTCCTCGAGGACAAGCTCGGGATCAAGGTCAACCTCGTGAAGAGCGGGCCTCACAAGGGCACGGGCGTCCTCGGGACCCACGTCACCCAGGACCAGCTGAAGCCCATGCAGGAGCTGATCGACGGCATCGCCGGCGCCTTCCGCGCGGACGTCGCGCGCGGCCGCGGGCGGAAGCCGGAGGACCTGGACGAGTGGTTGTCCGGCCGGGTCTGGCGCGCCGAGGAGGCGGTCGGCCTCGGGCTCATCGACGGCATCGTGAACAGTGGAACAGCGTCGCCGGGTGGTCCGGCGGCGGCGAAAGAAACCCCCCACATGGGAGGCAGCATGGCCATGGACGAGAAGGAGCTCGCCGCCGCCAGCAAGAAGGGCGCGGACGAGGCGCTGGCCGGAGAGCGGCAGCGTGCGAAGGACATCCGGGCGGCATTCCCGAAGCACCCGGGCTTCGCGGCGGAGCAGATCGAGAAGGGCGCGACGCTCGCCGAGGCGCGGGCATCGTTCGCCGACGTCGTGATCGCCGAGAACGCGGCGCTCCAGACGGAGAACGCGAAGCTCAAGAGCGGCGTCGTGCCGCCCGTGGGCGAGGACCCCATCCGTGCGGGCGGGGATCCTGCGACGGCCGGCAACGCCGACTTCATGAGCGCGGCGCGCGCGCACGTGAAGGAGAACGGGGGCACGATGCGGGCGGCCATGTCGGCCGTCGCGACGAAGGACCCGGGTCTGTACGACCGCTACCGGCAGGCGCAGATCGCGCGGGCGCCGGAGCACGAAGCCCGCAAGCGCGCCGCGGGCGTGTCGTAACGGACCGGTTTCAAACAACCACCAACCGAAGGAGATGAGGTCATGGCCGTGTACAACGAAGGACCCACGAAGACCCTGAAGGCGGCCGGCACCATCGGCCGGTACGAGCGGGTCAAGATCGACGCGAACGGCGACTGGGCCCAGGCGGGCGCCGGCGCCGGCGGCAAGGGCATCGGCATCGCGCTCGACAACGTCACCGTCGGGCAGCCCCTGTCCGCGTACCTCCTCAACCGCGGCGGCACCGTGAAGATGAAGGCCGCGGTCGCCATCGCCAAGGGCGCGCTCGTCTACGGCGGCGCCGCCGGCAAGGTCAACGTCACGAACACCAACTGCCTGGAAGGCATGGCGGTCGAGGCGTCGACGGCGGACAACGACATCATCGAAGTCGCCGTCATGAACACGTCGGCCATCACCCTGTAGGTGGTGCTCCGGAAGTGACCTGGGGAGAGACGGACCGAGATAGGAAAACTCGAAAAGGAAAATAGCAATGGCCGTGAACTACGCGACCTATGGCGCGCCGCGCGAAGAGCTCGGCGTCGCCTTCATGGAGCACGTGGCGGACGCCTCGGAGTTCGTCGGACTCGAGGTGTTCCCGACCGCGCGCGTCAAGCACAAGTCCGGCGACTTCTCCGCGATCACGCGGGAGACGCTGCTGCAGGACGTCGAGACGGCGCGCGCGAAGGGCTCGACCTACAACCGCGCGGACTTCGGGGCCAAGGACAAATCCTTCGCCTGCAAGGAGCACGGCATCGAGGTCCCGATCGACGCGTCCGAGAAGTCGCTCTACATGAACGACTTCGACGCCGACGACGTCGCGACCAAGGTCGGGGCCGAGATCCTCATGCGGCGCCACGAGAAGCGCGTCGCGGCGGCGGTCCAGGACACGGCGCTCTTCACGGGCGCCGCGTACTTCACGGACTTCTCCGCCAACCCGTGGACGACGGTCGGGACCGACATCATCGGCCAGATCGTCGACAAGACGGAAGTGGTTCGCAAGAACTGCGGTCGCAAGGCCGGCGCGCTCATCATCGGCGCCGGTCTCGTGCCGGGGCTTCTCAAGAACACGGGCATCCGCGCGCAGCTGCCCGCCACGCCGATCATCACGCTCGATCTCCTGAAGGCCGCCCTCCCGGGCATCCTCGGCCTGCAGCGGATCATCATCGGCGGCGCCGTCCGCAACAGCGCGATCGAGGGCCAGGCCGCGGTCGTCGCCGACATCTGGGGCGACACGTACGCCATGCTGGCCGTCATCGCCGACAAGGGCTCGCCGATGAACACCCCCTGCCTCGGCCGGACGATGCTGTGGGTGCCGGACAGCCCGAACGAGGTCATGGCCGAGTCGTACCCGGAGAACCAGAGCCGTTCGGAGGTCTTCCGGTTCCGCCATCACGTGGACGAGCTCCTGCTCGACAAGAACTTCGGCCACCTGATGGACGTCAAGGCCTAGTCCTGACGACTCGCGCGTCCTAACCCGACGCACCGGCGGTCCCCGTCCCCTCCCTGAGGCGGGGGCCGCCCCCCGGGCTCCCGAGGGAGTCCGGAGGGCGGATTGAGATCAGGACCAACTAGGAAGGAGGCCCGCGTGGCCAGGAAGAACACCGGAACCCGGAAGCCAACCAAGCTGGAGATCGTGAAGTCCAAGCTCGAGCTGGCTCGCGACGCCCAGGGCGCGGCCGAGCGCGAGATGGTCGCGGCCGAGACGGAGGGGGACGCCAAGCGCCGTCGGCGCGCCCGCGCGAACCTCACCGCCGCCCAGCGTCTCGTCGACGCCGAGGAGGCCGAGGAGAAGGCCGTCGCCGCCCGCAAGCAGGCGGACGCGGCCCGCGAGCTCGCCCAGGGCGCGGTCCAGTAGAGGTCGGCGACGAAGTCGGAAGACGCATCTGAAGGAGACGCCCGTGGCCAGCCCCAAGTCGAAGACCGCGTCCACGTCGAAGGTCGATCTCGCGCGCGCGGAGTTCGAGAAAGTCCGGCGCGAGTTCAACGACCTCCGGAAGCCGGGCGCGAAGTGCGCGCTGGGAGACAAGAGCGTTGCCGCGGCCAGGTACGCAGCCGCCGGGTTCCTGGTCGAGGCGGAGAAGGCCCAGGAGGTCGCCGACGCCGCGCGCAAGCGCGCTGACGACGCCCTGAAGGACGTCGAGGAGGCCGAAGCCCTGGCGAAGGAAGCGGCGGCCGCTGCGGAAGAGGCGGCCAAGAAGTCCAAGTCCTCGAAGTAGCCGATCCAAGGGCGGACCAGGGAGACCAGGCATGGCCGACGCGGCGTTCAGCAGACTCCTGGATCGGAAGTTCCGATTCCCCACCGGACCGGTCCGTCCGGACCTCGCGGGTTCGTACGGGATCGGCCGCCGCCGCGACTGGGATCCTGCCGCCGTCGAGCGTCGGTTCGCCGAGCAGGTCGGACTCTTCATCAACGGCGTTCTGCGCCGCGCCTCGCCGGTACTCAGGGACCGCGTCATCCGCGAGCGCCTGTCCGCGAACTACCCCACGCATCAGAAGGGAAAGAGCGGCGGCGCGCGGTGGATCAAGCTGCCGCTCTCCGCGGGCCTCCGGAGGAAGACGGGGAAGAGCCAGAAGAGCGTTCGCATGACGGTCACCTCGCCGGGCACCACCGCCAGCAAGTTCCGCGGCGTCTTCACCCTCAGCTCGAAGGCCGGCGGCGGCGATGCCTTCTACCTGGGCATCCACGAGGCGAGCGGTCGGTTCCAGTTCGCCCGCGTCACGGCCGAGGAGTACGCCAGGCTCATCGACGAGATCCGCACGGGCGTCGCCCGGATCGCCGCGCAGTTCGGCGGGAGGGTCGCCTGATGGCCACCTCGATCGAGGAACGGATCCTCGACCTGCTCGATGCCGAGCTCTCGGCGATCGCCGTCGGGGCCGGAGACGAGGTCACAGTCGTGACGGTCACCCGTGCGAGCCAGGAAAAGCCGGTCATGGAGTTCAAGCCAAGCGAGGTGCCAGGCGTCCAGATCCGGCACATCGACTCCAAGAAGGACCCGCTCATCCGCGACGCGCAGGAAGTGGAGATGATCCTCGAGCTCATCTGCGCCGTGACGCCGGACGCCACGGACGAGGCGCTCAGCGACCTCATGGCGGACGTCCAGGACCTGGTCATGTCGAACGAGCGGTGGGATGCCGGCGGCGGCGTCTTCCTCGCGCGCCGCTCGTGGATCTCGGGCTCGATGAAGCATGAGATCGAGGATCCGGACGCCCCCCAGACGGGAGTCGTGTCCTGCTCGATCCTCTACCGGACGGAGTTGGCGAATTCGTTCGCCACGAAGGAGATCTAGGTGGTCGCAGCCGTCCCCAGCCTCGAGACCGCGATCGACGCCGTCCACGGCGTTGTCAGCGCGATCGGCTCGATCGGCACGGTCCTCAAGCGCGATCACACGCTCGAGGACGACGTCGAGTGGCTGAAGGTGAACAACTACCTCGCGGCCTCGATGGACCTCTGGGTCATCTTCAACGTCCCCACGGCGCCGTTCGAGGGCAAGGGCGTCGGTGAGGGCTACGACGTCTACCAGATCGCGATCCGCTACTGGTCGATCCGGACGAACAACGCGGACTGGCAGAAGGAAGCCCGCATAAAGGCGCGGGCCGTCGTGGACGCCCTGGCCGACAACCCGGCGGTCTTCGGGGTCTCACTCTTCACGCCCACGAGCGTGAGCATGGAGGGGCCCTATCCCCGCCAGATCCGCGATCGCGCGCGCACCGCCGGCCAGATGGTCTACGAGGCTGTCCTCGGCCTCTCGATCGAAGCGAGGAGGTACGCGTAATGGTCACCTCGCTCGAAACCAAGGAGATCACGCAGCGCACGGAGCAGATGCTCCTCTTCCGGCTGCCGGCCTTCCAGGACGAGTCGAACCGCAACCTGCCGGTGAACCTGATCGGTGTGGCGGTGACGTCCGGACCGCAGGTCTACCAGCCCACGATGCGGCTGACGGTGAAACGCAAGCTACGCGACCCGATCGCGTTCGCGATGATTCGCAAGGTCATCCCGCCGTATCCGGACAACGCGTCGCGGCTCGGGGTCGCCTATCAGGACCCTTCAGGTACTCGCTTCCAAGTGTCCGGCGGGATCCTGTATCAGGACAGCCAGCCGTGGTGGTACTGGTACTCCAACGCGTGGCCGTCCATCTACAGCTACAGCGCCACGACGCCGCCGACGAACTGGGATCCGCTGGGGCAGGCCTCGTTAGGCATTCCCTTCACCTGGCAGGCGTTCGATCTCTCGGAAGGCGAGCTCGCATTCCTGATCACGCAGTACGAGAGCCACTGGCCCGATGGGACCTACTACGGCTGGATCGAGTACTGGGACCAGGGCGACGGCACCGTGCCTTCGTCGGGGGGCGTGGAGGCCGACCCAAATCTAGTGCTGCCGTTCATGCTGCGCATCAACCGCCGGCCTGATACCGAGGGCGGGATCTAATGGTCACCGCCACGAACCTCCGAACCGGCCGGCAGGTGGCCCTCCTGGCGGCCGTGCAGGCTGCCCTCGGCACGCCCCAGACTGCGTTCGCCTCGAGTCCGGTCTTCTGGACGCATTCGACGGAGATGCCCGTGTCGCCCAAGAAGACGGACGACACCTGGATGGCGGAGACGGTCGGGCCCGCGCCAGAGGAGCGGACGAACATCGGCGACAGGCCCTTGGGGCGCATCGTGTCCGCCGTGACTCCGGACGCGCTCGACCTCCTCCTGCGGTCCAACTGGGGGCCGAAGGTCGGCAGCGCGTACACGCTGGCATCACAGATCAACGAGTGGCTGACGCTCGCGTGGGTCGAATGGGCTGCCGCCGGTAACGTGGGCCAGGTCGTCCGGATCCAGGACGCTTGGGTGCCCCGGCTGGTCCTGCGCGCGGAGTTCCCACGCGGGTATCTGGTCGCGATCGCGACCTACATGGGGCGCAGGATCCTGCCGGACGCGAAGGGCAGCGGCGGCCTGACATTCCCAGCCAGCTGGTCGCCGGAGCGGAATCCGGTGACCGTGAACGCCGCGGCGTTCGTCCGCGATCCGGCAGGGCTTAACGTGTCGCTCCGGATCCGCGAGCTCGAGATCACGCTCAACCAGCGGCCGGCGGCCCACGAGTGGGACTACGCGGACCTCCTTTACTCGGTCGTCAAGGCCGGACCCACGGACGTCCGTGTCCATGTGCGCGCCGAGGTCTCGGACGAGACGTGGGCGCTCATCACCGACGCGCGCGCGGGGACCATGCGGCAGTTCCGGTTCACGGCCTTCGCGCAGTCGCCGGCCAAGACGCTGACCGTCACCTTCAACAACCTCGACTTCGAGTTCGAAGAGCTGGGACACGACGGCAAGGACATGCGCGAGATCGTCGCCGACGGCCGGGCGCACTTGGACGCCGGCGAGCTGGCGACGATCTCGATCACGTAAGGGGAAACGACCATGGCACCCGACTACTCGGACACCGGGGACTTCCTGATCCTGGGCAACATGCTCTCGATTGGGGAGGGCGCGCGGCGGATGTGGGAGTACTGCCGGCGAATCAACGCCAGCTGGCCCGGCTCAGGCAACCCGTTCTTCAAGTCGGTCCTGAACAACATCTTCTCGAATGCGTCCCAGGATCCGGACGCGGCTGAGACGGCCTCCAAGGCCTTTCTGGAAGAGGGGCACGAGGCGGACTACGAAGCGACCCACAACCGCTGGAAGGAGTCGGCCCTCGACGGCATCGTCATCCCGTTTCTCGGGAAGAGGATGGACCTCGACGAGGGGACGATCTCCCAGGAGCGGGCCATCGTCTACGAGTACGACGATGCCCTCCGCGGCCTGACTGGCCAGACGACGGTCACCCGCCGGGGCGGGGTCCTGGGGAACCTCGAGCGGTTCATGGTGGCCGCCAGCGAGAGCATCCGGACGAACGGCGTCGTTCTCGGCGCCTTGACGGCCCAGCCGTCGGGCAATCGTGGCGTCCTCACCGAGCAGACGGTCGGAGGCGGCCGCTCGCACGCGCTGAACGGCATCCTCGTCCTCCACTGCACAAACGAGGAGATCGGCCGCACCGTGTTCTCCATCGAGAATCGCCTCACCAACAAGCTGCCGACGGGCGAAGAGACGATCGAGGGGGACAACACCGTCCTCGTCACGGGCGAGGCCGCCGCGGGCGTGGACTACGAGGACGGTCCGCTGGGGGTGACGCTCCAGCTTCGGTACGGTCCGTTCGTCGAGAGCGGGGACGGCGGCAACATCATCTCCGGCTTCGCGTGGACCAACCCGAGCGGCAACGACTCCGACCACGGCATCATCTACATGCGCATCAAGCGCGTGACGGTGTCCGACACCGTGAACGGCATCTTCACGGTCGAGCTCTTCCGCGGCGCGAACCTCTCGCTGGCCGAGAACTTCATCGGCTCCAAGCCCATCAAGTCGATCTCCGGCTCGGAGGTCGTGAACATCCCGGGGCCTGTCTCCGACTTCACGTTCACGTTTGACCGCGCGGCCGCCCACTCGGCGCTCGGGTCGGTCGGAAACGAGGACAACGACATCAAGTTCGACCAGAAGGTCCCGCGCGAGGGAGACGTGTGGACGAAGACGATCACGAACGACGAGGCGGGCGTGATGTCGACCAAGATCGCGAAGGTTTGGCGCGCGTCGCTCAACGTGGCGACGAACCCGAGTCAGACGATCCCGGACACGCTCGCGCCCGACTTCGCGTACGCGGCGGTGTAGGAAACCAAGGAATCAGGGGGACAAATGGAAAAGAGACCCGCGTGGCGGTGGACGAAGGACCGGGAGGTCACGGTCGACCTCACGGACGACGGCCCGAAGGTCTTCCGCCTCATCCCGATGGATCCCGAGGAGATCACCCGGCTCGTCGGGGATCTCCACGTGGCCGAGGAGATCAGCCAGGTCTTCAAGCGCGCGAACGACTGCTTCGAGTCCGGTCAGGCGGACTACCGCGGTGCCCTCCAGCGAGTGAAGGACCTGAGGGACGAATGGAAGCTCGCGCTGGACGAGCAGCTCATGGCGGCGCGCGGCATCGCCCTCATGTTCGAGCCCGCGGACATCGATCGCGAGTTCGGCATGTACGTGAACGTGCTCACGAAGTTCGCGTACGAGGCGGCCGAGCGGGCCCTGAGGTCGCCGCAATCCAAAGAAACCGATCCACCGGCGCCGCCGAAAACCACGGAACCACCGGCGAGCGAACCGCCCAATAAAGAGTCCGAAGAGGTGCCGGCAGCGCCGGTGGTCGGACTCACCCCCGAGACCCAGACGGTCCCCTGAACGGCGGAGTAACCCATGGCGGGTGAAGTCAAAAGCCAGCTGACGGTCAAGCTCGACGGCGGCGCCGCCTTGGCGTCCACACCGAGCTCGCCCATCAGCCGGTCCGGCCAGCTGACCTGGGGCCCCGGCCAGTCCGTGTCGGACTACGCGGGGGACCGGCAGACCAGGTTCGCGCGCGAGGTGGCGAAGGAGATCTCCCGCGATCGGGAGGCGGCCCGCGAGCTGGCGATGATCCGCGAGAAGAACCGGATCCGCTTCGAGGCCGAGGAGATCGGGTCGGCGGTTCGCGCGGCCGAGGAACGCATGCGTCGGCGGGACTCCCTGGCGCAGTCGGTGCGCGAGAACCGGCAGCAAACGGCGGACGGCTTCTTCACCGAGTCTGGAATGATCCGCGGGGCCAGGCGCGGCGCCGTCACGTCCTCGAGGCGCCTCCTCAGAGGTTTTGGCGCTGGCATCGCGGCCGGCTTCGGTAGTTCGCTCGTCATGCCCGCGTCTGACGACGAGGGTGCACTCGGGGCCTTCTCGAGGATCACGCTTTCGACAGTGTCTGGCGGCGCCTTCGGCGGGCTCCCGGGAGCGGTGGGGGGATTCATAACCTCGACCCTGTCCGAGCTCGTGAAGTCGATGGCCGACAAGGACAAGCAGATCGAGGAAGTCCGGAAGGCGATCGCCGAAAGCCGGAAGGAGATCCGTGACCTCCTCTCCGCCTCTGAAGTAAGGCTCGCGGGCGCCCTACTGGATCTCAAGCACAAATTCGACGAGGACGTCCGGCGCGTGATCGTAGGGGCGCAGGATCTCCGACGTCGTGAAGACCAGTTCGAGGCCTCCAACCTCCTGGGGAACTGATGGCAGCTCGCTGGACCATCGAGATCGAGCAGTCGAGCGGCACGAAGACGCTCGAGTCCAACCACATGTTCAACATCCGGATGAACCGGCAAGTCACGGCCGCCGGCGTCGTGGAGTATACCGACGTCTACCTCGAGCTCCGCGCCCAGGTCGTGAAGTCCCCCCCGAGCGCGGTGGCCGACGAACTGAAGGTCATGCAGGAGCTCGCGCGGCTGCAGCTCCAGCCGGCCACGTTCAGATTCAAGCTCGACGGCGTCGAGAAGTTCGTGTGGACGCCGTCCTCGTCGGTGGCCGGCCCCACCATCCTGAACTTCGAGACCGAGGAGGCTGACGGGAACGCCGGCGCACGCTGGGTCTACCGGATGGACATCTTCGTCCGGCTCGCCGGCGGGAACTTCGCGGGCCTGCACGACCTCCGGACCGAGCTGACCACGACCACGGACGAGAGCGGCAAGGTCACGTTGAAGATCTGGCGCGCCGTCGGGAAGGCTTCAACGATCTCGAAGGCCCGCGCGGGCGTGATGCGGTTCAAGCCCAAGGGCGCGGTCCGTCAGGTGGAGCAGATCAGCTTCGATCCCGATCCCACGTTCGCGGCCACCTGGTCGTGGGAACCGACTCACCGCAGCGCCGTCACCGAGGACTTCCTGATCGTCGGCGGCAAGGACTGGTGGGAGATCAGCCCGCAGGCCGGCGAGCGAGTGAAGCCCATCCTGCACCTTGCGCGACGGGACGCTCAGATCATCCGCGTCGACGGCATCAAGCGCGGGCTGAAGACGGAGAACATCACGGCGCCCGCGCCGCACTGGAAGGAAACCAAGGACATCACGCGGCAGGAGGGCCTGGAGCCTAAAGGGCAGTTCCCGCTCGTGATGAGCGAGGAAGACGCGCGACTCGGGATCGTGGGTCTCAAGTTCTGCGAGATCTACATCAACACCGGAAAGAACCTGCCGGCCCCCAACCACTCCGACCACGTCGGGACAAAGACCGAGGAGAAGCCGCCGGCTGACGGAGCCATGGCCAACAGATGAGCAAGGCGATCAACTCGGCGACCTACCAGGGATACCCCGTCAAGAGCGTGGTCTGGAAGCGCTCGGACGGCCTGTCGCCTGAGATCGGGTCCGTCGTGATCGACTACTCGGTCGTGAAGAACCTGGCGCTCCGTTCACCCCTCGTTCCTTGGACGGGTGACGACGGCGGCGCCGACATCCCGGGGGGACTCGTTATCTCCGACTGGTGGGAGCTGTTCGGGAAGCGCCCCGGCTCGCGCGCGGAGCACAAGCCGGTCAAGACCCCGACCTCAGGACTTGGTATCTCCGGCCAGCTCATCCTGGTGACCAAGTGGGACGATGGGACGACTCGGACGGTCATATACGACGAGATCTTCGTCCTGAACGCCGAGGAGGTGTCGGAGAACCTCGCCAAGGTCCTCGAGCACAAGGAAGGCGAGATCCGGATCGACCTCTGCGACATCCGGCAGTTCTACGGTCGGTACGGCTTCATCATCGGTCGCATCAACTGCCGTCTCGAGAACGGGAATTACGACCCGAAGACGGTCAAGAAGCCGGGGCGGATCCTGGGGCGCGGCTCGACCGGCACGCGGGAAGAATTCGAGGGCGAGCCCTGGCCGTTCAAGGACGTGATCCAGTACCTCTTCTCGCAGCTGCCCGGGGGCCCGTCGGTGACCTTCATGCCTCCGAGCCTGCCCAAGAGTCTCCCGGAGCCCGAGGAGATCGACCACATCGGATCGAACGCCGCCACGGTCCTCCAGGGAGTCCTCGACAACTACGGCCTCGTCGCGAAGTTGCAGCCGAACGGGACGTACCTCGTCTGCCGGCGGAACGACGAGAACTTCCTCGAGCCCGGCGAGGTCGCGCCAACGATCAACAAGAAGAAGAAGGCCGACCACATTGCGTACGAGAAGAAGGCCGTGAATCGCATCGACTCACCGGGGTGCGTGCAAGTCATCGGAGGCCGCCTGATCCGGCAGGAAACCCTCGGGTACGTCGCGGTGTTCAGGGACCTCGACGGCCGGTACTACATGCTGGACGACATCGCCAAAGTGTGGGACGGCTATGACATCTTCAGGGTCAACCGGCAGGCCGCCAAGACTCCGGGAAAGTACTTCCACGACGTGCCGCCGGCGCCGATCCAGGAGGACCTGCCGGACAACGTGCTCGAGACGATCATCCGGACCGGTCGCGGAATTCGTGGTTTCAAGGTCGGCCGCCAGGAGGACGAGCTCCACTTCGGCCGCCGCCAGATCATGCGAGAGCAGGCCTACCGGATGTACGCGCCCATCGGTCTCTTCGACAACGCCCCCACGAATAGCAATGGGGCCCCGTACTTCACCGAAGCGGGCGTCCGGACGCACTCATTCCTGCCGCTCGGAAACGTCCCGCTCTTGGAGTCTCAAGTCGGCGAGGCAGTCCCGGGCGCGCGCAGGATCAAGGGCGACCAGGGGAAGATCGTCCTCGCGCCTCCTGTAGTCCGCGGCACGATGCTGGGCGAGGCGATCTTTACCGACGTCGCGCAGATCGTGAAGGCCTACGACGGGGTGATCAACGGCTGGCGGATCTGCCTGAACGACCACAACCTCTCGATCAACCTCATCCGGTCCAGGATCAGGCTGCTGAACGAGGACAACCTGCAAGCCGACCGGCTGGCGGCCGTGGCCGAGTTCGTCGAGTCCGGCCTGATGTCCCGCCTGTCCACCTCGTTCCTGGGCGTGGTCGGCGATCCGCTCGGTCAGGGTGCGCATCATCGGAAGATCAGCCGAGACCTTCTCGCCAGGGCCACCAAGATCCGACACTCCAGGGAGGCCTTGGAGGTCGGGCTGAAGATCCAGCTCGAGGTGGCTGAACGCTTCAAGCTGCACTCCGAGGAGATGATCAAGCGCCTGGAGGCCCAGAGGGGCGAGGACCTTATCCGTCTGGCCGTGACCGGTGGACTGAAGGGGGTCGGGCAGCTGCCTTACGGGGTGATCCCCTCGACGGCATACAGCCTGGAGACGTCGACCGGCATCCTGACTTTCACGAAGGACGTCTGCTGCACCGTCGACCTGCCTGTCGTCTACGATCGAGATCAGCTCACGGTCCTCGGTGGCGGTGCGGTCCACGTCACGTTCGGTCACCCCGTGTACGACAACGCAACCTCCGACTTCACGTCGATCATCTTCAGCAAGGACGGCCGCGCCTCCTATGAACGGGCGGGCGCGAACCGTCCCACGGCGGTCAAGGCGCAGCCGATCCGCGACCCTGATCTAGTGATGTACATCAGCGGCAACGGCGAGCCCATGAACCTCCAGGACTGCATCGACCAGGCACGAAAGAAGGCGGCGCCGATCCTCGAGGGCCCCGACGTCCTCGACGGCCATGTCAACCAGCTCGACGGCTTCGAGCCGTGTGTCCTCGAGCGCGGCGTGAACTCCGTGCAGTACGTCTGGCCGGCCAAGGCTCCGGAGGGAGGCACCGCCTTCACGTACGTCGCGACGCATTCGCCGATGTGGGCTGGTCCGGCCGGTCGTGCTCAGACGACGAAGCTGTTGGACAAGGACGGGCCGGCTCGCACGGCGGCCAAGCAGGTCGAGGGCACATGAGCAGAGTCCAAGCCCCTGGCGGCGGGCTGGTCGATCCCTTCGTCGGGGGGCTGGCCCTTCTCAACCTTCCGTTCTGGGACTGCTCCGGGCAGCCGACCACGAACGACCGGCTGGCCAAGCTTGGCAGGAGCTACCACGGGGCACGCGGCGTCGCGATCGCGTCGATCGACAAGAAGACGAACATCCCGCTCGCGGCGTACGGCTTCGACGGTACGGCGTTCTCGAACGGCTTCCTCGAGCCGGATAACTGGGTTTTCCTCGACCACGGGGGGAAGGACAAGGTGTGGGCGGCCCGCGGCATCGCCGACCACGAGAACGGCTCGTGGACGCGAGGCGAGCGCTCCGACATCGTCGTCAACCAAAAGAAGTTCATGTGCTACGGCTACCGGAAGGACAAGGACTGGGTCGTCGAGATCGAGAAGATCGGTGCCCCCGTCCAGAAGGATCGCGCCTTCAACGGCGCGGGCTTCCTACCCGGACTCTACGGCGGCACCCAGAAGGACGGGGGCTTTCGCGCCAAAGGGAAGTCCGGGGCTGTCTTCACGTACCCCGCGACCGCGACCAAGGGGTCGAAACTCACGGACGTCGAGACGGGGAGCCGGAAGCGGATCCGCGCGGTCGTCGCGAACAACATCGCCCAGAACGGCGGCTACCTTACGGACGGCCTCGAGGTCGGTCAGTTCCACCAGCTCTTTGGAC
>Ga0105259_1000013_pt1 | contig 48555 bp, 71 predicted proteins | sample EasRivMeERMZT299_FD_89678 | JGI IMG/M metagenome (GOLD analysis project Ga0105259, IMG submission 89678) | Soil microbial communities from meander-bound floodplain in the East River, Colorado, USA - East River MetaG ERMZT299 | ecosystem: Environmental > Terrestrial > Soil > Floodplain | place... | reverse complement strand
TTTTTTTTTTTTTTTTTTTTAACATAAATCAACACAAAACGAACCCCAAAACGAAGGCCAAACAGGCCAAAAAGGAAATAGGGGGGAGTACTACTCACTCCCTTAAAGTTAGCTAAAGTATTGAAAATAAAGCCAGTTACGCTTTTAAGTTAGTACAATTTTCTTTGGTTTTTCTTGAGTCAGGAGTACCACCAAGGTTAGTCAGGCGACCGTCAAATTGACGTTTTCAAGACAAAAATATACCCTGGGTCATTAATTTGGCCCAGGGTAAAAATGTTACAACGAACTACATCAATTACGCTTCGATTCCGAATTCTCCCAAATTCGCCATAATAAAGGCGCGTTTCGTAGCCTTGATTTCCTCATTCCAAGGCTTGCCGTTTTTCTCGTGATTCTTTTCCATTTGGGTGAGAAGACGATTCACGGAAACTTCAGGACCCTGATTCTCTTGTTTGATTGCAGCAGTGACCTTTGCGCGAGCTTTTAAGTTGAAACCATAGTTTGCGGCAGCGAGAATCAATGGAATGTTTTCCGCCGTTGACATGAAATTCAATACATCTTCAGCAGTCTCCAATTCAACGTATTGAACTGGCTTCACGATGGCGTTTTCCTTGCCATCTAATCCGGTAAGTTTTACCGTCACTTCATCAGTAATCTGTTTCATAAATTTTCCTTTACCTTTCATGCGGCAATTTTTATAGGTTACCGCTCTCCTGCCAGAATGTACTTCCTAACTACAAATACATTCTAGCAAAAAATCAGGGCAATGTCAAAGGAAAAATGCATTGCCCTGAAAATTATTTTTTCAGCATTCCGTTTTCCGGAACAGTTAGCCAGTGAAAGCCTATTTCCTTGGAAACGCGGTAAACTCGAACGGGCACGCGTTTAATTGCCCAAATTGATATTGCAGTTGAGCGGGCTACTTCAGATGTTAGCTTTAGCTCCCCTAAATACTCGTCTCCATCGGTTTTGAGTAGAAAAAACTGATACTTCATACTAATCACCTCCACAAAGCGCTCTGGCTGTTCCAAAGCGGCTTTGCGTAATAGGGGACTATTCTTCAACTATCGTGTAGCGGAGACTGTGTTTATCAAGGTAGTTCTGGAGTGCAGGCGTATGTTGTGAAACGTTGTGCGCGTTTCCATACCTAAAATGTCGACTTGGAACCTGCATCCAGAGCGGCTCGGTTGGTTTATCCTGCAAGTAGACGAAACCGAGGTAATCCTGATAGTCATTGATAATAATGAAACGCATTCAACTATCCTTTCCTATACGTTGCGCGCGCAAACAGGGTGATCGATATCCTTGTCAGGCGCACAATCCCAACAATAAATGTTCTGGTGCGCGTCAGTGCAGTAGTTCGCGTCATCTTCGATGAACTGTCCACACGACGCGCAAGCGAACTGCCAGCCGATCTTACGATCCATTTCGGACTTGTTAACTATTAACAGCATAAATACCTCCAGCGAGCCATCTGCGAATGGCTCAAGTAAGTATCTAGCTCCTATAGGTTGCGCGCGCCAGTGGTAAACTCTTGCGGCCGCTTTGATTAATCGCCTGCCTTAACTTACGGGGCTTGCGTAATGTTGTGTGCAGTACAAACAATGTTCTCATGGTTAATGATGCCATGAGGCAATAATAATGTCAAGAGTTTATTTGAGTTTTCCACAGTTTATTTGCGGCTCATATCTCCTGCACGTTCAATACCATACCCCACCCCCTCCATGACGGGTCCCATCCCACCAGATGCGGGCGGGTATTGACAGTTGTTGACTTTTCTCAAAGACTAGAAAATTCTACCGTCTGAATTAATCAGTTCATCTTCAGTGTAATGATCAAAGTATTCTTGTGGCAGAGGTAAGCCATAATGATGATTATAACATAGGTCTGACGGTAAACAAGATTTAAAAGGACAATCTGCAATTGAGCAGTTAGGCCAGTACTCGTCTTCATCGATTATACAATGTTCCATAAATTAGGGTCCCATATCAAGGCAATGTTTCTTCCTCAAGTTCAAGTCTCAGTCCTTCCCTGAATGGGCATAATGGTTGGGCAGTTTTCCTCTCCTCGCGACAGAGTTTGCAGATTTCTTCAGGATTATCAGATTCAAATTCATGAAAGAATAAAATCATAAGGCCTTATTTTGTGAAGGTTCGTAGTTTTCATTTACTGAAACTTTAAGTTGTTGATTTGATTGGGTTTGTAGTTTCATGGGGATTGCGACGCGCCCAGGCTTTCCATCTACAAAGTTTGTCACAATACTTTTTAGCTTTGGGTCCCTTTAATATTACTTTATTGCATGTAATCAGTTTACAGTGTTTCACCTGATTCACCTCCAGTATCAGTATACCATATGCGTTTGCTAAACGCAAGTTTTTAAGTGCAACAAAACAAAGCAAATAAAAGTTTTATGCTAACCTTATTTATAGTAGGCTTAACTAACACTTGCTTCGCGTGACCAGGAGTGTATCGTCTTAGCCTTTCAATGATGCATTCCTGGTTTAAATCATTATGATTTGTAGACTTTGCTTTGATGATATCGCGGATGGCGAGGATACTACTATGATGTATAGTCCCTCGGAGTCTTTTATTGTTCACTTAGATTGTTATACAGAGAAAATTAAAAGTGGTTTCATTGTTTCTGAGATCATTCCCGTTGCAATGGTAAAGTAACAATGTTCAAGACTGAAGAACAAATCAATGCGCGTTTGAATTCGAGTCGCAATCTAGTCAATAGATTTGGGACTCCTAACACTGTGCGCGTCCCCTCCGAGAACGTCGAGATCGTCCCTTTGCGTCAACCTGGGAACGTTGAAAAGCCTAAACTTGACCAGGAACAAAAGGACGAAATCGCGTTGCGCGCGCGACTTGGGGAACGTCAGACGTCTCTGGCAAAAGAGTTTGGCGTTTCTCAAAGTGCTGTTGGAGAAATCGAGCAGGGAAGAACTAAAGTAAATGAAGTTGCGATTGAAGAAAAAATGAATACTATTGCTGATAAAGCAATGGATAAGCTGTTAACGAGTTTAGGCTACATGACTGATGATAAGCTCGACAAGTGTAAAGCTACTGATCTTAGTTCCATAGCAGCAAACATGAGTAAAGTGGTTGGAAATGTTCGTGGTAAGGATTCTAACAACGGAATCCAAGTAAACGTCCAGGTATTTGCTCCTGAACTTCGTCACGAGGGGAACTTCAAGACTATTGAGGTTTGATTTGTCATTCATTTTGCGACAAGCCCCGCAGGGGCGCGCACAACTTTATTAATAGATTTAACTGTCCAGGTCGCGAAGCGACGCGCACAATTTTGCTAATAGTTCTCGAAGCTAATAATAATGGACAGCAGCCTTCAGTTGACAGTGGACAATTTGAAGTTCACTGTTTGGATCTTAGGTTCTGTTGTTAGTCTAGCCTTCTTATACGTGAAGCTGTACATTAGATCAGTTTTACATGATCAACAACGTGAGATTTACAGAATGATTGACATTTATTATGTTAGGCGTGACGTTCATGAAGAGCAAATGAGACTTTTGAAAGTGATGATTAATGAAGGGGCATAAATGAGCTTAACTTTGAGTCAGATAATTAGTGCGCTTCAGGAACTGAACAAAGGCGAACTGAAAAAGGTCGAGATACTTGAGCCTGAATGGCTCAGTATGCCATATTACGTTGCTCCTGATCAGATTTATCTTAACGGTCATATTGCTCTTGAATCGCAACTTCAACGAATGGTAGAATCTAGCCTTTCAGATGCTCAGGGTTTTCTTGATGGTTCCAAAGATCAGACCTACAAGAATCCTACTGAACTCCTAGCAGTTTATGCGGACTCAGCATTCTTTCACGTAAACTTTTATAACTTCGATGAGGGCATCCAAAAGACTCAGGCAATGGCAATGGGAATTAAGTATGGAAACTTACTTCTCAACAAGCTACGTCACATCAAAGCAGCAGGACTTGAAACTAGCATTTACGACGAGTGGACTAAATGAAAGGTTTTCTCGGTATTTTAAAGAAAATTGGAACAGTAGCCTTAGGAATTAGTCAGAATCCTCTTGTCGATACAGCATTACATGCCTTTATCCCCGGCTATAGTCGTATTGATCCCCTCCTAGAAGCCCTCCAAAACAACATTATAACAGTTGAGCAGAATACAACCACTGAAAATGGTCAATTAAAAGCTCAAGCCGTTAAAAATGAGTTCTACGCTTATTTAAACACATTTCAAGAAGCTCTTGCAGCATCAGGTAAGAAATTGATTCATGATGACGCGCTCCTTCAAGCAGCTATTGACGCGCAAGTCTTAGCTTATAACAATATGGCAAAGTTGAAAGCAAGTTTTAAAATTGTTGATAAATAATGAAAAATGAATCCTTTACAACCAACAACAACCGAGCAAGAGGATATTACTACCGCAGGGCAACGTAAGATTAATCTTATATGGGAGGCTACTCAGTCAAGTATTGCAGTAATGGTAGTCCTAGCCAACATTATCATTTGGATAATTGTAAGCCTGACTGGAAAAGGCTCAATACCTGAAGGATTAACTAATGCATTATTCCTTATTGTTGGCTTTTACTTTTCTCGCACTAATCATTCTGCAATTGGTGGCGTTGGATTTAAACCAAATCCTAAATATGAGGGTCGTTAGTGATGATGGGATTGGTCAATAACGCGCGCGCCCTGGACCTTCAAGGATGGTTGCGTGGTTTAATATCCGCTGGTATCTCAGGAGCAGCATCGTCAATTTCAGGGGCAATTGTTCTGCCTTCCCTAGACTCAAACGATTTTAATGTTTTTGAGTTAAAGTATTATATAGCAATCTTTGCCTTGGGAATGACCTCAGCAATATTAGAAGTTGCAAAGTTTTTAACAGTTAAGCCTTTACCAGAATATAAAGAAGTCATGCAAATGACGCAAACTGTAACAACTGGTACAGGCGATGGGAAAACCAAGACAATTGAAACTACTAAAGAAACTCGTCTTGAGCCTATTGACAAGGTTGAAAAAGATGCGTGAAGATAACACTAGAATAGACGTTCATCTGCATGGTTTTGATTCGTCAGAAAAGATCATGCAATTATTATTGGAAATTAAACAATCATTAAAGGAGCTAAAAGTGACTGATCAAGAACTGAAGGCATTGTTGGGAAAAGTAGACGCTACTACGACTAAGATAGGTAGTAACGTCGCAACAATAGGAACAGCAGTACAAGCACAAGCAGACGTAGTTCAGGAAATTAGTGATGACATTGATCGTTTGATTGCTGGTGGCCAGTTGTCAGCAGAAGCAGCAGCATTATTGCAGTCCGCAGCAGATAAACTGCAAGCATCCTCCGACGCTTCTGATGCAGCAGTTACTGCTCTTAATGCTCAGGTTCCTGTACTTCAGGCAATTGCAGCAAAGAGCAATCCTGAAGTTCCTCCTCCGCCTCCTGAGCCAGTTGTATGATTGTTTCCTTCCAACTCGCAGTTCTCATTGTTGGCTTGCTTATGTATGTATTAGGTAAGGATGCTAAAATTGTAGAGATTGGGCGTATAATGTTTGCCTTTGCTTTGCTTGCTATATTACTAGGCGCAGAGCAAGTCATTAAGATATTCGCGAGATAAACAATGGCAGATTTAATATGGAAACCGAATAAAAAGCAGAGTGAATTCCTATCTCTGCCGGATTCCATATTTGAGGCAATGTATGGGGGCGCGGCCGGAGGTGGTAAATCCGACGCGCTCCTCATGTTACCGATGGTGCGCGAGTTTTACAAGCACCCTAAGTTCAAGGCATTGTTATTGAGAAGGACTTATCCTGAACTCGAAGCTGAATTAATTGTTCGGTCACAAAACGGTATTGGTTCAGGAGGTCCTTCCTACGCGCACTTTGGCGGTAAATACAATCAGGAAAAGAAACGTTGGGCATTCCCAAATGGCTCGATGATTCAGTTTGGTCACATTGAATATGATAGTGATGTAAAGAAATACGACTCAGCAGAATACAATTACATCGGATATGATGAGCTTACATCGTTCACAGAGTATCAATACACTTATCTCTTCAGTCGTTGCCGTAGTTCTTCAGATAATCTTCCTGCTTTCATGCGCTCTGGTACTAATCCTGGCGGTGTTGGTCATGGTTGGGTTCGTGCGCGTTTCGTTGAGCCTGCACCATATGGCACTATAATCATTGATAAGGTAACCAAACTAAAACGAATTTTCATCCAAGCTAAACTAACAGACAATCCGCATCTGATGAAGAACGATCCGCTTTATGCGATGAAACTTCAGATGATGCCTGAAAAGGATAGGCGCGCAAAAGCTGACGGCGATTGGTGGACGTTCAGTGGTCAGGTCTTTGATGATTATCGTGAAGAGAAGTTCAAAGACGAGCCTGAGAATGCGCAACATGTAATTGATGCCATAGAAATCCCCAAATGGTGGCCGAAATTTTTAGCTATTGATTGGGGATACTCTGCAATGACAGTTGCTCTTTGGGGTGCAATGAGTCCTGAGAGTAGATTGTATATTTACCGAGAGTACTCCTGCAAGCAAACCAAAATATCAGATTGGTCAACGAATATTGGTCGCTTGTCAGAAGGCGAAAATTATTCTGATATCGTAATGTGCCAATCAGCATGGCAGAATAGAGGGGAGGACAGTTCAATTGCCGAACAATTTGAGAGTTATTCAGGTTTACGTCCTCGCCTCGCTGATAATCGACGCGTTGCAGGTAAACTCTTATTGCAAGAATACTTTAGGTGGCGCGCGAAGCCTGCTCGTAAAATCGAGGCCCAAGGTTATAACCCTGATACTGCCCAAACAATCCTGCGACAAGTAGGACTAGACGCTTATAAAGATTACTTAGTATCCTTTGAGCCAGAGAAGCCTGAAACTAATCTTCCTAAGGTTCAGATATTCCGTGAATGCGTCGAACTTCGTAAGGCAATTCCACTTTGTGTTTACGATGACAAGAATACTGAGGACGTAGCAGAGTTTCCTGGTGATGATCCTTATGATGCCTTCAGGTACTTAGTAGAAGCTGCTGATAGATTCAAAGGTGACGGAAAAACTGAACAGGAATTTCATCTTAGGGTAGCAAGGACTATTCAAAATCTTGAGCAGACTCGTGATATGACTAGTTATTATATCAATATGCGTCGGCTGGAGAAACATGCAGTTAGTGAACGTCCAATAAAAAGATTCCATCGAAGGATGGTCGCATGAGAAACTGGCTCATTTCTCTTCTTGGCGGCGTAAACGAGCGCGATTTTCAATTAGTCTTTGACTTGGCTAATAAAGATCGTGAGGTAATGTACGCTAATAATACATTCCTAATTAATCAATGTGATATGAGGCAACAGCGGATTAATTATCTTGAGGATTTGATATTCACAAAAACAGGATTTATTGCAGGTGGCTCGATATCTAGTATAGGAATTGATGAGCAGAAGGACTATCAACCAATTCATGGTGCACGAAATTGGAATAGTGTAAAAGCTGAAATGCGACGTAAGGATCAGGCAATAATCAAGGAGAGACATAAGGATGTCAGGTAAAATGAACTTTAAATTATTCGAGGCTGCTGCTGGATCTCCTGTTGTGAAGTCTAAGGAAAAAGTTTCAAAGCCAAAAAAAGGCAATAATTTTGCAAAAGCAATGATGAAGAAGAAAGGTAAAACTTATTAAGGTTTCACTTGCTCAATCCTTAATTAGTATGCAATAAAAGCAAGTAACAAAGGAGAAACAAATGGCAATTAACATGTCGGTCCTGATTCCTGCCCCGACAGGCGTACTCGCAACGTATTTTGGTACTGCTGGTGGAGCTACAGCATACTACTACTTTATTCAGGCAATTTATCCTTCCGGTCGCTCAGAATTAGCAATTAGTAATCTAATTACTGCTATTGCTGCTTTGGATCGTAACAATTGCATCTTAGTTCAATGGAATGCAATGTCCGGAGCGATTGGCTATAATGTCTATCGTAGTACTTCTACTACTCTTCCAACTGTTGGTACTATTTTCCTTGGCTCAGTAACAGGAAATGCAATTACTGATATTGGAACTAGCCTTGTTGCAGGCAACTCAGGTCAAGTCATTCTCGATGGCGTTCGTTTCGCGCGCGGTCGTTATTCCTTCGCTGTTGACGGTGGTGGCGCGCCTGGATTGATTACTCTTGCACAATCGGATACAATTCCTAAAAATGCTATTATTATTGGTGGCGTTATTCGTGTATCTACTGCTCTTGCAACAGCAACAGCCGTAGGAGTAGGTACTTCTGCCGGATCTTCGGCTACAGCATTAGTCGCATCAACAGCAATTGCAACCTTGAATACTGGAGGACCTTCTGGAATCACTCCTCTAGTTCCGACTAATGCTGTTCCGGTATTCATGAGTGCAGCAGGGACATTAACAATTACTTCAACAGTTGCAGCATTGACTGCTGGAATCATTGACATCATGGTAATTTACGTACAGCCTTTGTCTTAGTATTCGCGAGCTAAGATGAAATGAGGGTAGTGAGTTTCTAGTCGGCTTCTCATTACCCTCATTAATAAAATGAAAAACTACGGTAAGAATAACGAATCCCTCCCTGAGAATCTTCAGGACATTCTCATTGATCTTGTGCATAAGCATGAGCAGGAGAATTCTTGGGTTCGTAAGCGCCAGATCATGCAGTGGAAAAAGCTCGAAAGATTCTGGCACGGCATTCAATTTATCTTCTGGTCTGAAGCTAATCAAGATTGGATGGCACCAATAGAAACATCATTCTTCAATGGTGAAGACGATGAAAACAGCAACCAGCCCTTCTACGACTACGTTATCAACATTTACAAAGCTCATGGTGAAGCTATTATTGCTGCTTTGTCCGCCCAGATTCCAGCGGTCAGGTTTCCCCCTGATGATGCTGATTCAGTTGAAGATTGTGAGACAAGCAAAACTTACAACAAGATTGCCGATTTAATTACACGTCATAATCAAGGTAAGCGCGTCCTTTTGCAAGCCTTATTAATGCTATGGAATCAAGGCTCAGTATTCGCTTATCACGCGCCCAAGTTTGATAAGGCTTTTGGTAACCTTCAGATACCCCAATATAAGGATGGACTACAGTGTCCTGAATGCGGTTATGTTCCTAATGGCGAAGCTGACATTAATAACGGCGGGAGTGATCCTGGTCTTTTGGATTCTAATGAATTACCTGGACAGATGAATTGTCCTCAGTGCGCGCAAGGTGACGAAGCTCAAGGAATGCCTCCGCAAGAAATACCGATGCAATCGTCTCCGATATTGGACGGATTCAAAACTGCTCCAAAGATGCGCGTGAAGATTGACATTTTTGGTCCGTTGAACGTTAAGGTTTCTTATTACGCGCGCGAGCAGAAAGACTTTCCTTCTTTAATTCTTGCACTCGATCAGCCTAAATCATTCCTGAAATCAATCTTCTGCAATAAGGATGGTAAGTTCGATTACGATCTAGCTCAAAAAATTGACAACGATGGTTCAGAAGATGCTGGATCTTATGAGCGAATTGGTCGTAGCCCTAGTGCCTATTCTTACAACATGGACGGCGATCGGTACTTAGCAACATTGAAGCGAGTTTGGTTCCGTCCTTGTGTATTCGATGACTTGCCCGAATCACAAGAAAAAGAAGCAAATGAACTAAAAGCATTATTCCCTGAAGGTTGTTACGTTTGTCTAATTGGCCGTACTTACATTGAGTCTCGTGATGAGAACATGGACACCTATTGGACTGTTGGGCAAGCTGGCCTAAGTCGTTACATTCACTCTGATCCAATAGGACAGCCGTTAGCTCCAGTTCAGGAGATGAGGAACGTAACTACTAATCTAACCTTAGAAACAATTGAAAGTGGAATTCCCTCAGGTTTTGCTGATCCTAAGACTCTTAACTTTGACGTATACGGGAAACATGAAGCGCGACCTGGGACGATTTATCCCGCCAAACGCGCGCCTGGGGAGAATCTAGCGAATTCGTTCTATACTCAGGATAGAGCGACATTATCCAAGGAAGTGCCAGTATTCGTTCAGAACTTAGATCATGATGGTCAATTTGTAGTTGGCTCGTTCCCATCAATTTATGGCGGACCTGGTGAGGGTAACTCAAGGACGGCATCAGAATACAACATGAGCCGTCAAATGGCTCTTCAAAGGTTGAGCATCATTTGGTCCCTTCTAAACTTCTTCTGGTGCAACTTAATGCAAAAGTCAGTAAGACTTTATGCAGAGAATTTAGTCGAGGATGAAAAGTTCACTCAGAAAGATTCACAGTCCAAGAGTGGTTACGCTAACGTTTGGATCAAGCGCGCTGAAATGACAGGTAAGGTTGGTGAGGTTGAGCCTGAAGGTGATGAATCATTCCCAATCAGCATGGCTCAAAAGCAGACATTATTGATGAGCTTGTTCCAATTACAGTCAGAAGAAATCAATGCTGCACTATTTGATACTCCTAATCGTTCATTGATAAGTCAAGCATTTGGAATGACTGAGTTCAAGATGCCTGGTGAAGATCAACGCATTAAGCAAATGCGTGAGATCAATGAAATGATTTCAACAAAATTATTCATCGAGCCTGAACAGGACGTAGACGATAATGCAATTCATGCTGAGACTGTTAGAAATTATATGGTGTCGGAGTTAGGACTAATGTTAAAAGAAACTGATCCTATGGCCTATAGTCTGTTATTCCAGCATCTTCAATTGCATGTTCAGCTTGAAGCTCAGCAAATGGCAATGATAGCTCCTGCTGAACCACAAGGTCAAGCACTACCTCCGAAAGGACAACAATAATGCACGCAACGTACACTATTACATTGCCAGCGGATACTGATTTTCATTCTATTTGGGACTCCTTGATTGCTGGAGGATTCATTAATAGGCTTGGTGAAATTCTTATTACTGCTGTTAAGAATAATGCAATCCAAACTGATCGAGTTTGCGAGCTTCAGATTAAGTCTCAGGCAACGGGAACTGATACTATTACTGTAAGCGACTGGAAATTAACTGGCGGATTCACGATGCTTGCGACTGCTGATCCTTTTATTAGTCGTTCGTCAAGAAACTCAATCTGCTTAAAAGATTACTACGTCAAAGGCTCGGCAGCATCAATGCCTTATACGATTAATGTGGAGTCAATCTAATGGCTACTCTAGTTCTTGACCCAACAAATGTTCAGGCCTATCTTGGTGTTCCTACTGGATTATCAAGGCATAAGTTTGCAATAGATTTCCTTACTGGTGATTTGTATTATACTGATGATGTCACTGGAGCTTGGACATTAATTGCCACTGGAGGTTCTGGCCAAGTCGATGCAGTTGTTGCGGGTGATGGTATTACTGTCGATGCGACTGATCCTGCGAATCCTATAGTTTCTGCTGGAATTTCAGGATCAGCGTCATTGAACTTTGCTGAGATTCAAGACGGTTTGATGGATGAGTTGACATTTGCATTAGTTGGGGCAGTAGCAGGAATGTCAGTTAATCCTGCATGGCCTTCAGCTCTTACTGCTGGATTACTTGGAATGATGTTTGTCTCTGCTGCTGATACTATAACTGTGAGACTTTTAAACATGAGTGGGGCACCAATTAATCTTGGGGCACTAACATTTGGGGCCACGGTACAAACAATATGAAAAAATTATTTTTACTTTTATTACTAACGATTCCTGCAATTGGTCAGAACGTCACGGCAGTAGAGCGTATTGGATTAGCTAATACTTACTGTGCTGATGCAGGTGGGACGGATTCGTATGCTTGCAACTTATCATCTGCACCTGGAATTTACGTTACAGGTGCGATTTATTCCTTCAAAGCTAATACTGCTAATACTGGAGCAGCAACGATTAGCTATAATGGGATGGCAGCAAAAACTATCGTTAAAGTCGTTGGTGGAATAACAACGACCTTAGCAAATAATGATATTCGTGTCGGTCAAGTTGTAGTTTTGAACTATGACGGCACAAACATGCAGATGCAGTCAACTTTAGGTAATGCTGCAACTGGTTCTGGTGATGTCGTTGGTCCTGGGTCTGCAACTGATAATGCGTTAGCACGTTATGATGGGGTCACTGGATTACTTCTCCAGGATAGTGGTGTAATCGTTGATGACTCAGGGAATGTTACTATTCCAGCAAGTTTATCAACAGGTGGCGCGGCAGATGCTACTTGTGATGGGACTGCTAGTTGTATCATTTATCATGAGGGGACTGCTCCTGCTGGTCAGAGTGCTGATGGTATCCAGGAAATCGCCCCGGCGGCGATTACTTCATATCGGAGAATTAAACCCGGTACTATTGGCGTCGCTGGAGTAGTTAAAGTTGCTGTATCTGGAGTAGTTGCTACAGAATCATTTGGATTAGTAACTGGTACTGAATGCCCGACTTGTACGTTAACTATTGCATCTGGCGCAAAAGCATTAGATACTGATGCAATAGCATCTGAAGCATGTGATACAATGACGGACACTGCTACAGGAGCAGCTACAACTGATGTAGTAGTTATTACACCTAATGCTGATATTACTGCTGTGGTTGGTTATGCTCCAGAAACTACTGGAGGATTAGCAATTTATACTTGGTTGACTTCTAACACACTGAACATTAAAGTTTGTAATCCAAGTGGCTCTAGTATTACTCCTGGGGCAGTCACTCTTAATTGGAGAGTGGTTAGATAATGTTGAGCTTCATTCAGATTGTTCTACTCTTCTGGCACGGATTATTTTCCGCACAGATTCCATTCCCAGGCCCTGGACGCGCATCTACGGCTGGCGGTGCGTCTCCTGCTTTCGTGAATGCGACATCTCTTACTGGGGCTGTTCTCGTTACTGATTTCACATTGACTGGATTTAATACTACAGCAGGGAATGCATTAGTAGTCCTTGTTTCCTATTCAACTGGAGCCGGATGTTCCGTTCCTACGCCAACATTGGCAAGTACGGCTGGTGGAAGTCCAAGTGGAGACACATTCACTCAAATCGGAAGTTCGGTTGCTCAGGCATTCCAATGTACTATCGTGTATCGTGCCTTCGGTATCGCGGGGGCTACTAGCAATTCGTACATCATCACAGCGAGTTCCACTGGATGGAGTACAGCTGGGATGGGCGCGATGCAATTCACTGTCGTTAGCTCCCTGGATCAAACCTGTTCGGGGACCGGATCAGGAGCAACAATTGTATGTAGCGGTAGTATGACACCATCAACATCGCCAGAAGTAGTAGTGGGTATTGTATCTAACTACTATTTTGCAGATACAGCGGCTGCTGGCTCTGGCTTTACAATCCCAATGGGAGGGACAGCAGCAAGTGGCACAGATGGAACACCTGGATCTTTGTATATGGAATATTTGATTTGTGCAAGTGGATGTACTGGGAATATGTATACTCCTGATATGGCGATCACTGGGACTGGGTACACCAATATTATTGGGGCGACATTGCAATGAGATTAGTTTTGTTCTTAGCTTCTATCCCATTACTAGCAGCCGTAGGAGATCATGCTCCTACTTTGCCGAGTACCTATGTCACGACTCACCCAAGACTAGGATCTCCAACAACGCTATTCCTGAATACTATTTACAATTCAGGAACAATGATTACTCGTTATGCCGATGCCGCGAATAATTGGGATGCTGATGCCCCAGGGACATTAATCAATTGGCGTTATCTTTTAACGGCATACTTAGCAGACAAGCAAAATGCAGGCCCTAATAATGCAGCCTGGCTCGTTAAAATCAAAGAAACGATGAACGAGCTAAATGGAGGTTGGGATTATGAGGTTGAAGGTAGTTGGCTTGCGTCAATGGGAGTCGCTTTAGGCTACGATTGGATTTATAACGATCTTGATGGCACGACGCGCACAAACTGTCGAACTGCTCTTTATACAATGATGACGTATTTTGAGGGGAATTATACAGGATCAAGTCCTTATAATGATCAGTTTTATATCACTGGGTTTCGTCAGATGATCCACTTAGTTGCTGCCTTGGCAATTTACCCTGATGATGCGGCGACTTCTCTGCCTCATTTACGTTGGTCTTTAGATGTATGGTTTAACATGCTTATTCCAGCATGGAAGCAAGTTTTTGGCTGTTCCACTGCTTCTATAACAGATTCTCCAAGGTGCGGAGGAATGTGGCCAGAAGCTGAAGAGTACACTAATCAAGTTTTGGGCCTAAAATCTTGGTACGTTACTTCGACGTTAGCCTGGGCCAATGCTTCAGGTCGTGGTACTGCTTATTTTACAACTGATGAGCCTTGGCTGAAGAACTGGGCATATCAAAATATGTATCAGACTCGCCCTGATATGAATCTTGATAATCTCCAAGCTATCGCACGCCCTTATTATACACAAGAATATGATGGTCCTGGTGCGGGTGCTTATTTAGGTTCATTAGACGGACTAGCAGCGATTTATAATGATACTGTGTTGCGCGGCTGGTCGAGGCTATCAAACTGGAACAATGCTGCTCCTGATGGTTATGAGCCTTCTACGTGGCCTTGGTTTACTCCTGATAGTTCAAGTCTAACAGCAACCGACAGATCGACACTAGCAAAAGTTAAGCACTTTCCAGGAATGGACACTACTATACTAAAAACTGGCTGGACTGAAGACGATACCCATATGACTGTCGCTTGTGGTGGGAATAATTATTGGTCGCATCCTTTAGCTAATGCAGGGGCATTTACAATATTTAATCGTGGTGCGTTGGCTATTGCAGGAGGTAGTTATCGTCCTGGTAGTAATTCACCACATTGGCAAGCGTATGGATTACAGGCAATTAGTAAGAATACTCTATTAGTTAATGATCCTAGTGATGTATATGTTGGAGAGCTTTATACATTTCGTGGTGCAGATGGAATGGACTTTACTGCTGCAATGCCTAATGATGGTGGTCAACGGCGTGTTGGCAGCGATTTGAGCAATATTGCGCCAACAAGTACTTATCAAGGAAGCCCATTAGATCCTTCGCAGCATCATCGAGGTTGGGAATGGTACCATCAGGGTAGAATGATAGCTTATAGTCCTGGGGCTTCTTACTCATATCTTGCTTGTGATATTACGGCAGCCTACAATAATACTTGGAGTCACGGTGTGCACTCTGGGGATTTTCAGGTTCGACAAGCGAATACAATTAATAGGAGCTACAGGGTTAAGAATGCAGTAAGGACCTTTACATTTATACCTGTTGGGACTGCTGCAATTATTCACATTCAGGATCATGTTGTATCATCAAACTCGACATTTGTGAAAACTAGTTTACTTCATAGTGTCAATGAGCCTTCTGTTACTGCTAGTCATTGCACAATTCTAAGAGACGATTTGATAACTAGTAAGCCGTTTCCAGATTTATGGCCCCAGAAGTGGGCTGCTTTGTTGACACATGATCCTAGTATCAGTACTTATCAGTATGATGGTGAACTAAATTGTTATGTCACTCTCCCTGCGGCACACACAATTACTAAAGTTGGTGGTGCTGGTTTTGAATTCAGGATTGGAGCTACTAACTATGATCAATGTGGCTACTATGGCTCCGAGCAATGTACTGCTGCTGAGGGTACTGGGCCTGTCGATAATTACATAGCTTCTGATCCAGCAACGGCACCTCATGAGCCTGGAGGATGGAGATTAGAAATTACTCCTAATTCAGCAGCACTAGAGGATTGGTTTAGTGTGACTTATTTTGCTAGTGCAAAAGGTGCAAATTTAATTAGTACTGCTCCTGCAACCGTGTCAAGTGGTACAAATTGGGTAACGACTTTACAATACAATAGTAATACTTGTTTGGTAACGATAACTCAACCTAAGAATGGCGTTGGTGGGACTGTAACAGCGACAGGAGCAGGATGCGCAACTGTTATTTAATCTTTTTGTTGGCTCTGCCGACTTATGGGGCTGATCTTCTAGCAAATGCTGGAGGAGTTCCAATTACGGTTAATACCTGGACTCAGATGACTCCATCAGGAGCTACAGGATGGAAATGCGTTGGTTGGGAGAAATTGCAATTTATTCCTTTATTGGATGCTGCCATTGCAGTATGCAATTATAGGGAAATATCAAGTGAACCTAATCGTTCTTTGATGACTTATTCACTTGCTGAGAATAAAATGGTTGTTTTGGATAATTCATCAACATGGCATAATGAGCATATGGCTGAGGGTGGTCATCCCGTAGCTGGATCGTCAGTTGATATTACGTCAAATATTCTTTATGGTCATGGCAACTTCAGTGGCTCGCAAGTATCAGAACGTCCACAGTCATCATGGCTCTATGACTTTGTAGGTCAAACTGGTCGCAACATGGAAATGGCGACTAAACCTAACTACAATATTCAACAGCCAGCAGGATCATTTGCCCCATTGCAAAATCAACATATTGAGCATGGTGGCGATTCTGGATTTACAGGTACTAATGTTTATAATGTTGACTTAAATACTTGGTCGCGTGGCGTTACTTGTACTGCCGTTGCTGCAAATTGTCCTGCTCCTGGGTTGCTATTAGCTTCTACTGCTACGCGTACAGTAGACGGAAAAATATATCTTTTCGGTGGGACTGATGGAACGTTAAAGAATTCCGTTTTTGCTTATAATCCTGATGCACAAACTTGGGCTGCTGTAACTTTAAGTGGAACTCCTCCATCAGCACGACAAAAGGCTGGATTTGTTTACATGAAAAATGTAGATAAGTTCTTAATGTATGGTGGTGAGGATTCTGGAGGCGTCGATAATGAAACCTGGATTCTCGATCCAGTTGCATTATCCTGGACTCAAGTTACTCCTGCTGCAAGCCCCAGTACACCATCAAGTGGTCCTTTTGAGCGAATGACTTATTTTGATGAGTGGGGAGCAGTAGTATTATTCAATATTGTTGCTGATACTCAGGTTTGGGCATATTGTTATATTGCTTGCTCCCCTGCTGGAACTGCCAGTCAAACTTATACTAAGCCAGCAGGATCATTGAATCATAATTCTGATTCTTGGGCCGAAAGTCCTAATCAAGCTAGTAATGGTACGCTATTATGCAGAGGTTGGGTAGAAACTGGAGTCCCTGCGGATGCGACTGATGGTCGTTGGTTTTGGCCTTATGTCCAGTGTACTAACGGATCAACAACGACTAATTATGGCTCTGCTTACAACTCGATGGCAACAGGAGCAGCTAATTTAGAAAGTGGTGACATTTCAGTTACGATGATTAGCAGTAATCCTTGGGCATGTTGGCATCAGCAAAATAATAGCTCATTTGGTCTTGACCAAGTTGCTGGAAAAGGTTGGGATGGTAACTCCTGGGAAGGTACTTTAATAGGACAATTGACAGTAGGAGCCTCAAGTTTTACTCAAGGTCCTTGTCAGATTATTGATGTCGCTGGAACTCCTACAATGATAGTTAAGGAGCGCGCGGTCGAGGCATTTACTCCGGCGCGAGTTTACTTATACGTTTTGCAGTGGGATGGTAACTCTTGGGAGAAGTTAGGTGGTGCTTGGAATCGTATTGGTGATGCATCAAATCAGACTCAGATTGAATCACTATCTTTATTTTCTAATGGTACATACCCCTGTGCGGCTTGGACCGAGTACACGACAACAACTATTACTAACGGAGTAACTGACGTCAATCCTCAGGCTTTTTCATCCTGTTGGGATGGAATGGCGATAGTTTCATTGGGTGGATCATTAAGCGTTAGTGGTTCTAATAGAACTTATGAAATCTCTTCGACTTACATGGGTCAGCCTTACGTAATGATAACCGAGCGTACTGCTACAGGAATGGCTAAGTTATATTTACGGACTACGGCAGATTTGACAAACTGGACGACTTTATGCTCAGGCGCGCTCAATCGTGATGCAACGACTGGTTGGGCATTTCATCCTAGTTTGATAAATGATGGTACTGACTTATATTTTGCCTGGGAAGAGCAAGGGAATCAGCAATCGGAAGGACCAACTAGTTTTGGTCAGAAGAGTCAAATCCTTGTTGGTAAATACTCGGGTGGCTCTTGTACTAATCTAGGTGGTTCAGTTAATGCAAGTACCTCTGAAGGATCAGCAACTCACCCATCATTAGCAATTCTTAACTCTCAGGTAGTTGCCTTATGGTCAGAAGTAGAGTATGGGACCTTCAGATCAATTTATACCAAAACGTGGAATGGATCAAATTGGAGCGGGATTGAGGCTGGTACTGGGCCTCCTGGAAGCTCGTTAAATAAAGTAACTATTACTGGAGTAGTCGTAAAATGAGATTCTTATTGTTTCTTGCATTTTCAGTTAGCTGTTTCGCTCAGAGTCATTCTGTAACTTTGAATTGGACATGGACTCAGGCTGGTGGACCTGCTGCGACAGGATTTAAAGTCTATCGCGCGCCTGTTGCTGGAGTTTATACTATTGTTGCTACATTGCCTATAAACACTTTGACATACGTCGATAGTTCAACGCCAGTACAAACTTCAGGAGCAAGTTTCTATTATCATATTACTTCTTATAATGCTACGACTGAATCAGCAAACTCTAATACGGTTCAAGCTACAATCCCTTTTGCACTGACCCCTCCGGCGGGGGTAACGGTGGTGGTAAAATGAAGGGCAAGCAAAAGCCCTGTTGATTCATTGATTTACAATTTCAGTAAGTGAAGGAATAATAAAATGCCTACATCAGAAGAATTAGCAATATTAGGGCAGGGAATTGATGATAAAGTTGCTCCTGAAAAGCCTGAGGAGAAAGTTGTTGAAAAGGTTGAGGAACCTAAAGTTGATGATGTAATCAACGAGGACGACGATAACGATGACGAGCCTATAGAAGAAGATAAGTTAGAGGAAGAGGAACAAGAAGAGCCAAAGGAAACTTTAGCTCCTCATGAGCGTCCAAGTTTAGCTCAGATTCGTGCAAAGTATCCTGATTTTCTAAAGGATTTCCCTGTATTCAAGGACATCATTTATCGTGAGAAAGAATACACTGAAATCTTCCCAACGATTGCTGATGCTAAGGAAGCCGGTGAAAATAATGAGGCGTTTGAGCTTATTAGGTCCGATGTATTCACTGGTGATGGTTCTAAATTCCTGTCAGCTTTGAAACAGGAAAACGGTTTAGAAAGATTCTCATCTAAGTTTCTACCTACACTATTTGAAATTGACAAAGAAGCTCATTGGAACGCAATTGCCCCAGTACTTCAGAATGTTGTAAGACACTTTTTCAATGAAACTGATGAGAACGATCAGAATGCTGCGCGTCGCTTGTCGAAGTTCCTCTTTGGCACCGCTGAAGTCGCTGAGGGTAAAAAGAATGCAGTAAAAGAAGTAAAGGAAGAAGTTAAAAAAGTTGATGAGGAAGAAAGTAATTGGCGTAATGAACGTTATAATGATTTCCGTGTTAATACCTTGAGCAACATTCATGATTCTTTAGTAACTGATATCGTTGGTGATAAGGATAAATTAATTGACCCTGATAAAGTAATGTCAGATTTCATTAAGGAATCAATAAGGGATAAGGTTATAGTCGAAGTACGTAAAGTACTCGAAAAAGATCCATCACATATGAGGTACATGAGTACCTTATGGTCTAAGGCTGAAAAGAATGGTTACACTTCTGCTGATAAGTCCAGCATTACATCCGCGTTCCTGGCGCGCGCAAGGCAAGTGGTTCCATCTATCAGACGCAGACTAGTTGCGGAGGCGTTAGGAACCTCTGCGAAGATTAGCTCTAAGAAGATCGAGATTGTTGAGAATGGTCAAGCGAGACGTGATGTTGGTTCTTCTGGAAGACCAGCTTCAAATGGGAAAGTTGTAGTTCATGACCCTAAAAATATTGACTACAGCAAGACGTCAGAGCTTGACATTATTAACGGTAACGTTACTCTTAAAACCAAGAAATAATCCAGGAGAATAAGTAATGGCTGGCAATGAGGCTCAAGTAGTCGGGGCCGAGCTAGAACGTGTAGCTCCAAATGTTCCGACTTTGTTTGATTATGATGATACGTTTTATCGTACTATTGAGAAACGTAATGTAGAGGTAATCTCGTCCAGGGATATGCGTATTCCTTTGAAAATGCGCCCTGGTGGGAAATTTAAGTACTACGATCCTGATGGTGGTTCTTTGGGTCGTGGTAACATGCCGACTTATGATAAGGCTATCATTAATTCGGTCCACCTAGAAGAAGCAATTGAAATGACGGCTAAAACCGTTTGGTCAACTGATGACAAACGTAAAGCTGTTATTAATGCATTCCGTGATACGTTGGCAGACTCCATGAAAGAGTTTCGACGCAACGTCGATTCTCAATGCATGGGTGATGGTACCGGAGTTTTGGGAACCATTACGACTGTAGCAACCGCTGGTGGAGTTGATACTTATACTCTAACTACTGATGGTTTCAGGGCTAGATTGTTGAGGTTCGGACAAGACGTAAACATCTATAACTCAGCCTTAACCATTAATCGTACTGCTGGCGGTGAAACTACTATCACGTTTTATGATCTCGCCAACAATACAATCAAGGTAACTCCTGCCGTAGCTGGTGCGACTGCTGGAGATTTGATTGTTACTTCTGGTCTTACTGCTACTCCTCCTGTTGGAATGTTAGGAGTTAAGTATCATGACTCTAATGCGAGTACTGGGACCTGGCTTGGTTTTGATCGTGCGCTTAATCCCGAAATCAGGGCAAATCGTGTCAACGCAAATAGTTCGGCTTTGACTTTGCCTTTGCCTCGGTTGGCAATTAACAAAATCGGCGATCGTGTTGGTCTTAATACTAAACGACGCTGCACCGCTTGGACGCATCCTGCGCAACGTGCTGCATACGAGGAACTAGGATTTAACGTCATTAGAATTGACAAGGCTGCTAAAGAAGAGGGCCTTGATATGTATTTCAATGACAATATGCAGATTGCTGGTGCGCCTTTGAAAGTTAGCTATTCATGGGATCGCACCCGTATTGACTTTATTGACATTGACGTTTGGGGCCGCGCGGAATTGCATCCTGCTGGATTCTACGCTAATCCCGATGATGGCAAGAAAGTCTTTGAAGTTCGCGCGGGTGATGGTGGCGTGGCGACTGCGTGGATTTTCTACGTTGTGGCATCGTTTAACCTGTTCATGAATAATCCGGCATCGGCAAGTTATATTGATACGCTTGCTGTTCCATCTGGTTACTAATCTCCTCCCTTGCAAAGTATGGGGTGGTATAAAAGCCACCCCGATTTTATGGAATTGAAGACTGAAATTCAAAATATTAACGCTTGGCTAACAATGTTTGGTGGTGAAACACCGGATAAAAAGCCAATCTTCAGATTATCCTGGTCAGACGATCAGTTTGAATGGCGTCGAGGGGAATTCAATATCTTTGGTGAGGATGGAAGATTTATGCGAACTGAGACTGGCGTCCGTTACAAAAGAAAATATAATTACGTTCATGAGCGTTGGATTCTAGAGAAATGGGCTCCTCAGGATATGGTGGCTGATCCTAGCTTGCCCAATGTAACCAATGGTGATTATATTCCTTTTTGGGTATTCGAGGGTAAAGATGGTAATTATCTAGAACCTACTCAAAAGATAGTCGAATTCATGTTCTATATGTTTATGAGGCAAAAGAAACGAACTCCCCAAGATGTAGCAAATGAAATGAAGATAAAAGAAGATGAAGATATAAAGAAGTTCATGGACCAGATTGATACGAGTCCAATAGGAAATGCTTTGCGAATGAAAGAAGCTGTAGGTTATACTAAGGAGATTAAAAATGCCGCCAACTGAAGTAAAATGTACTGTAGTATCATTTGTTCCATTTGAGTTGTTAGAAGCTAAGCCAGGATTGATTCCTCCTGCGTTTTTAATTGAGAAGTCTGACGGGAAGACTCCAACGATTATTCATGTTGGGAATTCGTTACATTACGTTTACCTTGATGATACTCGTGGATCATTGCCAGTACGTGGTCCATCTGACATAGTAGCAGAATCAATAGTTAGAGATTACGTCGACTCTCAACTAGGAATTGATGAGTTTTCTGCTCCAGGACTATTTTGGGTTCCTGGCGAGTATACTATTGCTGAAATCAAAGTAAAGTTTAAGGATGAAATTAAATCAGCACTCGATAAGCAGCACAATTGGTTCACTAATTGCTGTCGAATTGCTGACGATGATTGGAATAAATATCATCAGCATAACGTCATTTCCTCTGCTCAAAGGCTCATGGCTGAAATGCTTGGTTATAGTGCTGTAGAGCATCCTTGGATGGCTGCTGTTCGTAAGTCTGAAATGCCTAAATGTAATGCTTGTTTTTCATTGTTAAATGATGCCGCGCAAACAGTTTGTCACGTTTGTAAAGCGAGTCTAGTTCAAAAAGAGTTAGCAACAAAATAAAGGAGAATTAAAATGGCTACTGCAACTGCTGTACCAACTGTCACTAAGCAATGGGCCGATTCTGCATATCATGTAATTGGTACTGTTGCAGTCGGCGCAACTCCACTTGAGTATGCAACTGGAGGACTTATAATGAGTTTTGCGATCCCTGCTGTTAAAGCAACTAGACCACCAAAAATAGTTCTAGTTCATGGGGTCGCTGGCTTCGTTTATGAGTATATAGATGGAGCCGACGCGCGTTTAGGTAAGCTAATTATACGCGCGCAAACAAATGCTGCTGCTGAGGATGCCCCTTTGGGGGAACTTGCAGTTGCAGCAATTCCTGCTGCTGTTGCTGCTGATGTAATTAAGTTCTATGCAATATTTGAGGGTATGGAATAATTAATGGCAGTATTGGCCTCAGTAGTTTATTCAACAGCTAGGACATTATTGAATGATGATGGAAACGCATTGTTCACTGATGCTGTCCTATTACCTAAACTCGTTGAGGCTTTTAGGGAGCTGCAAACTAAACTCAAATTAGCTGCGGCTCCCGTTATGCGCGCGGAAGCAGCACAGAATATCGCAATAGGAATTACAACATTAGTACTTCCAGCAGACTTAGATCAGCCTATTCGTTTATGGGAAAAGGCGCAAGCTGGAGCTAATTCTACTTACATTCCAATGACTGAACAAGATCCATTGCCTTATGTCGCGCAAACTACGACACTAAAGTATTGGCAATGGTATCAACAGGCGATTAATCTTATTGGAAGTACTGTGACGCGCACCGTGAAAATACAATACTGGCGCGCGCTTACTGAGCCAACGGGACCGGGATCGGATCTAGTCATCACGGATTGCGAATTATACCTTGCCCCAAGAACAGCAGGATTAGCTGCCGGATCATTAGGTGAAGCTGAAAAGTTAGCTGCTATGACTGAAATTGCTGAAGCTGATTTGAATAACGTAATCATGGCAAATCGTGGGCGCGTTCCTGTAGGAGATAGACCTTAATGGCAGCCCTTTCATCAGCAACGACTTATCAAGTAGTACAATCGGCCCTTATTCATCTTAACGATGAAATGGGTTTGAATTGGCCTGATAATAGGATATTGCCAAAGTTTCAAGAAGCTCATCGTGAATTGCGTAATGAATTAATTCTTAATGGAATTCCTGTAATTCATGAAGTTTCGGCAGTTCTATCAGTTCCAGCAAATACTACAGATTTGACGACTATTGCAGCATATCCGACGAATATCATTATTCCAATTTGGATGAAAGAACGTCAAGTAGGTCAAACTGATCGTGACTTCACTGACATGCAGCAGATGAGTTTCATTCCTAATGAGCAGCAGCAAACTACATTGAATTATTGGTCCTGGATTGGCGAGAAAATTAAACTCTTGGGAGCAACAATAGCAACTGAGGTTCAATTACGTTACCAAAAAGAAATAACTGCTCCTGTCGAGGTAAATGAAACAGTTGGAGCTTATTTGGCTGAAACGTTTTTATCCTATAGGACAGCAGCATTATGTGCCGCAAGTATTAAAGACTATGAGCAGTCTGAATACTTAGGTGCAATTGCACAGAAGAATCTTGATACAGTAATTGGTATTAATGTCAAAGGCTTGCAAAACTTGCCAGTAAGACGAATTCCTTATCATCGTCGTTATGGTTCTGGTCGTAGTTGGTGGTGGTAAGTAAACGTCGATTCAAGAAGCATTGGATCAAATTAAGTGCTTCGGAACAGAAACGTTTAAAAGAACTATTTAAATATTATAAGCCTCCAAAAGTTAAGGCAGCAACTAGTGTATCTAGATGAATTCGAGAAGATCGAAATTGAAGAGTTCAAGGGACTCTTTAAGCGAGGCATGCCTGATCAGTGTCCTCCTGATCATGCTCCTTGTTGTGAAAATGTAGTTTTTGGTGCTGCTGGTCAAGTAGCTATTCGTGGAGGACTAGCCCCAAGTTATGCATTGAATCATCCAGTCAAAAGAATGTTTGAAGCAACTTTTGACTCTGGATTTCACATGCTAACGATGGATTGGGATGGGAATCTTTACATCGACCAAAATAATACTCCAATCTTTTCATCAGCAAACGTTTGGGACTTTGCTGCTATAAACCTATTCAATAAAGTTTATATTCTTCCTATTACTAGTTCTGGAACTCCCCCTAATCTTCAGGTACTTCTTGACACGGATTTAACGACTACTCGTGACGCAGCAGGTCTTGCTCCTACAGGATCATTTGCTGCTGCTACTGGTGCTGCTGGAAATGTCGATATTGGTGATTATAAAATTGCTGTTTCTTTTATAACTGACAGTGGATTCACTACTCAGCCGGGACCTAAGATAGCAACGGTATTTACTCCGGTATTGTATACTAGTCCTGGATTAGTTCAAATTGATTTAACAGGGATTCCCACAGGTGGACCTGAAGTAGTCGCGCGTCAGTTGTTTATTACTAAGGCAAACTCTGATCTTTACTATTACCTTGGACCATCAGCGGGAGGATTTATTAATGACAACGTTACTACGACTGCCACTCTTGATTTTTTTGATACTGACTTGGTACTGTCTGCTGATGATCTTTTCGATCTACTCGAAACTATTCCGGGTGCCGTTAGGACCGGTGGACTAAACGTATATCACAATAGATTAGTAGTGGTTAGGACTGATTCTGATGTAATCTATATTTCCTATGCTGAAGATGCAGAATCAATGAATAACGTCACTGGATTCATCACTACAGTAAAGGATTCAGACGCACCTCAAGGGGCCTTGGTTCTTAGGGATACATTGTTCATCACGCGCGCGTTTTCAATATACGCGACACAAGATAACGGAGATAATCCTGGCACTTGGTCGCAAACTCTAGTAGACGGGGCTATTGGCTCGTCACAATTTGCTCTAGGAACAGTAGCAGCGACTAATACTGCCCTTACTACAGGAGACGTTGCATTAGTAGCTAATCGTGCAGGACTATTCTTATTCACCGGAGCAGTAGTTAGGCCAGAGTTAAGCTATAAGATTAAGGACGTTTGGGACACGATTACTCATGGTTATGATTTCAACATTACTATCCAAGTTGACCCTTTTAAGAAGCTTATTTATGTTCTTCTTCCCACTAATGGTAGTTCTGATTGTAATTTATTAATGGTCGCTGATTTCAGTCATGGTTGGGATCATATGGCATTGCGTTGGACTCCTTACTTCTTTAGGCCAGTGATTCCAGCTTCTATAGGATTAGCATCATTTGAAGATGATGATGGTCCTAGCGATTTTGATTATTATTTAAGGGTCGGAAGTGCTGGTAATAACGAGTTAGATAAACTCAAAGATGGAGTACTTGACGATTTAGGAGAAGCGATTAATAGTTATTATTGTGAAGCTCTAATGACTCCTGATAGAGGATCATTGAATACTTTGCGTGCTGTGAGATTCCGAGCTAGGGGCGTTGGGAATTTAATCGTAAAACTACGTCAGCAAGATATGGTTACTGAGGTCGCTTTGCCTGTTTTGCCGTTAGTTGCTAATTCATTTGCAGATTTAACTCGTCAATGCAATTTCAATAACGTCGAAAAATTCTCAGTTCAATTTGGTACTGATGCAGTTGATGAGTACATGGAAATGGATCGCTCCGATAAGTTTGCTAAAAAGTCTTATTTGGCTAGGCCACAATGATCAAAAGTGTATTCAACGAGATTGATCCGTTAATCCTTCCATTACAAAAGGAGAATCAAAGACTTTATCAAGCGCTGAGTACTATTGCTAAGGGAGTCGATACTGTTAGTGTAGCAGCAGACATTAATAAGCAAATTGATTTTGGAGTCTTCCAGAGGTTTGAATTACCTGGATTACGTGCTGATGGAACCGATACACATTGGACAAGGCCAAGATTGTACTTGCCAAGGAATAGCGGAAACAATCTAGTTGCCAAAGATTTACCAAACTTTCAACCTAGATTGACTCTTCAATATGTAGGTATTAGTGCTAAGGTTCCTTTAGCTGGTGGCGGTCCTTATATTGTTGATATTCTGATTAGCCGTGATCAGGGGGTCACGTTTGCATCAATATTCAAAGTTTCTAATCCATTGAATTTAATAGTTGGTCAAGTTACTGGATCTAATAAAATATTTTCAATTGGTACTTTACTTGATGGTGACTTATTCCGAATTGATGAATCTGGTACTGATGGCACTTTAGCAGGAATTGAGATTTATTTACTTGGTAATCTAATCATTCAACAATAATGGCAATTACTCCTACATCAACGATAGTTGCTTCACCTCAAGCTGGACTTAGTAGATACTTCTTTTGGCAGATTGGCAACGACCTTCAAATTAATTGGGAAGTTTCTAATGCGGGAATCTTTGAGAATGGTGCAGATAAATATACAGTATTATTCCACTGTACCAATTTTGGGCAGTTATCTGAAAATCAAACTTGGCAGTTGTCAGTTTTTAAAAATGGTACTGTTCAGGATGCAAGTAATGAGCCATTAATTATTAATCCTCATACTGATCCTACTAAGCAGTATAATCAGAATATCTGCCCTGTACAAATAGGTACTGATTTATACCTAATATACTGGTCGCGCGCTGGATTATTAGCCATGAAGGTATTCCACATGGCTACAGACTTATATGGTTCAGTATTTACAAGTGCTCTTACTCCTGGTACGCCTCCTACTAGGGCTTCTGCTGGAGGTGGAGGTGCCGCTGGTTTATCTGCTGCTTATAATGCTAGTACAGATAAAATTGTTATAGTCCATAATGGATTTAGTATCAATTATAGTAGTCAGGATTGGCAAAGACCTGCTTTTGTCGATTATGAGGTTACAGCAAATACATGGGGAACCTGGACAATTATTGGACACGATAGCAGCATAGGGGATTTTGCTGAATCTGTATATGGTGCATGTCTAGATTGTCGTGGTGCGGTTGATCTTTGCATTCTAGCAATGAACCCTTCGGACGTTTCTGGAGTAAGCACAATATATTTCCAATCAATTTTCTCAGGTCTTACTACTAGTAGTGTTCAGTCCACAGGAGCTACGGCAACAGGTGCTCCTGGCAACTGCAATCCTGCTTCTTACAGACCTATTTGTACTGGTGCTGAGGTTATTATTCCTTATAGTCCTGTACGTTTTGCATCTTCAGTTTTTAGAGATGGCCTTAGTGTTACTCGTGCTACACTCCCTTCTACTGATACTTTACCTAGCTCTTGGACTTTAGAGGCAGTCCACACTGTTGCAACAGGTTCTTTTATAGCAGTGTGTGGTGTAGCTTCGGCACGAGTAGGAGCTACTGTTGTACTTATTTACTCTGGATTAAATAGTGGAAATGGCATACAAATTGCATGCGCTGTATGGGATGGTTCTTGGACGGATGATGATACACTTTTAGCAGCACTCACAGTATACATGGCACGTGGAACTTTAGAGTCCACTTATGCTATTATCACATATGATTTTACAGCTAATGTTGGAGATATATCCGGGGATAATACTAAGGGTGGTCTTGGTAATGAGATTTTTGGGTTAGTTTCTCTTCTAGAACCTGTATGTTCAAGTAATGAGGGAACTGAGAATTTAGGCTTCTCTGATTCTGGATCGGCTAATAAAATTCCTGGCCCTGGTCCTAATCCTCCACCTATTCCCGGACCCGCTCCGACGCGTTGTATACCGAGTGCAGTATTCGCTGGTGATGAATGAGACTAAAACCTAACGTAATTATTGAGAACCTAAGATCAGGTCAAGTAATCAAAGGTCATAATATTCTGACTCTTGAGGGCTTGAATTTCATTCTTCAGACTTTCTTTGGTCAAGGTATTACTACACTTTACGTGGGACTAATTGACTTAGTTTCTTATGTTGCTGTAGCTGATACTGACACTGCTGCTGAAATCAATGGTACTAATGATTGGATTGAAAACGTTGAGTACTCAAATACTATTCGTCAGACGTACTTCGCTGGAACTGCTGCTTCTCAGAGTATAGATAATAGTGCAGCAAAAGCAAGTTTTACTATGAATGGTACTGGTGACTTAAAAGGTGCCTTTGTTTGCTCTTCTAATGTTAAATCTGGAGTTGCAGGTCGATTAGTCAATGCCTTTGTATTTGCAGGTGGCGACATGGCTTATGTTCCGTCAGACGTGATTCAAGTTACCGTAATTTTCAATGCAATGAATTGTGAAGAAGAATGATTAGAGATTTAGAGTTAAAAGACTTAATGAGTCTTGAGAAGATTCATAATGGGCAGTATCCTTTACCTGGAATTACTAGCAGATTATATCCAGTTATCAAGGTTATTGAGGTTGATGGTAAATTACTTGGTTGTGCTTATCTTCACTTAACATCTGAAGTTAGTTTAGTGCTTGATCAAGAATTAAGTAACTTTACTAAAGCTGAATTGATTAGAGAGTTCTGCAACATTCTTCCTCAAGAGTTAACGATATTAGGATTAGCTGGAACTCACGTATTCCTTGATGATAATAACTTTGCTGAAGCATTGAAAAAGCATTTCAATTTCAAGGAAGTAAAAGATAAGGTCCTTTTCTTAGGAGTCTAACTATGGCCAAACGATACGAACAAGACGCGCGCGCCTCGGCAAAAGCGACGTCGAGTCAGGCACAGCAAGAATTAGCTCCTGTGGTCGAAGGTCAGCAACGTGAACAAGCTGCTAGTCAACGAAGGGCTGATGTCGACTATGATAAGGCTAATTATGGTCTTGATGTCGCGTCGGAATCTTTGAAGAAGGCTTCGGGAACTTATGATATGGCAAAGCCTGGATATCAAGCATTTGCTGAAACTGGTGGCTTTACTCCTGGTGATGAGAATAGATATCTTAATCGAGCGACTAGTGGAGTAACTAATACTGGTACTGCTCTGATGCAAAGGGCCAATCTTAATAGATCAAAAACTGGCGGCGGTGGTACTGGAGGTGAAGTTGCCCAAATCGCGCGCCAGTTGGGACAAAGACAAATGGATGCCACTGCTGGTGCTCAGGTTGATCTGAATACGATGAAAAATGCTAATAAATTTGCTGGCTTGAAGGGAACAACTGACATTGCAGCAGGTGAAGGAATGATTGGATCTCGGCAAAGTGAAGTAGCTCAAGCTCATTCAGCATTATTCGATAGGAATACTGGACAGGTTTCAGAACTTGGTCGACAGATGTTGTATGCTCTTGGTCTAAAATATAACACTGAGATGGAAGCTAACCAAATACTGATGAAGATGGCTGGAACTCCTGGAATCATGGACAACATTCAACGTATTGGTGGAATGGTTGGTGGTGCTATCACAGGTACAATGGGCGGATTTAGAGCAGGAGCCTAATAATGGCAGAATTTGACTTTGGTGCATTTCTCCGACAAAAGCGCGTTCAGGATGCAATGAATGCTGATGATCCGTCGTATAATCCTGATGATGCTACTCATTGGATCAAATCTGCTACTAAAATGTTAGGTCCTTATGATACTAAACTGAGTGCTGATGAGGAGCCTGGATTTAAGTCCTTTAAAGATCGTTATGCACCACAGGATTCTGGTGAGGACTATGATTTACGGGGTGCTTACAAAGCTGGTGTAACTCCTGATATTAATACAGGGCATATGCCAGATACTTTTAAGAAGCCTAATCATCCTACGTTTAGCGATGAATCTCAATATGCACCAATGGCTCGCAGTCAAGCTGGACATTGGCAAGGGGATACTTATGTTCCTCCTGAAGTTAGATCAAACTCCAGTTTTACAATGCGCGCGCCGGAAGAAGTCATAGCTCCTGAACAATCACGCGCACCAGTTGCTCAACCTCAAGTAGAGTCAAACACTGACAATATTGCAAATCGCCAATTAATGGTTCCTCCATCGAGTTATAACAAAGTTCTGAATCGAGGATCTAGTACTTATGATCATCCAAAGTTTCCAGGAACGTTAGAAAGTCCTAATAATTTGCCAAAAACTGACGTTTATGCAAAAACTATTGAGGAACAACCTAATATTGGTGACTATCATCCAAGTAAACTACGCCAAATAATGGCAGGTATTGCTGGCGCTGGTATTGGTATGACTGATGCAAAAGCTGGAGCTCAAGCTAGTGAAGCAGTTAGAAATCAGCCTTATAATAGAAAACTAGCAGCTTATGAACAAAAGGCTAAGACTGCTAAAACTGCTTCTGATTTAGAAGTCGATCGTGTGAAGTTACCTTATGAAATGCGCGGGAAATATGCTCAGGGTGAAAGTGATTTAGGTTCTGCTGAATATAATAGAAAACGAGCAACAGAATACGTTCCTGAAACTAAAGAAGACGTTCTAGACTTAGAAGCAGGAAAACTAGAATCTGGAATTAAGACTACTACTCATGAAATCAAAACTAAAGATGGTAAAACTATTTGGGTCCAAAGGCATCCTAATGGTAGTTTGACTTCATTACATGATAATACTCCTATTAGCTATGATGCAATTGCTCCAGGAATGATTTCTGATGCTGGAAAGTCCTTACGTGATACTCATAATCAAGACTTGACTGGTACATTGAAGGAAATGACAGTTGCTCAGCAGATTGTTGACGATTATAATAAAAATCCTGATCCTAATAATTTAGGTAAATATACTGCTGCTCAGGCTTATTTGGATAAGCAGCAGAAGGAAAATCCAGGGTCATCGTTTAATCAGATTGTTGATGCCCGTAATAAAGAGCGCGCGTTAAAGAAATTGCCTCCAATGGACAGCAAAGAGTTGGAGAAACTATGGCAGGAACGTCCAGCACCTCAACAAATGATCGTGAATCCTGAAAACAATCAGTTTCAAGTCGCGCGTCCTGGAGCACCTGCACCTAAGGGATTCCAGACCTTAGCTGGCGCTAATACATCGAACACCGCAACAAGTACGACGCGTACAATGAGAGAAACTGCTCCTCAAGTTATTAATCTTGCAACTCAAGTTAATCAATTAGTCGATCAGCAGGTTAAGACTTTAGGTCCTGCTGCAAGTCGATGGAATGAGTTTATGTCTGGTGCTGTTGGAGCACCTAATCCTGAATTTACTAAACTTAGAACTAATGCTGCTTTATTGCAAACTCTTCTCATGAGAATGCACGTAGGAGCTTCTGGTCGCGTTGCAATGATGGAGAGTTTTAAAGATTTGATGGATTCTGGTAAACAAAGTCCTGAGAATCTTAAAGCTGCTATTGGTGAAATCATTAATTATGCAAAGCAAATTCAATCTGAGGGAGATCAAGATTCAAGTACTCTTCCTGACGGTATAACAATGGAAGAAATTCAAGCTGAGAAAGCTCGTAGGAAAGGAGCCAAGAAATAATGGCAGATTTATCCCAACTTTCCGATGAGGACCTTGATATTTATGAATCTTTACTAGCCAAAAAACAAGGTGATCCTAACAAAGTAACAATGCCAGTACCTCAACCTGAAGGGTTAAAAGGTCCTCCAGTATCAGGCTTTAAACAAGCATTACAGAATATTCCTGGGTCATTAGCTAATGCTGTTTCTCACCCAACATTTCCTGGAATGCCTATTAGTCAACCTGTAACTGCTCCCGGAGAAGAATTAGGACCTACTCCTGAGAAGGTTGGTCGTGAATTGCAGAGTTTCGCGCGCCCTTTTATGCATCCTGTAGAAGCACTAAAAGAAGATCCAGTTGGAACTACTTTAGGTGCCGCTCAAATTCTTCATGGGGGTCAAGGAAAGCCTCAACAAGTTGCAATGGGAGCAGCTAAAGGAGCAGCTAAAGGAGCTACTGAAATGGTTCCTTTTAGTCGGTATGGCCACAAAATGAATCTTCCAGCATCCTTAGTGGGTGCTGCTGGTGGGGAGTTAATGGGCTATGGCTTTCATGCTTTATCTCCTAAAGCACCTTTAATTGGTGCTGCTATTGGCGGATCTATTCCATTAATTCGAGGAGCTTATCGAGGCGGTCGCGAGGCATTGAATGATATTAGATCCTCTGAACGCACACCAGATACTAAATGGATGGAAGGTCCAGTAGCTCCTTTGGGTAATTCAGATGTGCCAGTTGGTCCTATCGTGAAGCCTGAATTGCCAAGCGGTAGGAAGGTTGGCAAGCCTTCGGAAGTACCCGTTCCTGGCGCAGAAACGCTGCCAGTAGAACCGCTTAAGCCTGAAGGTGGGCAAGTACCTAGGGCGGAACCAGCCCCGCAAAGCGCGCCTATTGAAACTGTATCTGAAGAAGTTCCAACGACTGAAAAAATCAAATCTCCATTTGAAATTTCAGCAGAACCTCACATGAATGATCCCTTATTTGAGACTATGCTAAAGGATCAAGGTACTCATGGCACGAGAACATTTATTAACAAGTATATTGATACTGTCGAGGAAATAAAAAAGGTTAATTCGGAGTTAACCAATAAAGCTGAAACAATCACTCCTGAAAGACTAAGAACTGATCCTTCAGTTGATAAGCAACTGGAAATCATTATCCGTGGTACTAAGTCAGCAGGTGGAAGTAAACGTAAAGGACTTAGTACCAGATTTCCTAAAGAAGCTAAGGAGTTTTTGGCTAAGTTGCTTGACGAGAAACAATCTGAGCCTCCGAGTAAGTAACTACCTTAACTCCTTTTTGAAATTCTCCTTTTTGAGTCCTTGGTGCCCAATCGAGATCACAAGAAGGATTGGTACAAGTAATTACTCCAGGTCTTGTTGGTAAGAAAAACTCAGCAAAACAAGCTGGACATTTAAAATGGTATAGTTCGAGTTTCATAGTGTTTTACAGTATTCAATCAACGACTCAAGAGCATCCTCAAATAATATAAATCCACCAAATTCATCAGCTTGCGTTTCATCATACCACCAATAAGTCCCATCATCATGTTGATGAATTCCATTGTTAATATTCTTATATTGACAGAAATTATCCCTCTCAATATCAGTTAAGTTTAACGACGATTGCCAGTGGGTACCACCCTTTAAAATACTCATCCTTTAATCACCTTATCATCCTTTCCACTTCTCAATACATTGTAAGCTACCTCATCACGCTCGCCAGTACCAATATCACGAGCGCGCGTGAGCCAACCTTTAAGATACTTAGCATTGTTGCCTTTGGCTATTCGCTTGTAGAAGGATTCGCATTGCAATACTAACTCGCTTAATAGTTTATCCTCATCAGCTGAGTTCAAAATTATCATTGTATGAGGTCCTAATTTACCGTCAATCACGCAAGCCGCGCCCATTGAGTTTAAACTTGCTTGCAATAATTTCACGGCCTGACCAGTTCCCATGTTAACCATCATATCGAATACTTTGTTTGCTACTAATTGCGATTTTACTTGACTTAAGTTATTCCAAAATACTGTCATGTAAACATTCTCAATGTCTGACATTTGCAAGTTATTGGGATTGGTTATTCCATATTTGATGTTGATTAACAACTTTTCAGTTATCCCGTACTTTGACTTTTCTCCTGAAACTGGATCATGAAAGTAAGTACTACCTTCATGTTTTAGTATGAAATTTAGAGCTTCTTGAAAGTTAGCCATTTGATCTCCCAATCTAGAAGCCTGTTGTACCATAGCGACGCGCGCCATTCTGCTATTCGACATAATCTGCAAACATCCCAATGAGGTATTACTGAGGGGCCAAGCATCAATTAATCTCCTTTTTAAAGTTTTTATACGTCATTGCAATTTCCTCTTTCAATTGATAGTAAATCTTGCCTGCGACTCTTGAGGTCAGCAAAATACATTTTCCATTGTCGCCCATATCGTCCAAAACCATATTTAGCATTAATACGTTTACGTCAGTTTTCAATAAGCGCATTAGTTTACTACGCTCAATTATGTACTTATCTTGCTCAATCAAAATTCGCATTACTTTTCCAGCAGCTTCGGCGTTCTCGGCACGACCGACTCCAATAGTTGTTTTCCTTGTACCAATGACTGCTTCGGTACATTTATCTACTGCCTCCTCAAAATGATTCATCTTTATGATTAAATCGTTTGATTCAGCAAGGCTAATCAACATTCCAGCTTTCAATACATGATCGCCAATTCGCTCCATTGTTCCTGTCTTATCGTCATAATTGAACTCGTCTAAACCTTTGTACCAAGAATCGTAAGCTACTCGAACATCATGAGGAATCTCAAATGGCCCTTTGACTAAATTCAAGCGTTTTAGATCATTTGCTAAGTCGTCGCGCGTGACTAAATTAGCAGGCTTGAACATTAATGAGTTTGAAATTCTCTTAACACTCTCATGAATGATCATGGTACGCGCGATGAATCCGCCTTCAATATCTTTAGCTTTTATGAGATTCTCTAATAGTGCTTCGTTCGATGCTGCTAAGAATGTAATGCAAGGATTCTTTAAACTTTCAACTGGTGAACTCTTTAGGCTATTCTTCCACTCTTTGTTATGCTCATGAGTATTGTATAAGTCTGTGAGAATGCTAAGTCCTTGCTCATCCTTTACCATGAAAGAATCCAATTCAGGAGCACACAAGAATGCCTGGGCATCAGAGTATATTTTTGTTGCCTCTCCTGGATTGACTACAGTGATTTGTTGGCTCAAGTCTTTTATAACCCCTTGTACTGAGTTTCGCCCGCTAATGATCCTCGTGTTATTGACGCGCTCGACTATACCCTTAGCATAATCAACTGGTAGTCCTTTTCTTAATCCACTCTTAGCCGAGACTAGTAGGACGTAGATATTTGGGTACAATTTATAACTGAATTTGTCAAGCCAAACGTTCTTTTTAACTATCGCTGATATACATGAAACTCCTGCCCACCAGAAGAATCTTCTTGGTGATTCTAATTCACTTGTACTACTAACGAGTAAATCAAGCCATGAATTTTCAGGCACATGTTGTCCTTTAAACTTTCCTCATCTCCATCCAGTTAGTTGTACTAATACTTATATCGCAAGGTATAATCAGTTTACCTCGCGGTAATGAACATTGGCTGAAATCAATTGGACTTTCTAACTCTTCGCGAATAATCTTTTTAGTACCATCTAAATACTCAGGCTTAATCTGTGCCAAGAATGAATCATGAGACTCCTGCAATATTTCGATCCAAGGAGCGCGTTGTTCAATACGAAGCATGGAGAACTTCAAATGGTCGCTCACGGTAGATTGTGGAATTTGGGCATACGCCTCTTTCCAGAGCTCGGCCCCCCATTTATTAAGAAACTGTCGCTGACGTCCAAATGGATTAGTAAGGATTCTATTATTCCTATTAAGGTACTCAACAATCTCACTATGGAATACTTTCTGTATGTTTTCGTTGGTTCTGTGAAATTTATTGAGCGCAACTCCAGCCTTAGCCTCACTAATTCCGATTTGAGAAGCTGCTTCTCGTTTGCCCATGTCATAGTGTCCTGCATGCCTGAATTTCTTTCCTTCTTGACGTTCTTCCTCATTTACTAACTCCTTCATTTGTGCATTTAAAGAATTTGCAGCTTCTCGACACCTAAAATCATCAGTCTCAGTAAAGAAATAATCTAATAATGGAATCTTTTTATCCCTCAGCCAACATGCAGTTACTCTGTGGATGTCGACTGAATACTCGAACATTTTGAGTAGTTTTTCATCTCTTGCCAAAAGTGCAACAACTCTTGCTTCTGCTTGGGATAAATCCGGCTCAATGAAAATATATCCTTCCCTAGGTATGAACATTGATCGTAGATCATTCCCAACGTCTCCATGCTTTGTAATCGTTTGAAAAGCCATTCCCAGCGTTTCTGTCGTAATGGGAGGCTTGCATACAGAGGTGGATGTCCTTCCAGTCTCAAGCAAAATACGGTATGAAGTTCTATACTGTCCGTCGCTATACACTCCTGCATTGATATAAGTTCCAAGAGTTTTCCTTATTTTCCTTAGCTCAAGAATTAGTTCAAGTATCCTTCTTTTAGTTGCATCGCGTACTACATTACGCATTAATGCGTCTACTTCACGTTCACCCGTCCCTTTACGAATTGGCAACTTCATTGCAACGTACATCAACAAGCCAACTTGCTTAGGGCTATTCACGTTGACATGTTCGACATCAAACGCGCGCGTCAGTGAGTCGAGTTCATTACTTTTCTCCTCCCATAAACTTTCGTATTTTTGTTCTAAAATGAACTTCGCTTGATTATCTCTTTTAATGCCACGAGATTCTAACCTCGAATAAAAAGGATGCAATGGCATGACTCTCGTAAAGAAGAAATCCTCTAATCCCCTTTCACGTAATTCGGCTAATTCTTTTTCATAACACTCATAAGTTACTACTGAATCTTTCGCGTTGTAGAGTAAGAGTCTATCGATCTTATCTTTTTTTGGGTTGTAGCCTTTTCCTTCTTCTTTGTAATAAGGCTCTTCTGTGAGCACTGAGGTTTGGAAAGCCAATGTTCCAGGTAACTCAGGATATAATGTACGAAAAGCCAACATAGTATCAAAGTAAAACCCACGAGTATGTATTCCAAAGCCGAGCGTACCATTTAAACAACTCCTTAATAAAGTTTCATCAAACTTGAAGTTCTGACCTATTTTCTGAATTTTAGGATCAGCCATGATTTCAACAATATCTCGCCAGTTTTGTATTTGGTCTGTGCGCGTAATGCTTAACTCGTGATTCATTTCGGGGAATAAAGGTACACTTATTGCTTCAATAGAATTAAAAGCAAAGCTGATACAAATAGGGATAGTACGAAAAGTTTCAATATCAACCGCGACGTAGGGTTGCCCTTGGTATCGGTTGAAGAAGCGATAAAGTTCGAGATTGCTTCTGCAAACGATGAGGTTACGATCAGGCAACCGAAAATCACTAAAACTAGACTGATGAATTGCCCGATTAACATCCCACTGAATAAATGTTGCATCTTTCCATCCTTGCATTCGACCGTCTGACTCTTTATGCATCAACGACGCTGGATGAATCGTTGGAATTACTTTGAAATTACCTTTTAGTGCTGGAAGAATTGAACCACGATATTTCTCGATTCCTTTGAATCCTGTTAGGCTCGTCAATGCAGTATTCCCGAAAGCTATTACTGCATTAGGTTGCAAAGCGTTTAATTCTGCCCAGAGGATTTCCTCAAAGTCTGATAATTTATAACCAGTCTGGTGAATTAAGCTAATGTCGTTATTTGGTGGCCTCACTCGCGCGACGTTAGTTGCATAGACTGATGATCTTGACAAACCTCCTTTTAACAGGAAATCATTAACCATTGCTCCAGTTGGCCCTTGGAATGGGAGGCCTGTTTGTTCCTCTATTCTACCGGGAGCCTCCCCTACTATTGCTAGCTTAGCGGATGATGAACCATGACCATTAATGAAGTTCAAGTTTTCTTATCCTTGCGTGCGGCGTCGATGTCTTCGCGTAGTGTGTCGCCAACCAGATGCCAAGACAAGTGTTGATTGTTCCCACTAATGGTTTCACGCTCCAGCCAGTCCAGCCGCTCCGTATCCCGCCGCGCTTCCGCGAGATCCGCGAGGGCTTGGTCTCTGGTGGTGCACGCCTTGTTTATAGTTCTAGCAATATCGTGATTGATAGTCTGCGCCGCCTCCAGTTGCCGCCGCAGATCCGCGTTGACCGCTTCGAGTTCGGCAATGCGGTTGTTGACCGTTATTGGTGGCTGATCTCTCATTGGCCATGAACCGTAACACGGTCTGCATCGACCATCTTCTGGAACCGGCGCTCCACAATGCAAACAGGTTCTAGCTTCGTGATTCATTTGTGTAGTTTCCTGCAAGCCTTTCTCCAACTCAGAACCCAATCAACCACCCGCAGCGCCACGATAAACGGCTGGTACGCGCTGTCGCCCTCCTGGATGCTACCGCTCAGCATGTCCACGTAGTACTGCCGCGCCGCTGCCAGTTCCGCGTCCGTGAGCGCGGGGCGGTAGCTTGGATCTTCGAGGTAGCGGGTTAGATCGGCGGGTGTCATCGGATGTGGCATAGAGGCATAATCCTCTTGAGGACTTTAATCACTCTGTTTGGCATTCTTTTATTGCTCATTCAACCACCTCAACGTAATCCTTAAGAGCTGTCTGCCATTTGGGAATGGGAGGGTCTAATTGTTCGCTATCTATTTGAGGGTTAACTGGCTCGTCATAGAGAATCGCATCGCACTCTTGCCCTGCGTATCCATTAAGAAATCCTGGATGCCCTGGCTTTATGCGAACCCGAACACGTCTTGACGTTCCAAGGTATTCGCTCATAGCTTTTTCTCCTTGCGTGCTCTGAGGCGGGGAATGAGGTCGGGGGTCATGCTGGCACGCTTATAAATTCCGCTGGGTCTAGAGCATCGGCCTCTCCGTACATGCAGGGAGCGCATCCCGTCCAACCCCAGGCTTTAGATGCCGCAAGATCGGCTGGCGTGTTGCAGTTGTCGCACAGCACCAAGCCTTCTTTGTTGATTCGGCCTATGCGCTTGGCGCGTTCAATGATTTGCTCTCTTGTCATTGCTCCACTCCGGTCCCGCTCGATTGTTCATCCACTTGTGCGGGTGTTTGTGGGGCGGTGGTGTTGAATGCGAGCGTGTTTCTTAGCATTCGCTCCCAGGCGTCATCCTCAATGTGGAATAGATCGTGAGGTCCGGGGCCGTATATGTTATTTAGGAGTTGGCCCAAACGCTGGTCTGGAAACTTCTCCCACAGCAATCGGACCAACTGCGTAATTACAACTATTCTTTGTGGATCTCTCACTTCTCTCCCCCTCCTGTCTGGGCTGGCGGGTCGGGGAGCGGATCTTTAACGTAGATCGAACCCCATCGGCTCAGTATGTTTTTGATGCGTGGTGGCAATCGAGGAGCGATGTCTATTTGAACCTGATGTTCTTCCGTGTCCATGAGAATGCTCACAATGCCATTCTTATCTAACCAATCGGTTAGTTCCGCTCTCAGTCGCTCACCTTCAGGCTCTTTTAACCTATTGGCTTCGATGTCCTCTTTGGGCGGAGGTACATGCATATCAGAGCGCATCTTTTCCCTCCCGCTGGCCTTGGGCGCGTAGGTTTCCTTTGTCAACGGCGTGGCATATCTGCTCAAAAGCTGCTTGGCTGAATCTAACATTGTAAGGCGGTCCTTCTGCCTGCATCAGCATTGTGGGGATAAGATCCAGCGCCTCGAGCAACTCCTTGGATAGCTCCCGCTCGGCTTTTAGTTCACGATCTAGCCTGCAAAGCGTCCCCATATTATTCTCTGCCTCCAAATAATAGGCGTCTCTGGCTTTACGGGTGAGTTCCAGTTCACGGAGAATATCATGAGACATTTGTGATTCACTCATTGTAACCTCTTAACAATATTGTCATAGAATTTCCTTTCCTTTTCAATTCCGATGTAATAGCGTGATAATTTCTTAGCAGATTCTAGTGTAACTCCTGATCCTGCAAAAGGATCAAGTACTTTACCTCCAACATAAGTACAATCATTAATTATTTGGTTCAATAACTCAATTGGTTTCTCATGAGGATGAATCATTTTGGTGTAATGAAGATTGTCATACTTTAGGATACTTGAAGTCTCGGTACTGCTTGTAAGGACTGGGCTTCCCTTAACAGCGAGTAGGATAGGCTCATAGTCGCGACTATATTGCCAGTTTCGTCTTCCATGAGTAATTGTACGTGGTTTTTGCCAAATGATAGGGTAGTCCTGTACTGCATACCCAATTCTAGGAAGCTCATTCCTATAGAGTTCAAAGTCTGGACTGGAGCAGATGAGATAAAGAAAGGCGTCACTTTTAAGAACTCTAAAAACCTCTCGAAAAATACCGAGTAAATCCATTGGTTGGGCTGTAAGGGTTGTATCGCGCTCATATTGACTCCAAGGGGGATCTGTAATACAGGCATCGAAAATGTTTGCGGGAAATTGCTTCAAGATTTCAAGTGAATCTCCTAGGAAAACCTGATTCATTTGAATCTCTGGAGGAATTAGACTAAAAGCTTGATCCTCATTACGACGAGCTTCAGTTTTGATTAGTTTTAATGCTGTGGTTTTGTCCTTGACTTTTGAAAGGCTCGGATTCAATTTCACGGCGCGCGCGAGGTCGAGGTCTTCAGATAAACAGCCTAAACTTATTCCTAGTTCTTTAGCAGTATCAGCTTGAGTCCAGCCTTTTTTGCCGTTTTCTGTCAACTTAGGACCACGTTTCTTGCCTAATTGTTCGATTCTCAATTCGTGTAATTGTAGTTCTAATTCACATTGCTCGTACCAAGGTAAATTGTAACGACGTAAGTTCTCATGAAGTGAGTATTCTTTAGTTTGTTGTTCTGTTAGCTTGGCATCAAGAATCTTTACAGGAATCTCCTTTGTTCCTAATTGGCGTAAGCAAAGGAATCGTTTCTTGCCTGCTATGATTTTGTATGCGTCTCCTGCTTCATCACCATTAGTACCGCCCAAAATAACCTGAACCAATAAAGGATGATGACACCCTTGTGATTCAATGCTTTCACGTATTGGCTTTAGTAGTGACTCATCGAATGTTAATGATTCGTCAACTATTATCGAGTTGATGTCAATATAGTCCATTATTGTTCATTCTCAACATTTCTTGGAAAGAAAAACCCTTTTTCATCTTTTGGATCGAACTCCGCAACCAGCTCACCTTTCATATTAAATAATTGAGGGATACGTCTAACTAGTGTTTCTTCAGATTTACCATCACCGCGAGATAATTGATCAGTGAATATTAATTTGACTATTCTTGGCATAAACTGTTTACTTTCTATAATCATCCTCAGGATCAACTTGTAATCCAGGAGTTAATGCCTTGAATGATTTAATGTCTTTTAACTTCTCGATTACTTGACTAGCTTCAGGTAATGCAAGATCATCAAGGTACTTGACTTGATATCCTAACAAGTTGCTAATGAAGTCTAATCTCTTTATTCTTGTATCAAATCCAACATCGTTACATAATATTTCAATGTAATCAATTTGCTTTTGACTTGCTGGCATAAACCGTAACCCTTTCAAAATCAATCACTTGCAATTTCACTTCCTGAAAGTTTGCTTTACTTGCCATTCATCATTTTGTTTCTGTAAGATCCATTGGCATACTTTACAAGCTAATGCTTCGACGTTATCAGCATTATAATCCCAAAGCAAAATCTGGTGCGCGTCGACATGCTGTTTGATGCAATCCTCCACGCAAACGCGCACCAATTGATTCATACTAACTAATCTACTTCATCTTCATCATCGCTTGGAATTTCATCTTCCTCGTCGATGTCATCGTAACCAGTTATCCATGGAGTTTTATCAAGAAGTTTCTCCACTTCAGTTACACTATCAGCTTCTACGTGAATTGTGACTTCGTATTTCATTCAGTTATCTCCCAATTGGCTTGAAGTCTTTGATATTCGGAAAGCCACTCGCAGGGTCCATGACAATATAAGCTTGGATCTGACGATTGACTGTATCCTCAATGGGAATTGACTGTCCAACTTGAGTTGCGGCATCAACTCCAAAAGCCTTCAAGTATTTGTACACCATTGACTTGAAGTTTGTGCTAAAGGTGTTCCGTACTTCACGTCCTTCGTATGGACCATCAGTGATTACAAAAACTGTTGCCCATGATGTAGCCGAGGGATCATTCTTTCCTGCACCCTCAACCATTGACTTGACGTTGAGATTGTACCAACCTGCTGGTAAGTCTCCTACTGCTTTTATATCTTGTTCTTCAAATGTGATTCCTGGCATGATTGTTTGCTTTTTATCCTTTTTGGTTTATTTGTTTGTAGGTACAGCACCATCAGGTACCGTAATAGAACTTTTTAACTCATCCCACTTAGCAACTTTATTCAATTCGTCATAAAGTGACTTCTCGGTGAAATCAATTACTTTTGGAAATCTGTATGCAGTCCTAGCTGTCTCATTGTTGCAAGTGATGCAAACTCTTTTAGCGTCACCAACTTCACCTAATTTTGGCTTCTCTGATTGGAATCTATACTCCTCATCAAATCTACTAGGAATGAATGCAGCAACCTTGGCTCCTGCTGTTACGATAGTCTTGGTGATTGTTACGTTGCCATTAATGTCAGTTTGTTCTTTACTTATCTCGTGCGCGATTACAATAATATGCTTTGGATTCCCCTCGCGCGCCCAAAGTGTTCGGAGCTTCTCCATAAAGTAACGCTCAAAGAAGTTGGCCTCTCCATTGTAGTAATCGTATCCCATTACTTCTACACTAACTGAACCATTCTTTCCATGTTGAGCAGTTTGTAGCATCTTAACTACGTTTGTTCCTTTAGTCTTGTCGACTGAGCAAAGGCAAATTGTGGATAAACTGGTAACAGTATCCACTATTAGAGTCTCGTAAGGGCATTGTACAAAGTTAGGATTCCTGAATTTCTTTTCTTTATCAGTAAATTCTGTTTCTAACCAAGGCTTCATAAAATCAGATAGAGCATAAACATCATCCCAACACTCCCAATTGAATTCTTTATTTGGAAAATGCTTAATTGCGACTGTTGGCATCTTCCTATCGAAGTCAAATACAAAAGGATTAGGAAACGAATAAGCTGCTCCTGACTTCGCAGTATTAGGCGCGCCTTTGAATAAGGCGAATAATCCTTTAGCTTGTTGCTGATCTTTTGTGCTTGGCATTATTTTATACTCATTTCAATTTTTGTCACTTTGAAGTCTTGTATATCTCTCTTAGTTTTCCAGTCAGGTTCGGGACCGCTATAGTCTGGTTCTCCATCATAACTGGTTGTGTATGATTCTTTCCATCTGCCCTGGATATAGCAATGTAATGCGCGTTTTGCATTTATTTCAGATTTAAATAATCTTGGTGGTCTATCGTTTGTAGGTTTTTGTGCTGTGTGTCCCTTTAGGTGTTTGCCTCCTGCTGGCAAAAAGAGTCCTGTTGAAACTTGCTGAATAACAAAAAAAGTCATGCAATCCTACTTATCTCTTCCTTCTGTTGTTTCCGTAACATTCTACAATGCTCGCACATTGGTTTCTTTAGCTTTTGATTTAAATCGTCCTGAGAATACAAAACTGCGCCATCACAAACTCCGTGGCACAAAGATATACGACCAACGATTAAAGCCTCGTTGATGAAATGAGGGCAATTTGGCAACATGCAACGATAAATTACCCAACCTTTACGTCCTACTTCTGTTCTTTCATACTTGTGAATGTGCTGAGTTTTCTTCAACGTTTCCTCCCAATCTAACCATAAAATATTCTAAATCTTTCTTATTTAATGTCATATTCTTCAAATGTACAGTTAAACATTCCACTGAACAAAACTGCTCCTTGCAAGCGTCGCATCTGTAAACTAAAACTGTACTTTCACAATTGTAGCAGGTCATTGCTTTGTCTCATCTTCAAATACTGGGATTACTGAGTGTAGGTATGGCATATTATTAGCATCAATTTTGTATGTTATCTTACAAAGAGTATTCTCAATGTATGTACCATCATTCAATGTTCCTGTTACATGACCTAAAGAAACTATCTCTTTATTTGATGTCATGACTTAGCCTCCAGTATTGCCGATACGTCCCATTTCTCACGAATAATGTAATCACGCTCTTTGATCCATTCTCTGCCTTCAGGATTAGACTCGCAAATATTGCGATAAATGCATCCTGAGTACTTGTCGCACGAGGTAAGGTTCATTAAGGGCTGTTTGATTCTTACTCGTAATGTATCGAAATAATAGTGAGCTTCCTCTGGATTTGCAGTGGATAAACACAAGTGATTGAGAATGTAGTTTATACTATTCTCTTTCCATTCGTTAATTCGACCATCATCAATGTTGAGAATAAACCTTTGGAATCTTTCTGCTGGCTTCAATGTCTTTTGGAATCCAATCTTGTCAATTATTATGTGATTTGTATCGAGTAAGAAACAATAGCCAATGAATTGATTTGACATTGTGCTTACTGATCCTTGACGTGAACTAGACTTATGATCCATTGGCGCGCGTATTGAGCCCTGTTCGACGAAGCGATCAATTTTACCAGAATAGATTATCTTGAGTTCTGAGTTTTCAAATAATACTTTACTTGCGACTTCCTCAACTGCTAAAGTACTCCAAGGATCGTTGTTATAGAAATAACTATACTCTTTGAACTGATAAATTACGCTTGCTGCTGTTTCAGTGTCGATTTCCATTTTACTTGCAAAGTATTGGCCGGCTTCAATACAAAATGAAACTATTGTTTGTTTGTCTCGACTCAGTAGTTTCTCGAAGTCTGTTAGAAATCCTTGCCCTTCTAACGCGCACCATGTATCAGAGCTTACATTGTAGCATTTGCCTAATAAACCATCGTACAATTCGAGCATCTTGTGAAGTAAGTCGCCTTTTTCTAAAGGCTCTGCTTTCTTTTCAGGAGCTAAGTTTTCTTCAAATTGTAATTCGTGCTTTAGAGCACAATTTTGGATGCTGTTTAGTATTTGAGAGTCGATTTCAATTATTTTCATAGTATCCTGCTTAATATCAATCTTGTTATTCTCTTTTTTGACATCCCCCAAAGTTGTGCGTGTTTTATTACCTTTCTATTTTTCTTGGTAAAAGATAGTATCCAAATTAGGAAGCGATAAAAAGTTAATTTCATCTCAAACTCCATCGTCTAAGTCCTTCACTCTGAAGTTTCTCAGTTAATTCTCTAATGAGACTACTTTGGTCCCAACGACTGGCTTCACCGCTTAAAGTCTTATTCACGATTTCACGTTTCCTTTCGACAATTTCACTGAAGAACTCGTCTACAGTGCCAACTGCTACGAAGTATGTTCCAGTGACATGATACTGTTGGCCGATTCGTTGTGATATTCTTTTTTCAGCTTGCTCCTCGTTTGCCGGATTCCACTGCCTTTCAAGTACGATAAGATCATTGCAGAATTCTTGAAGTCCGTCCATTCCTTCGCCTCCTGCAAGAGTAGAGACTATGGCAATACGAGGACCTTTCTTAAAAGCATCCACGAACTCACTAGAACTATCGCCTGCCTCAAATCTTATTGGCGCTTGCATATCCAATTCGGCCATTAGTTTGCCTAATCTCATCTGAAGGATTTCAGCCACATCATGATGATGCACGAATATCAGCATCTTGCGATCAGTGCCACCTAAGAATTCCATGCAATGGTCAATACAAGGGTCTATTTTCGCGCGTCCTGTAATGTGGCGCATTGTTGCTAGGTACTTGAGAATGTTACCTTCACTTTGGAAGCTACCGAATGAATCATCATTATCAATGAAATCGAGCATTTCCTTTAGACTTGCTTCATATTCAGCAGCGACTTCTTTGCCCATATCATGAAAGCTGAAATTACGAGTAATCGGTTCTTGAGGCGTTGGTAATTCGTCCTTAACATCTTTCATCTCACGTCGCAAAATGAATGATTTGGTTTTATTGAGGAACTCCTTGGGATAGCGTAATCCGCCGGCTTTATATTTGTAACCGTCGAAGTAAGTATCACAATCGTTCATTTGAAAACTTGAGAATCTTGGAAACATCGTTGGCTGAAGAATGTTGAGTATAGGAAAATACTCTAGAGCATTGTTCTTTATTGGCGTGCCACTTAATGCTATTACGTGAGGAACTTCCTTGCATAACTCACGTACGTAGATTGTACGCTTTGACTCAGTATTCTTGATTTGCTGGACTTCGTCGAGTATGATAGTTTTGATTTTTAGTTTCTTGATCTGCTTGATTAGGAATGAATCTTCTTTTACTGTGTCGAGTATTTCGGACTTCGTTAGCAATGGCCCATCGTCATAAAGAGTGCGCGCGACTGCGTCGCCTATGAGTTTTGCTTTCGCGCTCTTCTTTAAACTACTCTCGCCAATACGACGGACCATGTCGTAGCTAATAATGTACCCTTGCATTCCTGGAATGAATATATCTTTGGAATCTTTGATTATTTGAATGTCTGCCGTCCCGATCCAACGCATTGTTTCGCGCGACCATTGCTCTGTTAGTGCTGATTTGGGTATACATAGGAATGGCATGAATTCAGTTTCATTCATTGCCATGATTGATAAAGCTTGAACAGTTTTTCCTAAACCCATTTCGTCTGAAATCAAACAGCGACCATTAGAAGCAATGCCAAAATCTACGCCACGACATTGATAAGGGAATAGTTTCTTTCCGTCAAGTGAAACGATATTCTCAGGAGTTTTGTCGACACGTAAAGACTCTTGACGAATGAAATGGCCGCATTTGAACTTAATTATCTTACTTGAGCCAATGATGAATTCCTTCTCGAATTCGGCTAGTTTTTGACACTGTGGGCAAGTTTGTTTAAGGAATGGCATGATTAGTACCTATCCGTATCTGAGAGAACAACCAAAAAGTCTGCCGGTTCTAATACATAATTGACGTGTAACGCAGTGTATGTATCTGGACCATCATACACGAATTTGACTTCTGCATCTTGACTACATTTTTCTAGTTTTTTGATTAGTTGTTTTACTGTCATATTCTTTTTATTTTACCTTAGTTTTTTCTTTTTGTCAACTACTATATGTTGTGGTTTTTATGAATGATTAACACAACATATAGTGGCGAACAAAAGGCGATAATGATGTTACTTTTCCCAAGGGTATTTATTGAAATCCTGATACTTGTCAATTTCCTTGTCGTTTCGTTCTCTGTCAAAGATGTCAAAGCATTTCGCGTGCATTCCTTGGAATACTCCTGTTAGCTTGTAGTCGTCGCTTGTTAGTGGCCGCGCGCACCATGAGCATTCTGTTTTGAGCGCTTCGTATAACTCTTGTATCGTTGGGTCTTTTGATTCGCGCGCAACTTCACTAATATGTTTCATGATTTTCCTTTCATCAATTCTTTTGTTATTAGCCCATAAGCATTAATTTTACTAGTCGCAGAGTCATGATATGTTTCAGTATCGCCTTCAATAATAACGACTCTCCAATGTTCAGGAATCTCCTTGTCGGATACTTTTGTTATTGTGATTGTCATTTTGTCCTTTCAAGTTTCAATCAAGACCTAACAACATTCGCGCTCCTGCTTCAGTCATTTTGGGGTTCTTTGCTAGTAGTGCCTTGATATTGTCTTCTGTAGTCTTTTTGGCACTAATTCGACCTGCTGATGGTTTACCCACGGATTTAGGCACTTTCATTAATCGTCGTGCCTGAATCTCTTCAAGGCTCATGCCTTCGATGACCTCGCCGCGTAATGCTCGGTACGACGACGCGATTAGTTTCTGCTCCTCGATGATTTTGTAAACTCGCGCCAGATGAGCATCAATGATGTTGCATTGTTCTTGTTTGTCTTTGTTTGCTATCAAGTCCCTTAGTGGAGCCTGAGATAACTTTGCAGCTTCTAGGAATTCATCTTTATTCGTTCCATTTGCTGCTAATGATGCTGAAACCATGCCAATGTGAACAGGGCATAAGTTTCCTTTCCCGCGCGGCAACCATGACCCGCATTCAATACCTTCTGGTGAAGTGTAGTGACAACGAATGTATCCTTCTGCTGTCATTTTGTTAGCTCCTTGCTTAAAGCTATCTCTAAACATATCTCATGATAAACTAACACTGGATTTTCATTCGTTTCAATTACAGATACCCTTTGCCCGTCCTCAATTGGCTGTTCACAAAATTGGCAGTAAACTAAATCAGTAATCATACTTCAATCCCCCATATTAAGAGACTAACTGTAATAATCAACAAAACGAATTTAATCGTTTCATTGATTAGTTCGAGTTTTTCAGGGTTAATCATTTGATCCTTTCAAAACAAAAATGAAACGAAACTAGTGTTTCAAAGAACGTTTACCCATCTAGTTTCGTTTCTTAGGAATACTTGCTGCAAACATTATATAATCGTTTACTGTCAGTTTCTTCAGGTCTTCTTTCATTTGGAAAGACTTTTCTATTGCTTTCACGTCAATATTTTTTATTCTCGATTCCAGTTGCCGTTTGCTAGCTATTCGTTCCCTCTCTAGCTCCTCAGAGGTATAAACCTTGTGAAATCCTGGAGGAAGTCCTAAGTCTTTAGCGATTTCACGCAGACATTTAAGGAATCTTTGACGTTCTGGTGATCTTCTGGCTACCCTTGGACCATTGCCTAACACTTGCCGTACTTGCCCTAAACCCTTTGGTTTCAGTGCCTTGGAAGCTAGTAAGTGCTTTATTTTGTTACGCATAGCTGCCTACTCGAGTAGTGTACCATACTCCCCCTATACTGTCAATGGCTCATTTCAACCACTTTGTCGGTAAGTTTTTCCGATGTATTATTTTGGTTTTTTCTTCTTTTTCTTTTCTTTTTTTATTTTTTTTTTTTTTAATATAAATCAACAAA
>Ga0105259_1000011_pt1 | contig 50161 bp, 60 predicted proteins | sample EasRivMeERMZT299_FD_89678 | JGI IMG/M metagenome (GOLD analysis project Ga0105259, IMG submission 89678) | Soil microbial communities from meander-bound floodplain in the East River, Colorado, USA - East River MetaG ERMZT299 | ecosystem: Environmental > Terrestrial > Soil > Floodplain | place... | reverse complement strand
CGCACGTGGGCTGCCCTGACTTCTCGAACGTCAGGCCACACACGTTGCATACCCGGTACCACGTTGACTGGTCGTCGCGGCTGCGTAGCTCCATTTCGGCAAGCCCGGCTTCGCGTTCGGCCTTCGACGCCTTCGCGCAGTAGTAGAACCGAGACGGACTGGCCGCGTCGCCCAGCCCCCCCTGAGTGTCAAGCATCCTGACGGGGCAGCCGGGAACGCACGCCCACTCCTTTACCGTCTCCATGCCGTCCTCGGCGGCGTAGCCGTGGTCCTCGACGCAGCGCGGATCATGGGACAGCACGAGATTCGCGGGCCACCGCCCACCCGTATGCGGAACCCCCTCGCCAGTCTCAATCGAACCTTCCATCCACTTCCACCACGGGCGGCCATGCGTGATCGCGTCACGGAGACTCGGGTTGCTTGCCATGCTCCCACCAACCTCGTACCCAACCCGGGTGCCGCCGAACGCGAGCAGGAACCCGCCCGGCTTCAACACACGGAACGCCTCGGCCGCCCACCGGCCCGTCCACTCCTGGTAGGCGCGCATCTGCCGCAGCCGCGCGTACATTTTGTCCGGCGGCTCCCCCTTCACCCGCCAGTCCGGCTCGTCGCACGAGCATTTCTTCTGCCCCCTCGCGCGGCCCCCGCACGTCGCGCACGTCGGGTTCGCGCCGCCGAACTCGTCGTTCGCGCCCGTAAACGACGGCCACGCGGTGTCGCGCTCCCCGATCCCCGGCTTCGAGAACCCCGCCCCGGTCTGCCACGCGGAGAACGAATCCCACTCGCGGCCCATGAACTCCAACCCGTAGGGCGGATCGGTCACGATCGCGTCCACGGACACTTCGTCCATCGCGGCCATCGCCTCGACGCAGTCGCCGTGGATCATCCGCCAGCCCATCACTCGGCCTCCGCGAACAGGGATTGCTGCGACAGCCGCCGCTCGATGATGCCGCAATACTCCGGGTTCAGCTCGACCCCGATGGAATGGCGGCCGTGGAGGCGAGCGACGTACAGCGTGGTTCCCGACCCGGCGAACGGGTCTAGCACCACGCCGGTCCGCCAGTTGTCGTGCCCGCAATCGGTGAAGACGACCGGTTCCCGCTCGCAGGCAGGCGGCTCGTCCCCGTAGAACTCCCGCCACTTCTGCGGCTGCTGACCCTCCTCGTTGTCGGCGGGCATGATCCGCTCCGACGGCTTCCCGCACGTGGAGCACACCTTCTCGGGGCACCCGGCCTGGACCATCGGGGTCACGAGCTTCTGCGGCATCGTGGCGAAGTGAACCTCCGGCGACGAGCCGGACGAGATCGCCCACACCGTCCGTAGGTTCCGGCCTCCCTCCGGGAACGCGTCCCATTCGCGGCCCGGCCGGGAGAGCGCACCGGCCGCCCCGTCGCCCTCCCCGTCCGCGTACTTCGACGTGTCGGGCTGACGGATCACGCTTCCGCCCCACCGTTCACCACGATTCGGCTCACGCACGGCGTCGATGTCGTAGTGGTAGCGAGCGTTCTTCGTGAACATGAACACCTGCTCGTGGGACCGCGTCGGCCGGTCGCGCACCGATTCGGGCATGACGCTCCCCGACCAGCAGTCGAGGAACGACACGCCTTTCGCCCAGATAATCTCGGAACGAAGCCACCATCCGTCGTCCTGCATCGCAAGCGCGAACCGCCACGGGACGCCAAGCAAGTCTTTGGGCTTGACGCCTTCGGGGACTCTCATGCCTCGATCGTTCCCGACGAACTTGTGCTTGTTGTCTACGACTTGGTACGACCTGTTCGCCGCGTAGCTGTCCCCGATGTTCACGAACACGACACCGTGAGGGGCCAGCACACGCCTCGCCTCGCGGAACACGCTAACGAGGCGCTCCACGTACTCATCCGGCGAACCCTCCAACCCGATCTGCCCCTCGACCTGATAGTCGCGGAGCGACCAGTATGGGGGCGAGCAGACGACGCAGTCCACGGACTCGGACGGCAACCCGGCGAGCACCGTGGCCGCATCTCCGCAGTACAGGATCACCCCGGCCTCCCGATAGAACGGGTCGCTCACGAGGCTCGTCCGGGAACGCAACGGTGCAGGAACGGACGAGCAACACAGGCCAACCCACACATGCCCCGCGATTCTACCACGTCGCCGCCGCGCTTTCACGGGTCGAGTTGTAGACGAGCAGACGCCTGTCAAGCTCGACGCCGAACCCGTACGTTCGGCCAAACCGGTTCTTCATCACCATGTAGTCAGCCGAGTCGAGCGCCTCGTTCTCCTCTGACCGGTGGCGGAAGATCGCGTCGGCTCGTGTCGCCAGCATCTCGATCACCGCCGACTCGCGAAACGACTTCATCGTAGGGCGAGGGAAGTCGTCGCGGGTGCCCCGGTGGAACTGCGCGAGCAGAAGCACCGGCACCCGCTCGCGGCGTGCGAGCGCGGCGAACCCTCGCACCTGGGCCTCAAGCTCCATCCGGTCGCGGTACTGGATCTGATGGAGATGATCGACGATCACGAGGTCGGGCCGCATGATCCTGGCGTACGTCGCGACCTTGTCAGCGGTAGCGCCGGGGTCGTCCACGACACCGCCGTGGTAGCGGCGCAGCTCGTCCTGCAACGAGCGGGCACGGGCGCGGTGAAGCTCCGTCACCTTCCCGGACTCGGCCTGCTCGTACGGGACACCGAGCGCGGTCACCGTCCGGCCGACCATGTCCTCAAGCGACATCTCGATGCTGATGAACGCGACGGCCTTCCCGAGCCGGGCGGCCTGGATCGCGACCTGCATCGCGATGATGCTCTTCCCGTCACCCGGCCAGCCCCCGAGGACGTAGAGGCGGCCGGGCCGGTAGTCGTCGCTGCGGGAGTTGAGTTCGTGGAACGGGGTCGTAATCCCGCGCTCCGGGTCGTTCTCGCTGTCGGCCATCCGTTCGTCCCACATGTCCGCGATCTTGCCCCATGTTGCGAACGTGTCGTCGGCGGTTTCCAACCGGCGGCGGAGCGCGATCAGCTCGGCTTCCGCGAACGCGAGCATGTCCGGGAAGTCGCCGCCTTTGGCTTCGCGGTCAGCGAGCGCGCGCGAGTAGCGGACGAGTTCGCGGCGGGCGAACACGACGAGCACGATCCCGACGTAGGCGTTCACGTTTTCGGCTCCGTGGCCGCCTTGCACGATCGCGTCCACGAGCTTGTTGAGGTCCTTGACGCGCGGGTGGTCTGCGAGGTGGTGGCGGAGGATCGCCGGGTCGATCGGGGAGTCTGCGACGTAGAGCTGGCGGAGCACCTCGAACACGATCCGGTTCCCGGCGAACCAGAAGTGGTGGCCGTCGAGCCGTTCGAGCGCGACCCGGCACGCGTCGCGGCTGAACAGCATCGCGCCGAGCACCTGCCGTTCGCCGTCACGGGTGGCACGGGGGAGGTCAGGCGCGCTCGTAGCCACGGTTCATCTCCCGGAGTCCCGCTCGCTGGCAGGCTCCCATCTCGTCGGTGTCGGCGGCGGCGACAATGTGCTCGTACGGGAACACGGCTTCGCCGTCGGTTTCCACGACCTCGACGCCTGGGTAGGTTCGGAAAAGGTCGGCCATCAGGGTCGCGGCTTCCTTGGTCGAGGACAACGCGGAGCGGGTTAGCATCGCGGCGGCCATGTCACGGACGGGGCTGCGGTAGTAGAAGCACCATCCCTGCCACCACACGATTTCGCGGAGCGGCGGGAGGGCGGCACCCATCTCGGCCCACTGTGTTCGGAGGATCTGCGCGGTCAGCGGTGGACGTCCGTGGTGTTTCTTCCAGTGCGTCGTCCGGCGTTCCACGTCGGTTGGGGTTGCCCCGGCTTCGAGAAGTTCGTTGACGGTTCGGCCGACGTTCGCCTTCTCCGTTTTGGTCTCTGGCTTCACGTCGAGCGCTGCGGCAACGGCGTCCCATAGGTCGTCGCGTTCGGTCATCGGTGCTCCTTCCTGTCAGTGCCCACGGTCTATGGTTGCCAACCAACCGTCAAGTAGTGGTTGAGGGTTGGTTGGCAACCATCGGTCTGAATGTTCGTTGGTTGCTCCTCGGGGTTTCTTCCATAGGTGTTCTTCCCGGTCGGGGCTAGTTCCGCTCTAGGCTCTTGCGGAGCACTAGTACCCCCAAGCGGAGAGGGATAGCGGTGCAGGTCCCACGTCTCGAAGTCAGCGTCCCGTTACGCGTGTGCTGAGCCGGTGATTGTTCACGGCTCCCGTCCTGTCCCCCTGGGTGTCGCGTCATGCACCGGTCTGTGATGACCTTGCCCGTGCTGACTGTCGGACACCCGCGTCGCCCGGCTGTGAGATGGCCCCGTTGTTGGCGAGTCCCCCGACAGGATGGTGAGCGGTCGTTCGGGTGGGCTGTCCTGCCCGTTGTCGTGAGCGGCTACCGCGTCGGCGTCACCTCACTGGCAAGCAGGGGGTCGATCAGGCCATTACCCATCGAGCGAGGAGCATACCACCCCGGGAGACACGAAGGCCACCTCGGGGAGCTAGCAGCCGAGATGGCCTGCGTGCGTGGGTATTGACCTGAAGGAGCGCCCCACCCCCAGAGAGGTGATTCGCGTGGGCGGCGTCGCATCTCGCGGTTTACGTCTGGCCCGCCGCAACGGTCAGACGCTCCACGGAGCGTCAGGTTATGGGCCGCCCACCCCCGTAGAATAGCACGACGCCTTCCTCTGCCCCGATCATGCTGGCCCCGCCTTCCGGGTCACGTACAGGACGGACTGGACCGGCACGAAGAACTCGCTGCCGAACTTCGCCGTCCCGTACCCGATCAGGTCGCCTGACGTGTTCGCGACGGGCCACCACTCCGACTCGTCCGGGAAGAACGAAGCGACCGACCCCGCGTCCGAAGGAACGCCCGCGAAATCGCGGACGAACAAGAACTCGTACGGCCGCTCGCGACCCTTCGGCCGCTTCACGAGAACACCTCGACGGCCCGGACGTTCCGGTTGCCGCGCTCCTGGACACGAACGACCGGGTGGAGATTCCACTCCCGGATCAACCGGAGAACGTTGTCCTCCTTCCGCATCTCGATCGCGACATCGACAGCCGTCGGGTTCGCCGGGGCGTTACCGTCCGGCCACACGTCCTCGACGGACAGCGTGAACGTGCCGTCGATCAACACCTCGAACATCTCGTCGCTCATGACTTCACCGACACGCGTTTCCGGTCAGGCACGTCCGTTCTCGCCTCCTTGATCACCTTCGCGTAGTCCGGGTTCGCTTTCGCGATCCGGTTCGCCTCGAACGTGTCCACCGAATACGAGATCGTCGGACGCATCAACGCGTCGAACCGGTCCTTCGGCAACCCGAGATCGAGAAGCTGATGCAGCACCGTCTCGTTCCACACCACCTTGTTCCCGGCCGACACCTCGACCTTGTGGCCGCCGAGCGTCAACGTCCGGGCACCCTGCCGCGTTGATTCCTCAACCACGATCTCCTCGCACCCACGGATCGCGGCCTGGACAGCGTCACGGATGCGACGAAGCTCGCCGAGCAACACCACCGCGTTCTCCGGGGTCGCCGGGAGCATCTCCCCCGTCGCCGGATTCACAAGCGTTGTCGCCTCCACCGCCGCCACGTCGGTCCCCACCGTCGTCGTCTCCTCCCACGGCAACGTCACGCGAACTCACCGCCCACGGGGTCGGCCTCAGCAACGTTCTCCCACAACGGCTCAGAAGCCTTCGCGGCAGCCTCCCCGCCCTGTGCGACCTCCGGGGCGGCCACACCGTCCTGCGGCGTCTCCGGGGCAACGGTGGCCTCCTGGACGGCCTCAGCGGGTTCCTGCGGCGGCGGGGCCTGGACCTGGCTTTTCAGCTCCGGGAACCCGACACACCACGCGGCCACCACCTCCCGCTTCTCCGGCGGCGGGAACTTCCCTCGCATCGGAAGCAACGTCTCCCACACCTGCAACGATCGCTTCCACAGATCCACCTTCTCGTCAGCCGACAACGCCGCCGCATCCTTCCGGTACGTCACCGTCGCCGCCAACTTCAACCACACCTCCGTGTCGTTCTCGGGATCAACCACGATCTCGTTGATCTCCTTGATAAGCACACCCCACCCCTCCGGCTTCACAACCTTCGGGGCCGACCGCTTCTCGCCCGACGACGACCGCTGCTTCCCGCCGTCAGCCTGCTCCGCCCGCTCGGATGCCGCCGCCTCGTTCGCGGCCATGTCCTCCATGTCCTGCGTGAACACGTCCGACGCGGCCGTCGCGTTCAGCACCGCCTCCGTCAACGACCGTTTCGCAGCCTGCTTCAACACCGTGTTGTAGGTGTCCGCGATCTCCGGGTTGTCGATCATCCCGAGCACCTGGTCCTCGATCTCAGACAGCCCGTCCGCGAACTTCGCGCCGCACCCGCCCTTCTTCGCGAAGCACACCCACCCGCCGCCGTACTCGGCCTTCCCTTTGATGATCGCCTCTGACCCGCACACCGGGCACGTTCGCCGCGCCATCCGGGTCGCGTACCCCGACTCCCGCGTCGTACACAGCCCCTCCCCGGAACCGATCCGCAACCCGGTCGGGATATGGAACAGCGTGCACGTCGATCTCGCCGTGTAGTGGCCGTCGTCGTGCCACCGCTCGACCACCCGGTACTCCGGATCGAACCGGAACAGAAGCAGGAGCTTCTGTGCGCCCGGCTTGTACAACGTCGGCTTCTTCGTTCCGGGGATCACCCCGTAATGGACACCGTCCTGCATCACCGCCTTCACCGCCGCTCGGATCTTCTCGACCTGCGCGACGAGATCGTCCACCGTCATCTCGTCCAGGGTCGCGACCGGATGACGTACCGCAGGCAACGGGGACTCCTCGACCTCCTCGCCCTCGACCACGACCACGTTTTCCTCGGCCACCTCGGTCACGTCTTCCTCCTCGACTCGGCAGTCGGCGAACCGAACCCTCGGCTACCGCCTCGCGGCTTGTACGGAATCTTGTGCGCCTTCGCCATCAGGCCCGACACGTAGTCGTTCATCGACAGGCCCTTCCTCATGGCCGCCTCAACGACCGCGTTGTAGATTTCCGGCTCGATCCGGAGCACGAGCGCACGGCGTTCGATCGCCACTGGTAGTACCTCCTTCTTCGTCGGCCCGCACCCACTCGGTGCGAGCATGATAGCGGAACGTTATGTCGCAACGGCTGGGTATGAACTGTCGCTTTCGGCACGAGTCGGTGGCGGCGCGCTTCGGCCTGGCGGGTCGCGTCGGTGAGGTACGGCGAGGTATGTCGCATCGGCGTGGATGAGACTGGTAGGTCGCGTCGGTGCGGAGTGGTTCGGAGAGGACTGTCGCGACGGCGCGGGACAGACGGGATCGGAACGAACTGTCGCTTCGGCGTGGGCCAGCACGGTATGTAGCGTCGCATCGGGTGGGGCGGGGCGGATGGAAGTGTCGCGTCGGGCCGGTGAGGTCCGGCAGGGAACGGCTTGGCAGGGTTTGTCGCAACGGCTTGAAACATCTCGGTGCGTCACGTCGGTGGGGTAAGGACTGTCGCGTCGGGACGGGTTAGCGAGGAACGGCACGGAAGGGTCTGTCACACCGGAACGGACGGGGATGCAGGACGGGCACGCTCGCCCGCTCCGCACCCCCTCTCGCCGAACCGCCCTTACTCGTCGTCCCCGTCCACCTCCTCCAGCGACACCACCGAGAACGTGCCCTCTCCCTGCGAACGGTCAGCGCCCAGCCCGAGAAACCCGCCGAGCTTGAAAACCCGACGGATCTCCTTGCCACCGACGATCCCGTCGCCGACACCGCCGCTCAACACCATCACGTCGAACTCGATAGTCGCGCCGCTCACGAACCCGAACCGCTTGATCGCCGTCCGAGGACCCTGCCGGGTCACGACACTGATCGGCCGCGTGTCCACCCCGTCCGCGTCCGCGACAAGCAGCCCGTCCCGGTAGAACCGGATCTTCTGGCCGACACCGCCGAGCGACCGGACATGAATGTCATGCTGGACAACCTGCCGGGTGCCCCGCACCTTCTGGATCAGCCCGAGCCGCTGCGACGCCTCACGGATCATCGCCTTCACCTGGCGGGCCTCGATGTAGATCCCGGTGTCGTCGTGACGGAACCCCGTCTCCAACCCCGCCACGTCTTCGGCCGACGCGTCGGACACCGGCATATCCGGGTCATCCGCCAGCGCGTCGTGCAACGGCTTCTCGAACGCGGGGTCCTGCTCGACCTCCTGGCCGCGCGCCCACTTCTCGTACGCGTCCGAGCGGTCGGCACCCTCCGGGATCACCGGGATACCGCCCACGATCCGGTTCTCGAACACGAGCCGCACCCGGAACGTCTTGAACAGCACTCCTTCGTCTGCGCTTCCCATCTTCTGTCTCTCCCTTTCGGTTGAGGGGCCGGAGAACCCGGTCCCCTCGATCAACGTCGTTACGTTCGCAACCGTCTAGCTGTCCTTCGCCGTCAACACCCCCTTCCGTCGTGTGAACCCGTCACGCCAGAACCGCCTCGCGCGCCGTCAGCTTGCAGCGCGTCAGCCCCGTCTGGCGAAGCTCAACCTCGGAACCCTCGGGCCGGTAGACCTCGTGCTCCTTCACCGTCCCGTCGAGCAGGAACTCGTCGCCCGCCGCGACCTCAAGCTCGCCCGCCGCGAACCACTTGAGCGTCCGGCCGTCCGCGTCACGCATCAGGAGCAGCGTCCAGAACCCGTAGTGGCCCTCGCCGTGGCGGACCGTCTCGACGGTCACCTCGATACCCCGGAGCCGCTGCCCGACCTCGCCGAGCCACTCGTTGCACCGGGCAGCCGCCTCGCGGATCTTCAGCTCGCGCTCCTTCTCGCGGCGAAACGCGACCACCCCGGACGCGAGCATCGCGATCCTGCGGGCCGTCACGTAGTCGGCCTCGGCCACCACGCTCAGGTTCCACTCGTAGTCGCTCAGCCCGTCGCGCTCACCGAGCGCCCGGAGCCATTCGAGCACCTCGGCCGCCTCCGCCTCGTCTTGCAGCCCCGGCAGGAGATTCTCAAGCCATTCCCTCAGCTCCCTCGACGGGTCCTTCGGCGGGTTGAGCACGTCCAGCACGATCCCGGCCGTGGCCGGGCCGCGCCCGCCCAAGTCCGCCTTCGAGCGGGGAACCCACCCGATCGTGTTGACGATCCTCGCCGCCGTCGCGAGCACCTCCTTCGACTCGTACGCGCGCTGTCCTCCGCCGCCGCCGAAGAACCCCTCGTCGTCGTCGTACTCCCCGAGGAACTCGTCAAGGCCGAGGATCATCTCAAGCCACCGGGCCAGCGCGACCGGGTCGCCGTGCCCCATGAAGTCCTTGAGGCACGTGCGGCCGACACGCTTCCGCGTCCCGTCGTCGTGGACAACCACGAACGTCTCGGTGCGCCGCCGGTCAAGCTGGCAGTGATCGCACCACGCCGGGTCCGCGAGCCGGTACTCGGCCAGCTCAATGTCGATGCCCGGCACCGACCGCAGAATCGCCTTGCCCGACTCGTCGTGCTCGATCGTCGCGACGAACCGCCACCCGGCGAGCTTCGGAGCCTCACCGGTCACGTGGACATAGACGGCCGAGCGCACGACGCGCTCGCCGTCGTACTTCACGTACGACTCGTCGTGCGGACCGTCTCGCTCAACCGCCGGGCGAGCCACACCGATCTTGTCGGCCGCCCTGAAGATCCGGCCGAGCCGCTGCTCGAACAGCGCGACGTTGTCGGCCGGGAGCCGGTAGATCCCGCCACCGCCGAGCGCCGCGACCGCCGCATCGTACGCAGCCTCGTCGCCGCGCTTCAACCCGTAGAGCGTCCTGAGATCCATCACACCTCCTTCGATCCGGTCAAACCCCACACACACATGATAGCAAACCTACGGGTTCTCCGCGTCTCAGTCGGTTCTCCACACGACCTCGACCACGTCGCCGTCGCCGCCCAAGATCCGCAACCCGGCAACCGCACGATCCTCCGCGAGCACCGTCAACGCCGCGAACCGCGCGTCCACGATCGTGTCCGTCTCCGCGACAACATCGCCCGCGTCGGTCACGACCTCGTAGATCACTGCCCGTCCCACTCGTCCCGGTCCTGCCCGAGGAACTTCTTGCCCGCCCACCGGCCAAACCGCCAGCTCGCAACGAACACGGCCACGCTCACCACGAACATGACGCCCAAGAACAACAGCACGTTTCCCATCACTTCCCCCTCGCCGCGCGCGCCTTCTCAAGCGCCCGCACCCTCGCGTCGTAAACCTGCTTCTCCGACCGTCGCCTCAGCGACTCGCGCGCGCGCACGTGGCCGCGCCAGTGCGCCACCTCGTCCGTGACCCGCTCCTCACACAGCTTGCACCGGGTCACCACCGGGCCGCGCTCCATCAGCGCGTCCACGTCTCGGAGCAGCCACGACTCGGTCACAAGACGGCGGTGAAGCTCAGCCTCCTCGACCATCACAGCCCCTCGTAGTCGTAGGTGCGGTGCGCCTGCGCGTCGTCGATGAGCGCGTCGAGACGACGGACGAGCGCCCGGTGCTCAGGATCGTTCGGGTCGCCTCTCCTGACGGTTAGCGCAAACGCGAAGTTCAAGTCGTACAGGCCGAGGTGGTCACGACGGTCACGACCGACGAGCGCGGCGACGCAAGCAGCATCAGCCTCGCTACCGACCTCGTAGCCGTTACCGAGAACAATCATCAGACCTCCTTCGTTCGTCAACCCCACACCCACATGATAGCAAACTGCCGCGATCCTTGATTCGCAATCAAGCCTCAACCACTGCTTGATGGTTGGTTGGCAACCATTCAGTTCTCCCGCCGCCACCGGATCAGGCACCGCCAGATCACCCGGCCGGTCAATGCCACGCCAGCGATCACGGCCACCTGGACCCACGCCTGGATCTCCGCGACGGTCATAGCACCCCCCTGCCGCCGCATTCGGGGCACCCGTCCTGGCCGACCTCGGGGCGATACGCCTGCGAGAACACCCATCCGCGGCCGTCGCACTCCGGGCACTCGGGCGGCCTCGCCATCGGCGGCACGATCCCGGCGTTGAACTCGACGCGGGCCTGCTCGCGCTCGGCCGCCCACTCGCCGACCTCGTGCCGCAGCGCCGCCAGCAGGTCGGCCGCGTCGGCGTTGTCGAGACGCACCAGCACCGCGAGCCGGGCGTCGCCGGAGGCGCCCTCCACGATCCGCCAGTCCGTGAACGTCAGGACGACCGCTCGGCCGTCGTCGCTGTCAACCGTAAACGGTGTCATCCCTCCATCTCCTTTCGCAACGCATCGGTGTCCTGCTCCGGGTAAAGGAACGCCCCGACGATCACCCCGGCCCACGACCTCCACCCAAGCTCCCACTCCGCGCGCGCCCGCGCGGCCTTCATCCGCCGCTCATACTCCTCGTCCGTCATCCCGAACGGCAACTCAGACATTGCTCCCCTCCCCGGCCACGACCGTCTCCGTCGTGACCACTACGCGCCGGACAACCCGGAACTTGTGGTGCGGGTAGTCGCGCTGCCACGCTCCGAGAAGCTCGACAGCCTCGCCCACCGCGCCCGTCGCGCCGCCGGGCCGCACGCGCACCGTGGTGACGGATTCCCAAGGCACTTCGCCGCGCTTGGCGTCCCAATCGGTTTGCACCTCGTACTCGATACGTCGCTTCTTCTCAACCACTTCTTGCCCCCCCTCCTCAGTCGCTCGAATCGACCACGTGCTCGTACCCGCACTTCTTGCACCGGCCCTTCCAGTAGCACCGGCCCTGCCCAACCGTCGCGTACTCGTGGGCGCACGCGGCGAACTTCCCGAACACGAGCCGGTACCTATCCCCAACGACCTCACGCGCCGCAAGCGGCCTCTCTTCGACGATGAACCCGATCCCGGAGAAGTCCGCGCCCACGAACAGGTGCATCGACACCGGCCTCCCGTCGTACATGACCTGCCGGTAGCAGTTGAAGCCGCCGACCCCGCCCGACCGCCACCCGAACTCGGACTCGGTGATCTCCACCCACCCGACCGGGTACTCGTTGAAGCCACCGAGCCGCTCCTGCACCGTCTTGAACGACACCGCCGGAAGATCCGCCGCGCTCACGGCTCCACCCCGACCCCGAGCTTCTCGCGGATCTCGCCGACCAGCTTGATCGCCTCGACCGGGTTCAGGACGACGTACTCGGTCTGCTCCCACCCGCCATCCTCGATCACGCGGCCGACCCGGAGAATCAGGTTCCCGGACTGCGTCGCGGCTACCTCCCCGATCACCGAGGGAAGCTCCCCCTTGTAAGCCCTCAGCTTGATCCCGTACAACATCGCGCCCCCCTGCCCTAGCCGACTCCCAAACCGTCACCGAGCGCGCCGTAAACGATCGCAACGATGTACCCGTGCTCAACCGCGACCGCGCCACCGAACCGGGGAGCGTCGTCCCCGATGTGCTCGTCGATCCACTCACGCCCCGTCGCGGACACCGCCCGCAACAGGAAGATGCTGCCGTGGTTCTCGACCTCAAGGTCAAGCAGAACCGTCGTCATCGCGCACCCCCTTCGTCGGTCAACCCCACACCCGCCATGATAGCACACTTGGGGGCGGCCCTTCGACCGCCCCCCCCGTCCCGCTCAGTCCATCCGCGACCCGGCGTTCGCCTTCAGCCCGGGCACGATCTCGCTCAGGCCGTCAGCCATCGCGCGCGCCCACGCTTCCTTGCGGGCCATCGACTGCGTCATCATCGGGCACCAGATCCCGAAACCGCCGCCAGACCCGTAGCTGTAGTTCCCGGCCTTGGCCTCGATCACCGGAGGCGTCTTCGACTTCGTCCGGCCGGTCAGCCAGTTCACGAACCGGCGAGTCTCGCCGCCGCGCTCGGGCCAGATGTTCACCCAAGCGAACCCGCAAGCACCCTCGGCCTCGAACCACGCCTTCCCGCCCGGCTTCGGCCTGTCAGACAGGCCCTCGGCCTCGTAGACCACCATCGGCGCGGGAACCGCCGCCTCACCGGCAGCGAGCGCCTCTTCCGCAACAGCCGCGAGGGCCTCAGCCCACCGCGCCTGCTCCGCGATCTTCGCGACCTTCTCGGCCGCGATCTTCTCACGGAGCGACCCGTACTCGGTCACCGTTCCCATAACCTCACCCCCTTCCATCGGTCAACCCCACACACACATGATAGCACTGTGCCAGCGGAAAAGCACCGTCAGGATCACGGTGGGGACACGCGAAGCCCGTGTCGGTCGCCAGCACGTGAACTCGGTGTCGTTCGTGGACGAAGCCTGAAACACGAGAGGCCCGCCGTGACGGGCCTCTCGTGGACAAGGAGGGAAGCACAGAAACGGCGGGGCATTTCTGTCCGCCGCTCTCCCCGGCAGCTTACCCTACAGCGAGTCCTTCGGCTCAAGCAGCTCGTTCGGGACGGTGACAAGGCCAAGCAACGCACCCTCGACCTCGCCCCGAGCGTCGCGCGAAAGCTCAGCAGCGGCCTCCATCGCACCCTTCGCCGCAGCCTCGACCGCGTCATCCCGGTCGGCCCCGGCAGAGACCGCCCCCTCGACCGCGCCCTGGACAGCATCGACCGTCGTCTGCGCCACGTCACCACCGGCTTCGCTACTGGACGTGATCGCGTTCCGGACGAGCGCCTCGACCGCTTCGAGGGTATCGACCCCGACAGCGACCGCCTCGGTGATCGCGGTACGCACAATCGCGGAGATCGAAGCGACGGCGTTGCCGCCGACCGCGACGGCCGCCTCGACGCCGCCCCGGACGATCGTGGTGAACGTGCCGAGCGTGTCCGCCCCGACGTTGCCCACGATGCCCACGACCGCCGTGACGACACCCTTGATGATGTCGCCGCCCTCGGAGAAGACCCCCATGATGCGGCTCTTGGTTTCGTCAATCACTCCCATTCTGTTCCCCTTTCGTGGTTCCTCCCACACTCTACTCCGGGGAAGGGACGGTGCCGCCTCAACATCCGGTTCCGTACCAGTGAAATGACAGGCCGTTACGGAACGCCCACCCGGTCGTCAACGCCTGCCCGACCAAGCTGCCCTTCGACCGGTACACGACCGGCACCCGCAGCCCGCGCGCCTTCATCGCCGCCCACGCGTGACGCGAGAACCCGCTGAAAGTTCCATCCAAGTACTGGAACGGCCCTCCGGCCCCGGCGTAGTTGTCGGCCCACAAGATCGTGTGCCCCTGAAGCCCCTCCGAGTGGGCGCAGTTGTGCATCCACGCGTACGACACGCCCCAATACGCGGCCGACAGACGGGTGATCCGGTGGAAGTTGCGGTCCTTGTCGAGCCACACCCACCCGTTCGCCTTGAGGTTCTTCAGCGTAACGGCGGCTTCGTGCTTCGTGATCCCCGCACCAGTGTGCGCGGAAGCCGACATCGACACCCCGAGCGCGAGTACTATTGCGAGCGCGAAGGTCGAGGCCAGTAGTCGTGCTTTCCCCACGACGGCATCCTCCTTACGTGTAAGGAGCGCACCCGCGCGGAAGGTGAAGTGCCAGACAGCCGATGACCGCCCCGAAGCGCCTCGGCTGAAGGAACCACCGAAACGCGGGTGCGCGTCCGCTATGTCAGGTTGACGTGACCCTAGCAGCTACGGCAGAAGGATGCGTGTCGCAACCTCGGCCGGGCAGCCGCGTTCCGTGAGCGCGCGCGCGCGCGCGACAACGTCGGTCAGGTGGCAAAGCCGTTCCGCGTCGTCGGTCGAGAACCCCAACAGGATAAGCCCGTCGAAGCGGAACCCCCACAGGGCCTCCTCCTCGGAAAGCTCCTCGACCTCCTCGACCTTGTCCGCGACGCCCACGCTCCTCATCCTCCGAGGATCTCCGCGAGCACGTCGTCGGGGAGGTCCATGCTTCTCCACGCGTCCCATGCCGGGTACGTCGTCAGGTAGCCCCACCCCATCCACGCGTACCCGCCCGTCCCCCAAGAGGTATTCCAACTGTTTTTGAGGAGCAGCCCGTCCGTTGCGTCGTACCCGACAACGCACATCGCGTGGCCGCCGATCTTCTTCGACGGGGCCGGGGGCGGCAACACCGCGACCTTGCCCGTACGCGGCACCGGCTTGTAGATCCCCTCGTCCACCATCGTCCCGAACGCGACCGGGCCGACCGTGTAGAGCGCCTCCTTGATCTCCTGCGCCGCTCTCAGCCGCACGTACGACTGGATCGGGAACACCGCGTCGGCGGCCAGATACCGTGACTTCCGCGCCCACATGCCGCGCTCGCGCATCACCGCCATCGCGATCCGGATGAACGTCCCCTCGCCCGCGAACCCGTCACGTTCCTTGCACCGCGTGTAAAGCTCGGCCGGGTCGAACGTCAGGAACTTGCCGTGGTCGGCCCACTGCATGTGCTGGTGGATCGACGCGGACGTGTACGCAACGCAGTTGTGGACACCGAATCCTTCGGCGACGTAGGAGTGGTCGCCTTCGACTTCGAGGTTGTAGACGTATCCGGCGAAATCCTCGTGCTCCAGTGCCGTGACTCGCCGCCAGCAAGCTTCATCCGTAAGGCGGCTGTGGGGGTTCTTCGCCTCGGGCGCGAACGTAAGGTCGTAGCGACGCTGCCTGACGCTCCCGGACAACTTCGGGTCGCTGTACGCGAGCGTCGGCGCGATCCCGAGATCGTTCCCGATCGCCCACGCATCGAGCGCGAGACAATGAGAGATCGTCACCCCGATATGGCGAAGTGCCCGGTCGGGTTTCTTGGACGGCTTCCAGCCGTCCCCGTCCATCCACCCCGAGAAGAACCCTCGCTTGAACTCTGGCGGCCCGTCTATCGCGAGGCGCTTCCCCTTCGCACCCTGTCCGCACAGTGCCGTGAACATCTCGCACCAGTGCTTCCCGCCTACGTTCACGATGACGACGTTGTGCGCTCGATGCTGAACGCGAGCCTCGATTCCAAGCAGGTCACGAAGAAGCTCGACGGTTTCGGGAACAAGCGTCTCTGCCTCGTGCTTGCCGAACGAGAAACTCACCTGACTGCGTGTCTTCCGAGCGTACCCCTCTGCCGCATAGAGACCGAGCAGACGACCGAAACGAAAGTCGAGCTTGACTGTCGTTGGCGGTGCGCTCACAACCGTCGCGACGCCCCCTGCATGGTGGACGCGCCGACTCTCCTTCGGCCATGTCGCGATGACGCCGGGAAGGAACAGGTCATCACGTTCATGCCACGTCCGTCGAGGAAGCGCCACCTCGTCGCGAAGCCTCAGCTCTCCCGCCGGAACGTACCCTCGATGCGTCAGGATCGGGTGCTCGGCGGTGCAGCGCAGTCCGTCGCTCCGTCCTCGTAGACGAATCCGCACAAGCCCCTCGTCGTGGAATCGCACTCCAACCTTCACGACGAGGCCGCTCATTCCCTCAGCCGTCATCACACGGTCAAGCGGGCGAAGCTCGTCGATGGCGCGATGTGTCCCGTCAGCAAGCCGGATGAGCGTTCCGGCCGGGAAGCACATCGGGGTGGTGCCCTGGTTTAGCACCGGCCCTCGGCCTTTCAAGATGAAACGGGCCGGGAGCGGCAGGGCGGCCCGAACGACTGACCGCCACTTCACGTCACGGTCGTCCTCCGGGTCGGGTGCCCACCCTAGCCCGTACACGTCCGCCGCCTCGCAGCCCGGTATCTTCGTTGGGTTTCACGCTGACATGCCACGCACCGCCTTCTCGCCCCCGTCGCCTCGACGTAGACCCTCAGATTTCCACCCGAGAGCGGGTGGCCGTGAATACACGCAATCTTGGCCGCGTTTCGAGCTGCTGGCCCGTCCCCGCGCATAATGTTCTCCCGCAACGAGACTGGTTCTAGGTGGGCCGGATTGACACATGACCGGACACGACACAGATGGTCAAGAGGTTCATCCGTCGGGCCAACGTAGTGCTCGTACGCCCAACGGTGAGCGAGAACCATCGCGGCTGTCCCGTCAGAACTGCTCCCGACCCTGAACTGTCCGTACCCGCTCTCGTTCAAGCACGCCGTCCATTGCCAGCACCCGACGCCATCGACAACGACCTTCTCGATGAATCGCTCCCCTGGATCTCTCGCTGTGATCGGCACGCGATCACTCACCCCCCGAACAGGTCGTCGTCTCAGCCACCGTCCAGCCGTGTCCACACGACCTCGACACGGAGGCGGGGCGCGTCAACCGCGTCCTCGGCACCGCACAGTTCGCATACCGCCTGACTGTCACGTCTCCCGAAGCGTAGAGCGTCGTTCGGATGAGAACACTCGATCAGGTAGGTGTCGTCGCCGTAGTCCCGCAGGAACCGGACGCCCTTCCGTGGTGGCCGTCCACGAACCTCGGTCGTGCCGTTGACGTTCCGGACGATCACCTAAAGCGAACGGGTCTGCGAGGCCGACACCCCGTTCTTCAGCGCGTACGCGCGCGCGCCAGCGAGTCCGGCCCGGCCGACGCTGTAGATCCCGAGTCCGAGCATCATCCGCACAAGCGTGTCCGCGTACGTCTCGTAGCTGAGCGACCCGGCGCACACCACGACGCCGCCGACGCCCGCAACGATGACGACGACGACCCCGACGACCACGTCAACGAACGTGAACGAACCTATCTTCATCTCCGCACCTCCACCCGTAGACCCGAGCCGCGTCCCGTGAGCCGCCCGAGAGCGTAGGCCCCGGCCAGCACAACCAAGACGGCCGCGACCCCGACCACTGTCGCGCCCGTGTCGCCACCCTCCGCCACCGGCACGTCGCCGCCCTGCTCCGGGGAGGGCGGAGCCACCACCGGGCCGGGGAACACGGTGTCGCCTCCCTGCGACACCTCCCCGTCGAGCAGACCATCCATCTCGGCCTCCGAGGGTGGCGGTGCCGCGACCGCCTGGGCCATCACCGCCCCGATGTGCTCGGCGCGTTTCCCCCTGATGTGCGCGTCCGCGCCGACCACCGTTGCCGCGACCGCGCCGCCGATCCCGACGATCGCGAGCGACTGCTCCTGCGAGATCGGGGCACCGAACGCGATGGCCGCAGACGCGATCGCCGTCAAGATCCCGCCGATCTGGCCCTTCGTCACGTCCGGCATGTTCGGGAGATCGGCCACTATGCCCCCCCGTCGGGCTTGGACGTACCGCCGTCCGCAATCGCCCTCAAACGAACATTCTCCGCCGTCAGCTTCTCGTTGGCACGCTTGAGAGCTGCCTGTTCGTGCTCAAGCTGAACGATCCGCACCCTAAGCTCCTCGTTGGAATCGAGCAGGGACGCCACACGGGCCTGAAGCTCATCAACGTCGTGGCGAAGCTCGCCACGGACCGACCGGGACTCCTCCCACAACTGGCCCGCCTCGGTCGAGCGCAACTCCCCGGAGTGCGCTCGCCGCGCGAAATAGAACGCGAGGAGGGGTGCCAGTACCGCCGCGATAATCGGCCCGACGATGATCGTGGCGTCGGCCGCGACGATCATCGACGCTCAGGGTGGCGGTAGAAGTCAGCGTAGGCTCGCGCGAGCAGAACCGTCCACGCGGCACTCATCATCCACGCCATCGAGTGCAGCGACCCGACGGCGAAGATCGAAGCCGTGAACGCCCACCAGCTAATCCAGACCGGGAACGCGACCATGACGATCCGTGTCCACACGAACGCGGCCAACCCGAGCGCGACGAGTCCAAAGCACAGCCATCCCCATGTCGTCTGGGGGGCGATAGTCTCCATCGCCGTGTAGACCGCCGGGGCCGTCTCGAACGGTTGAGCGAACGTGAGCACGCACGCCCACCCGATCATCAACACGAAGTTCAACTGACGGATGATCGAGAGCCGTGTTGCCCGTTCGTACGTGAGGTGGGCGAGATGAAGCACAAGCACCCTCAGACGGCCAGCGACACCCCGTAGATCGCGAGCGCGAGCGCGATCGTTACGAGGACGAGGAAGCACACCATCAGGAAGTCCATCACGAACCGCTGGCGTTGATGATCGCGACCGCGATCACCGCGACCGCGACGACGACGCCGATGATCGAGAAGACGAGCGCGCGGGCGTCCATGCCCTGCTGGCGCTCGCCCTTCCGGTAGAACTCCGTGCCGCGCGTCTCGCCCTCGCCACGGTCGAGCCGCGACTTGAGGTCAGCGATCTTGTCGTCGAGCGCCCGGACGCTCGCGCCCACCCCGACCTTGACCTCGTCGATCTGCTTCTGCGTCGCCGCCTCCGACTTGCGGATCGCCTCGGCGTTCGACTCGTTCTGTGCGGCCACGGCTTCCTTCTGCGCGGCCAACGCTGCGGCGAGAGCTTCCTTGCTTTCCAAAAATCTTTTGTCGATGCCGTCGAACTTCTCCAGCATGATCCGGTCGAGCGCGGCGAGGTCGTGTACCTGAAGCTCGCGCTCGGCCTTTATCAGCCGTTCGAGGTCGAGCCGCAGAATGTCGCGCTGCGCCGCCGCCCGCACGGGTATCTCATCGACCTTCTCGGCCGCGAGCCTCGTCGCCTCGTCGAGCGCGGCCAGCCTCGTCTCCATCACCTCACGGAACGCCGCCAGCGCCCGATCGACGAGCTGTGTCGTCAGCGTCGTCGGGTCCGGCCGAGGCACAAGATCCGAAGCCTCGTCCTGTCGGTACCCCACACCAGCAACTTCCCTCTCGGGGGAACTGCTGCTCACGCCTCAACCTCCCCTTCGCTCGGTTTTCATGGCAGATACGACCTAACGTCGCCCACCGGCCGGTACCCGGCCGCCACGTAGTGCGGCCCCGTCTCCGAACCATGCGACAGCACGTTGCCGCCACCGACGTAGATCGCGACATGGCCCCACGGGGCGCCGCCACCGTAGAAAACGAGATCGCCGGGCCGGGCCTGCGACAGAGCGATCCGCTGGCCGCGCACACAAAGCGTACCTGTGTAGCCATTTCCAGAAAACGAGAACCCGTTGGGGTCGGGCGCGCCAGCCGCCCAGTACGCCCACGTTGCGAACTCTGAGCAATCTTGGCGGGTCGGCACCTTCAGATGATCCGTCCAGTAGATCCACTCCATCGGCCGTTCCTGGAAGTAGTGGACCTGGTCGCGAACCCGATAGGCACGCCACGCCGCCTCCGCGATCTTCGGCCGCAACCCCGACCCATCCTCCACCTCGTTCTTCTTCGCGCGCCGCATCAGCGTCGCACCCCACGCGTCGAAGAACGGGAGCATCTTCGCGTGCGTCGCCTTCCCGTACTCGCCGTCCGCCTTCAACCCATTCGCGGTCTGGAACCGCTCAACCGCCTTCGCTGTCCGCAACCCGTACACGCGCATCTTCTCGTACTCCTCGGGCGCGACCTTCGCGACCTTCAACGCCCGCTGGACGGCGAGCACATCAGGCCCGGCCATCCCCCGCTTCAACACCCGCACGAACGGGATCGAACCGGTCGCCGCGACCGCTTCCGCTTGGAACGCACTGAAGGTCGCCCACACGAGATCGTCCAGGTCGAGTGCGGGATCGTACGTGTCAAGAGCCAGGGAGGTGTTCATGCGCTAAACGATACGCAGGTCGGCGGATGACGTTCACGCCCGGAACGTCAGCTCCAACGCATACGACGCCGTCCCCGTCCCGCCCGTCAACCGCGCCTGCATCACCTTGTCCGCCGCCGTCAACGGCCCCACGTACGCGCGCACGTCATACCTTCCCGTCGCCGTCACCGTGAACCGGTTGGTCCCGTTGATCTCGACGTTCATCGTGGAGGAATCCGACTTCGCGACCACCACGAACTCGGCGGTCAACACCTGCGCCTGCCACGACAACGGCAACACCACCCGCGTCATGTCGTTGTCGTCGATTGCGGCGAACACGCCGACCGTGCCGGACGCGACCCCGATCTGGCCCTGGTAGTTGCGGATCTGGTTCAGCGCCGTCCGCGACACCTGCCGCAGCATCTCCCGCAGGTTCCTCGGCCGCTGCCGGAACGACGCCGTCACCCCGGTCATCCCGCCCTGCACGAACTGGCGGGTCAGCCCGAGGATCTGGCGCGGCAGCACGTCATGCACCCCGACGCTGTCGAGACGCAACCGGACACCGTCGCCCGGCAGCCACGAGAACTCCGCGAGCGTCCCCGTCAACGGGAACGAGTCGAGAAGCTCCCGGCCGCCGCGAGGGGTCGCGGACACCTCCTCCCACGCCGACCCGCGCAACACCATCATCGAGTCGAGCCGCTGCTGGAACAGGATCGGGAAGCTGATCTCCGACAGCGACGTGTACTCCTGCGACGCGACCATGTGGCCGCCGAGCTGCTCGAAGTTGATCGACTCGGCCGTGAGCTGCGCACCCTCCGTGTCGGCAAGCCCGGCCGCGTCCGCGAGCAGCGTGTCCGCCACGTCCTCGGCGTTGATCCGCAACCCGTACCCGGTCGCGTCAGCCGCGTCGAGCACGTACTCGGTGTCGCGGCCCACCCGGACCCGTGGCGCAAGCTGGCCGGGGAACAGGCCCGACTCAAGCGACTTCGGCTCGACGAGGAACTGGTACCCGAAAGCCTCGACCACCGCCTTCAACGTGTCGAAATGCGAGTCGTACCGGACGTGCTCCTCGTACACACCGATCGGGGAGCACGGCGCGATCGAGCCGAGCGCGTCCATCCCGTTCCAGTGGTTCCCGATCTGTGTCGCGTTCAGCGCGGCCGAGTAGATCGCCACGTCGCAGGCCCGGCCGTCCAACCGTCCCGCGTTGAACGTGGAACCCCACTTCCCGATCATCAACGCGGTCGTGTGCCCGGCCAGCGACGCCGAGTTCGCCTGCGTGGAACCGGCCACGTTGTTGAGGTAGACCTGAAGCTGCGTCCCGTTGAAAACGCCGACGACGTGGTACCACACGCCCGGCACGCACGCGGCCGTCGAGGTCGCCGACACGGCCGTCCCGGCGACGATCCTGCGGAGCTTGATCTTCGAGTCCGACGCCGCGAGATACAGGTCCCACCCGTCCGCGGACCCGGCGGCGACGTTCTCCATCTTCGTGACGATCGGCCGGTCGCTCGTCGTCACCGAGTCGAAACACACCCAAGCCTCGACGGTGAAGTTCGCGGTGCCGCCGAAGTCGTAGTTGTCGCCGCCGTCGAGATACCCGGCCGTGCCGTCGAAGTCGGGTGCGTTCATGCCGGGCCACACCGGGCCGACACCGTAGAACGAGCTGCCCCACGTCTTGTAGGTCATGTTCACCGAGCCGGTCGTGTCCTCCGCGACCCCGTCGTTCACGGTCAGCCAGTCGTTCAGCCGCCAGTACGACGACGGGCTGTCCGTCACCACCGCGCGCGAGTAGCCGCCCTCCCCGACCGCGTCCCACACATCGACGTTGCCCGACCGGGCGATCTGCAACACCCCGAGCGCGTACCCGGTGGACTCGGAGTGCTCGACCACGATCGGGTACCACCCGCTCGTAGCGGGCCACCCCCTGTCTGCCTTCAACCACCCGCCCGTCGTGATCGCAGGCGCGTGCCCCGCCTCCGTCCAGTCGTTCAGCATCTCCTCGCCATGCCGCGTCCGTGACACCCACGTGCGCATCCGGTCGGACGCGAGCTGCCGGAACCGGTAGTCGTACGTCGCGAGATCGAGGTAGATGCTGCCTTTCCACCGGGCCGAGAAGTACGTGCCGCCGTACGGGCCGCTCGGCGTCCACGACGACACCCCGACCGCGTCGATAGCCCCGTTCACCGTCCTCTCGATCCGGCGCGCATACGGCTGCCGGATCGGTGCCAACACCCGCTCCTCGTACGACGCGTCCGACACCTCCGACGACAGGTCGTGGTCGTCGTAGTAGGTCGCGACCAGCCCGTCCGGTGTCGGCAAGCCCGGCAGGATGAAGTCGCCGGTCGTGTCGCCCCGCATCAGGAACCGGCGGACACGGCGGATCACCACGAAGTCCACGTCAACCCACGCCTCACCGGCCCCGATCCCCGTGTACGTGGTTGCGCCACGCACGTACGTGATGAACGGGATCAACGGCTTGTCCACGTTCGGGAGATGCCCGACCAACCGGCCGTTCGCGAAGCAGTAAATGTACCGCCCGTGCGCTTCCAGCGCGATCCGGAACGGGCCGGGCGGCTCGTTGTCCAACCCGGCATCGACAGGGGCGCCGGGGGCCGTCCCGACCGCGACATAGGCCGCCTCCGTCCCCGTGTTGAGGTCGATCACGCCGACACGGAGCGAATCGGTTGCCGAGAACAGGGTGGAGCGCGTGAACATCGCTTCCATCCGCCACGACGCGTACGGCTCCTCACCGAACCTGATGGAGCCGACGACGAAGAAGTTGGCCCCGGCAGCGGTGAAGTGACCCCCGATAATGATGATCTTGACGGCCGACAACGCGACCGGGTTCGCGGCCGACGTGAACTCCGTCCACGTCACCCGATCATCCGAGTAGGCCCAGTACGTCGTGCCGTCGCTCTCCCTGATCCGCAGAAACCTCGGGACAACATTCTGCGTCGAGCCGACCTGCGTCCACACGCTTGCCACGCACTTCCACGCCACCGTCGTGCCGTTGTTGATGGTGAGGGTGACGTTGTCGGTGTCCGATCCGAGGCGCATCCCAACCTCGGAGTTCACGCGCGGGGTGCCGGGAGCCTTCACCTCAAGGACGGTCGCCCGCCCGCGCGCGTCAACCGACGCCACCGTCCGCAAGTCCGCATAGACCGACGCGGCCGAGTTGTCCACCGCCAGCTCAAGCCGCCCGTTCTGTTCCGTCACCGTCGCGCCAGCCGACGAGTACACGGTCGTCCAACGCGGGTCGAGTACCCCATCCTGGAACGTCTCCTCGAACCCCGTCCACCCGTCCACGAACGGGACCTTCCCCTTGATCGTCGCCGTCGCGGACGGAGCGGCCGGGTACAGCCTGACAGACCCCTCCCGGCCCGCGTTCGTACCGGTGTTCGCGCACTTCACGTAGTTCCACTTCCCGTCCGACGAGTCCGCCGGGGACGCCGACCACGTGTACGTCACGTCACCGTCGAAGTGATCCACGAGCGACGCTTGCCACACCCCGGAGTAGTGGTCGATCACATCACGGGGCGCGTGATTCCACAGGCCGATGCTCGTCTCGCGCGCCTTCTTCGTCAGCCACACCGGGTCGTAGCCGCTGATCGTCACCGCCGCCGAAGTCACCTCCGCCTGCGTCGGCGTCCCCACGAACACGCACTCGCCGGGATCGCCCCACCACACCTCGATCCACTCGTCGCCCGGCCGGTACGTGCCGCCCCCGTAGGTGGTCGCCGTCACGCCGGGGACACGCTTCCCTTCCGTGATGACGAGGAACCGCTCGCGGTGGTAGATGCCGTCGTCGCCGGGGCCGTTCGGGAACGTGACCGTGAACTTGCCCTCCTCGCTAAGCCGTGTCTCGTACTCGCCGGTCAGGAACCCGCCGGGGCCGTTGACGCCCTGCCACGACGGCACGAACGACGTGCCGAGCACGGTGACCGCGCCAGCCCCGGTACCCGCCTTCACGTGACGGAGCCGAATCGGGATAGGGAGAACGACCCTCGGTATCTGCATCAGAGCGCGCTCCCGACAAGCACCCGTGGGATCTCAACAGGTGCAGGCGGCGGCGAAACAGAGTACGTGACCGCAAGGATCGGCTCCGCGTAGGACGCGTGGTCGTACGACGCGATCGCGACCTGATTCGACCCGGCAGGGCTGCCGCCGTCGATGTGGAGACGCAGCCCCGTGTGAGCGGTCTTCGACACGTTCGAGACGGTAGCGAGCGCCAACGTGTTCTGCGCCCCCGCCGTCAGGGTTGTGATGTCCCACGCCCCGGCCCCGGACGCGGGCGTGCTCGTCCAGTCCGCCACCGTGATCGTGCCCGGCTCGTTCCACTCGGCCGACAGGTTCCTCGCGTCACCGTCGGCCTTGCTGACGACGTACAACTTCAGCGCGGCCGAGTCCACCGTCACCGTGTCGTCGAGCGCCGACGTGTCCCACCGGAGATGCCCGACATCGACGGTGTAGGCACCGCCCGTCGAGGTGTGGATGGTCACCTGTACCGTGTCTACCCGGAGCGACGACGACCCCGAGCTGAGCGAGTTGTCAGCCGATATCTGCACCCCGAAGTTCGACGCGTTCACCTCGCCGCTCGTCCACGTGGTGCCCCACAGATCCGACGACGACCCGAACGTCAGGTCGCCCATGCTGCCGGGAATGTCCGAGTCCTCGGTCTTCTGCGTGCCGACCGGGGAACCAGCCTTCAGCATCTTCACGAACATCCGGACATCGGAAGGCGAAACGGTCGCGTAGCAGCGGACGCGCACCGTGATCCCGGTGACGGTTCCTGACACCGCGAACCCGTAGTTCGTGGCTCGCAACAGCTCGGAGTTGTCGCGGAACGTTTCGTCGAAGTCGTAGATGGTGACCGATGCGTACGACCCGTCCTGCGCGACAACACGGGAAGCGTTGCTCCACGGCTGATCGTCGAACTCGCCCGTGTCCGCGTTCGTGCCGGTGCCGGGGTACATGCCGGTGACCGCCACGTAGGAGCGCGTGACGTACAGGACGGTGCCGGTCGTGTCCGCAACCGACGCCGAGCCGGGCGGGTAGGACGCGTTCGACCCGGACGTGTACCCGTCGTTCGCCTGCGCCGCGAGGCTGTAGTTCGTCGTCGGGTCGATCACGTACGGGAACGCCGAGTCCGGGAGCAGGCTGTCGTCGAACACGAACGACGCCTTGCCGGGCGAGCTGATCCACGGCGAGGTCTGCCACACCATCCCGTCGGCCCCGACCACAATGGGGCGTTTCACCATCAGGTTCCCGGCCCACAGGTGCCCGTTGATGTCCTGCTCGAAGTGGCCGCCGTCACCGACCGGCTCGTACCGGAACGTGTAGACGCGCGGCCCTCGGCGGCGGTGGACGCGGGCGGCGAGCTTCAGCCCCGCCTTCAGGATCTCCCACCGCCAGACCAACCCGTCCTGCCGGAACCCGACGGTGCGCCCGCCGCCGTGTGCGCGCGGCCGGTTCGGCGTCAGCCACCGCACCCCGGTGTGCGCCACCGGGTCGTAGATCGCGACACCCCGGTCCCCGACCTGCGCGTGGTAGTCGAAGCCGTCCATGAGCAGCCTGTCCGACATCGGCCGGAGGCGCAGATCGGTGTCGCGCCACTCGCCGCCGGACAGGTAGTGAACCGAGTGGCCGAACGTGGTGCGCCGCCGCCCGTCCGGGAGCTGGAACGTCTTGGCGTCACGGGTGCGTTCCAGCTCGATCAGCATCAGAAGGCCGTCCCCACGTAGGTGCGCGCGACTAGCACCTCTACCGGCGGCGCGGTGTGCGTCACGGCAAGAATCGGGATCGGGTACTCCAACGTGGTGTCGAACGACGGGAACGCAACCGTGTTCGTCGTCTCGTCGGTCGGGAGACCGACTCCGTCAATCAGAATCCGAAGTCCTGTGTTGCCGTCCTTGTTGACGGCCGTGTCTGCGTCCGTCAGCACGAACTCATGGACGCCGTCGAGTGTGAGCGTCGTGATGTCGAACAGTCCAGCATCCGGGCTGCTTTCATCGAAAACGTGGTCGGTTTCCGCGTCGATGGTGTCCCCGAAATCCCTCCAAACCATCGCAATATCGTGGTCGCCATCGTCGCGATACCAGTAATCAGGATCGAAATCCGCGTTGTCTGCTCCCACGATGTAGACCAGCAAAGACGCTTCAAGCACGTCCACGGTGCTAGGGAGCGATGACGTGTCCCATCGCAGATGAACCGTCCTCTGATCGTAATACCTCGTAGCTATGTGCGTCCTCGCAAGCATGAGCGTTTCAGAGACGGTGTTTTCCGCAGTCACGTCCCACGGCCAGTATTCCGGGACCGGGAAAAACTTGGGGCCGCCCGTGTACCCGTCATCGGAGCTGACCCCGATCGGGAACTCGGTCGTCGGGTCGAGCACGTAAGGGAACGCCGCCGCCGGGAACGTCGAATCATCCCACGTGAACCCTAGCCTTGCTCCCGGCCCGATCTCCCACCCGCCCCCCTCGTACGTCTCGCCGTCGGCCCCGAGTGCGTAAGGCTTACGCACGAAGAAATCGGTTCCGAACACGACGTTCCCGGCCGCGTCAATCGACGGGTTCGGCCCCGCCCCGAGCTTCGCGAACGGGAAGGCAAACCCGCGCTGCCCGATCGGAGAACTGATCCTCGTCTTGAACTTCAGACCGCTCCTGGTCAGATACCAGTGAAGCCCATCTGTCAGAAACGCGAGCGGCGTCCCGACCAACTCCGACCCCGATATGAAGCAATGGCCGGTACCGGGATCGACAGTGACCGCCCGGTCGGTTAGCCATCTCAGCCCGCGTCCGTTCTCCCGTTTTGCAATCTCGACGCCGAGAGCACCCACCGCCGCGGAGTACGGAGCCTTCGGGGCGTGCCAGCCACCCACCCCGTCCTCCACGAAGCGCAGCTCGACCGTGTCCCATCCGCCGCCGCCGTCGAAGTGAAGGTTCTTGCCGAACAGTGTGGTGTGGACAGGTTCCGCCTTGCCCGGCCCCGGCAGCCAGAACGTCTTAGCGTCCCTCTCGCGGCGCGCCACGATCTCGCGTCCGCGAGGATGGACGCCCCACGCGACCGGGTCGTCAGGAGGTTTCGCCACCTACAAGCCTCGCGAAACAAGCGTCGGCACCATCCGGGAGTCCAGCATCGCAGTGGCCGCGACCGTCCGTGTCGAGTTCAACAGCGTGTGCGTCAACGCAGCCGAGTCGTCCGCGCCCGGCACCAGAGCGATCCGGTCGATCCGGCAGGCCGTCACACCGCCCGTGCCCCACAGACGCACAGACAGATCGCTCGACGCCTTCGTCCAGTCACCGAGGTAGAGCCAGTAGAAGCTCGTGCCCGTCGTCGTCGAGGTGGCCGCTGCCGCGATCGGTGAGGCACCGTAGTACCCACGCGCGTTCAAGGTTCCCGTGCCCGTCTGGATACGCACACGCGCCCACAGCCCGTACGTGGAGGCAGCCAGCCCCGACAGCGCGCCCGCGTTCGTGAAGATCACCGTCGCCGCCGTCTCCGCCGTCTGCGTGTCGTTCACCGCCGAGTTGCCGCTGCCCGGCGAAGCGTTCGCGTCCGCAACCAACGTCCGGGTGCCACCCGAGTTGATCCACGCCTCGGCCTCAAGCTCCCACGACGCGTGAGCGACACCGACGTTCATCCGGAACCCGTAGTACGCGGGGCCGGTGGTCGTCACCCCCGTAGACCTCCTCACCTCCACGGCCTTCCTCGTTGAGCCGTACCCGAGGGTGTCGTCGATCGTTTGGATCACCACCCCGGAATCCGCCGGGACGAACCCCGCGTACAAAACCTGGCTCCTGACGTGGTGCATGAACCACGGCTCGTCGGCCGCCCCGACCGTCCACCACGCCGTGTCGTTCCACGAGTACCCGGTCGTGTCGTCGCTGATGTCGCAATCGGCGGCACGGATGACCGTAGCGGCCCCGTTGTTGAACGGTGCCCACCTCGCCGTCCCGTTCACGGTGCCCGACGTGTTCGTGATGTAGCAGTCCACCTTCGGCCCCGTCCACCCGCGCGCCAACGTCACGTACACGCGCTGCGTCTGCGTCGCCGTCTTCACGTCGAACCGGATCGTCGCCCGCTCCCGCGTCCACGAGTGGACGCTGATGTTCGTGGGGGCGACAAGCGCCTCCGTCGCGTTCCGGAACATCAGCCGTCCCACCTCGACGTAGGCGGCACCGCCGGTCGCGAACTCGACCACCATCGCCTTCTGAGTCGCGTTCCACGTCAGGCGGCACACCCCGTTGTCGAGCGCGGGAACCTCGGCCGCCGTCAACGGGAAGTCAGGCCCGTAGACCTGCTCCCACCCGTACACGGACGGGTCCTTGTCCCCGGCCAGCGTCAGCGTCGGGGCCGTGAGGCCCTTCCGGTCGAAGATCCGGGCGTCCCCGACGTTCTCGGACGCCTCGGGCTGCTCGAACGACAGGATCGAAGCGTGGGGGAACGTGGCGGCGGTGCGGCCCCACAGTTGCGCCGTGTCCGTCCACAAGCCAGACAGCGTCGCCGGGGACACCGGCTCCTGCTCATTCAGCCACACGTCGGTCGCCCCGGACGGCAGCCTCCCCAACGGGAGCGCCGTGAACCCCGCGAACGCCGACGAGTACGCGCGGCCGAGCACGTCACGGGCGATCTCGCCGTCCCCGAGCGTGTAGAACTCGCACCGCCTCGCGGGCCGGTGCGTCCTGCGGCGGCCTAGCACGTAGCACTCCGCCAGCGTCAGCTTGAAGTCCGCGAGCGTGATCCCACCGTCCCCGTAGGCGAGGTCGGCCTTGCCGACGATCAGCCACGCGTTCAGTTCGCTGTCACGGGCGAACTGCATGTAGATGCCCTCGGTGCGCGCCGCCGTGTTATTCAGAAGCGACCGGAGCGCCCGCCGCAACACGAGGCCGCGCGTGTACGGGTTCGACTCGTCCTGGCCGCCGTACACGGGGATCTCAAGCGAGAACGCGACCGGTGCGGGCTGGCCCGCAACCGGGGTGCCGCCCGACACCTCGACGGTCGCGCCCAACCCCTCGGTCGGGACCCCGAGCAGCGTGACAAGGTCGATGCTCCCGAGCTTCAGATCGCGTACCGCCATCAGGCCCCAACTCCCATCCCGAGCAGATCGGTCTGCCTCGCCCCGCCGAACTCGAAACCGAGGCTGCCCTGGAACGCCTTGAGCAGCTCCCCGGTGTTCGTCTTGATCGACTCCTGCGCCTCCAACTGCGCCTGAAGGATCTCGTTCTGCTTCGACTCGAACGCCTCACGCAGGTTGTTCTGAAGCTCGGTGTCACCGGCCGCCATCGTGATCGCCGCCTGGATCGCGGCAAGCTCGGCCTGCAACGCCGGGATGATCGTGTTCTTGATGAACTCGGCGCGGGCCGCGCCCCCGGAGTCGTACATGCCGCCGAGCCGCTGCTGGATGCCGAGCCGCTCGAACTGGATCTGCGCGATCCGGGCCGCCGTCTGCGACGGCGACAGGAACGACTGGACACGCTCGCCGAGAGTCGGCCCCGTATCAACCGCCCCGCCGTCGCCGCCTCCAATGTCGCCGCCACCGGGGTCGTCGGGTTCGACCGGCGGCTCGGCGCACAGCTCGGAGTCCCAGCCGCAACACGTCGGGCTGGAACAGATGTCGTCACACTCGGTGCATCCACCTATCGTCCCGCACGCCTCCTCGGCGGTGATCCCGTAGCACGCCATCAGAGACAAGTGGCGGGCCGCGAACGTACACGGGTTGATCCCGGCCGCCTCGACGGCGTCCGCCATCGCGGGCCACGTCGCGTAGAACTTGCCGCCGAAGTACCGGACCCCCCCTCCGCATGGGTTCGTCGTCGAACCCCCCGTCGTGCCGCCCGTAGAGCCACCCGTAGAGCCACCCGTGGTGCCGCCGGTCGAACCTCCCGTGGTGCCGCCGGTCGTTCCGGTCGTCGTGCCGCCCTGGCCGCCCGGCGCGATGCCGCCCGTCGAAGCAGGAACGTCCTCCTCGGCCGAACCGGGCGGGAGCGGCGGCAAACACTGAAGCGGCCTCGGCGAGCAGTCCAACATCTCGCACTCGACCGTGTGGGCGCAGCACCACGTGAGGAAGCTGCTGCTGCCGCACTTCGCCAGGTCGAGCTTGAACCCGTCGCAGGAACCGGGGGCGTAGCAGCGGCCCTTCCAGTAGAACCGGCCGGGCGGGCACGCCCCGTTCGTGGCCGCCGACCCGTGCGTCCCGCACGTCAGCCACGTCGAATCGGCCGCGCGGACGGTGCCGCCGTTCGGGGACACGACAGGCAGCCCGAGCGTCATCGCCAGGTACTCGCCCGCGTCCGCGCCCGCCGGGCCGCCGATCATCCTGCTCAACCGCGCCTGGTGCCCGGCGTTCAACACGATCTCGCCCGGTGTCAGCATCGCCGGGACGGTGTCGCCGACCTTGCCGCCGCCTGCCAACCCGATCATTCTGCCCAGCGCACGGCCGCCGCGGCGGAACCCGGACACGTGAACGTGGTTCGCGTGAGCAGATGCCGGAGAGTACGAGTGCTGCCCACGCGACGTTGACCAAATCGTGCCGCCCAAGATCGCATAGTGGATGCCAGGCCGCCCGATCATCGCCCGGTAGAACCCGAGCGCCTTCGGGTTCTTCGTCCCCGTCGCCGGGGAGAACATCGCGTCGAGCGCCCTCGACGGGTACCGGGCATGGTCGGACGGCGCACCCGACGGAAGAGTCGAAGAAGGGTTGTGCGTCTGGATCTGGTACGCCCCATACGACTTCGCAAGCGCCGCCTCGTCCCACAACGACCTCGCGAGCGACCCGGACGAATACGATCCCGCCGCCCCGGCCGCCCCGCCCATGTTCGACCTCACCCCCGGCGGTGGCGCCGCATACGCAGACGGCGGCAACACCGCCGCGCCCGGCTTCGCCGAACGTTGCACCGACGCCGCCTTGTACCCGAGGATCGCGCACTGCTTCGGATGCGCAGCACACCACGAGTTGAACTTGTGGGCACCGCCGTGGCCGCGCAGCCACGCGTAGAACTCCTCAAGGTCGCCCTGGCACCAGCACAGCCCGCCCCACGGGAAACACCCCGTCGCGCACCGCATCGACACCGGGCGCGTCTGCGGCACCGGGCGCCCATCGGGGCCAGGGCCGGGCGAAATGTTCTGCGCGTACCACGCGGCCGGATCGGAAGCGAGCAAGGCGGCGTCCTGCGACGGCGTCAGAGGTGGTGCGCCCGCATAGATCGGCGTCTTGTCGATCGGCCTCTGTAACTTCGCGATGATCGCGCGCAGCTCCTTCCGCAACGCGATCCTCCGCTTCGGCGTCAACTGCTTCGGGAACCGCAGAAGCGCCTGGATGCGACGCATCCGGGCGATCAACGCCTTCCTGACGTTGCCGCCCGTCTGCATCCCGAGCGACCCAAGCAGACCATCGACCCGGCCGCCCCCGGCCGCCATGTGCGGACGCTGCCTCCCCTGCAAATAGTCGAGCACGCCGGGCATCCCGGTCATCCGCTCAAGCATCCGCTCCCCGTCGTCGGTGACGACGAACTCGCCCGGTGCGAGCAACGCCGGAACCCGATCCACCCCCGACATGCCACCAGGAACGCGGGCACCGCCAGCAGCCCGGAGCACACCCTTCGCCGCCGCCGCGACCTTCCCGATCCGGCCGCCAACCGCTGCTCGGATAACACCGTCGGCGCCGACACGCCCGCCCGCGCGGCCCGGAGCCTGCCCAGGGAAGTTGCCGACGACGATCCCCCGGTAGGTGATCGTCCTGTTGATGTTCTCCAACCGATTGAGTCGCCTCTGAAGCCGCTCGATCTCGGCCATCGCCGCCCCGACAAGGACCTTCTGTTCGAGCTTCTTCGCCTTCAACCTGTCCAGGCGGGTTTGGAGACGGTCGGCTTCCCGCCAGTCACCCCTCACCTTCGCCGCGACGATCCGGTCCTTCAACCCCTTCATCCGCCGGTCGATCCGGTCGATCGTGGCGGTCGCGTTGTCCTTCATCGTGGTCGCGATAGAGATGCTGGACTTGATGTCGTCCGTGCGTTTCTTCAGACGCTCCGCTTTCCGCTCCGCGTCGTCGGAGGACATCTTGACCCGGATTTCCTTCTCCGACGGGACACGGCCAAGCTCGTTCGCGAGCGCCGCCGCCGTCTTCGCATACTTCGACGCGGCAGGGTCGGCCTTCCCGTACGCCTTCGCGACCTCGTTCATGTGGGCGGCGTACTGTTTGGCGTTTTCCATCACCTTGCCCATGTCGCCCGACTTGCGAGCGGCCTGCCCCTGCTTGCGGTACTCGTCGCTGACCTTCCGGAGCGCCTTCGCGTGCTGCGACACCCCGATGCCCTGAAGCCTCGACTGCTCCGCAAGATCCTTCTCGACCGCGACCTGCTCCTTCCGAATGTTCATTAGCTCGCGGAACGCCTTTGCCTGCTCCTTCGGCCCCTTCGCGTTGGCGAGGTTGCGCTCCGCGATCTTCGCGCCAGCCTTCAGCTCCTCGTTGTACGCCTTCAAGTCCGAGATCGCCTGCTTGCGCGCCTTCGCCTGCGCGCCAGACGCAAGCTCGTTGCCTAGCCCGGCCCCCGCCACGGCAGGCCCGCCGCCCGGAGGCCCACCACGGGTACCCCACCTCGACGGCTGATCCCCACGATTGTTCCACGGCGTCAAGTCGAACACGTCCGTCCAGCCGCCGCCGCCGTCCTTGTTGCCCTTCCAAAGCGCGGTGCCGCCGCCAGCGACGAGCGCCGCGAGCGCACCGAGCAGTGGGCCGCCCAACATCAGCCCGGCACCGCCCGCCATCGCCATATTCCCGAGCGCGCTCCCCTTGTTGCCGCCGACCTTGTCTCCCAACATCGTCCCGCCCGCGACCAAGCCAAGCCCGGCAAGGATCGACGCGATAGGGCCAGCGCCCCGCAGAATGTTCGCGATCTTGCCGCCCTTGCCTCCGGACGCGACAACCGCAGGGACACCGCCCTTCCCTCCGGCGAGGACACCGCCCTTCCCTCCGGCGAGGGCACCGCCCGCGCCCATGTTCGTGACGAACACCGGGACGACACCTCGCCCCGCCGCCCCGCGCACGGCCGCGCCCGCACCGCCAGCGGCAACCCCACCCTTGCCAAGAAGACCCATCAAGCCGCCACCGGCCAGCAACGACAGCGCGCCGCCGCCCGCGCCCAACCCAACGATCTTGAGCATCCACCCGTAGACGCCCTTGAGGCCGGTTATCATCGCCGCGAACTTCAGCCCCTTCAAGACCGCGAACGTCGTAACCAACCCCGAGAACAGCGCAGAACCGCCGGGGAAGTTCGTTGCCACCTTGACGATCAAGTCGATGAACCCGGCAATGGCTCTCGTCATCGCTACAAGCGGACCGTTCGTGCCTCCGAGGATCGCGAACAGGCTCGCGAACGACTCGCCAAGGTCGATCAGATACGGCCCTATATCGCGCAGCGAGGACGTGACGAGCGACTCAAGTGCCGGGAGAAGATCAACCCGGATCATCTCGACGAACTTGGTCGAATCAGGATCAGAGCCGATCCTGCCCATCGCGCTCCCCAAGTCACGGATCAGCCGTGCCATCTCCCAGATCGGGTCGTGCATGTCCATGAACCACCGGCGCAGCCGTTCGGCCCCGGCCGGGGTGTCGAGCACCTCGTTGACACCCTTCATCTCCGTCGTCAACGACCGGAGGATCGAGTCTCCAAGCGGCTTCGCTGCCGCCCCGACCTTGACGAGCATCTCGGCCATCGTCCCGAGGAAGTCGCCCCATATCCGAATCGACTCCTTCGACCGCTCGAAGAACGCCGCCAGCTTGCCTGTCTCGCGGCCCGCCTCCGCCGACTTCGCGGCCCACTGACCGAACTTCGCGATCCCCTGCCCGATCCACTCGATGAACGGTTGCGCCGCCACCATCACGTGACGGAGCGCGTCCGCCAACCCGCCAAGCCCCGTCCCGAGGTCATCGATCATCCCCCGGTTCCCGGCCATGATCGTCTTCAGGTCGGCCATCCGGTCAGCCGACTTCATCGCCTCCGAGAACCTGACCGCCAGCCCGCCGACGGCCTCGCCGGTCGCTTCCAGCTCCGACTTCAAGATGCCGATGAGTCCGCGGTTACCGATCAGCCCCTTCAACGCCTCCGTCAGACCCGGCATCAAACCCTTCGCCGCCGACTGCGACAGAGCGTCCAGCACCTTCTTCGACTCCTTCATCTCTCTCGCGAACTCGCGCTGGGCCGGGGTCAGCTTCCTCAACGCCTCAGCCCACTTCTCCGGGTCGTCCATCTGCTTCAACGCGTCCCCGACGCCCTTCAGGCCGAGCTTCACAGCGATGAACCCCTGCCCGAGCGCGCCGAGCATCGCCGGGTACCCGACCAGCACGCTCGACAACGGCCCCAGCGAACCTACGAGGCCGATCGCGGCTGCCGCGAGCGCATTGATGAGCTGCGCCGCCAACCCCGCCCCGGCGAACAAGACGGGGAGCTTGAGCAGCTTCAACGATTTTCCCATCGCCGCGATCGACCCGTTGAAACGGAGGATCGCGCGGTCGCTGTCGTTGATGTGCGGATGGAGTCCCCTGAAATGTGACATGAGGCCACGCAGCCCACTGTTCGCTGACTTCGTTGACTCGGACACCTTGTGCATTTCCGTGTTGATCCGCGAGAGCACATCAGAGTCCTTGGCGCCCATTTCTATCCACCGCTGAGACGCCCTGACGAACCGGGTGCGCTCGGTCGTCGCGAGGCCGAACGAATCCGACATTCGCCTGACCGCTTCACCCGTCTCCTTCACGCGGGCCGCGAGCGTCTTCTCGGAGTCAGCGACCTTCCGGTTGTTCGCGACCGACTGCTTCGAGTACGTGTCGCGGTTCTTCGCCGCCGTGGCCTCGTCGGTCGCAGCCTGCTTCTCGGCCCGCTTGACCCGCTCGTAGTCGGCCATGATCTTCCGGGCACCGCCCCGGTCGATATAAGTCGAGACGAAGGAAACGACGATCGTTTCAGACACTCAATGCCCACCTATGGTTGGCAACCAACCCTCAACCTCTACTTGAGACTTTCACCGAGTCATCCCCATCTGCGCCTTCGTCAGCTCGATGTCGGTCTTCAGCTTGAACTCCGTTTCCTCTAGGTGCATCTTGGTAACGAGATCGGTCAGCAGCAGGCCCAGCCCGAACTCAAGCTGCCGGAACTCGGACGGCTGAATGTGCCCGTAGTACGCCGCCCGAGCCATCGTCTCGTAGTAGCCGTACAGCGGCGACTCCTCACTGAAACCGGGCCTCACGTTCCGCCGACGGCATCAGAATCTCCATCAGCTCCGCCAGATCCTCAAGGTCGAGGTTCTTCCGCAGGAACTCCTCGTCGGCCTGGTTGCCTTCCTCGTCTAGCAGGAGCAACGCAAGCTGCCCGTACTGCGACCGCATCGTCGTGATCGAGAACTGGCGGCGCTCGTCCGCCGACATCAGCTCCGGGTCATCAGGCGCGTTCGTCTCGCTCCCGAGCAGCTCCTCGATCACCTCGCCGGTCTTCTTGACCGGCACGAACTTCGTGCCGCCGATCGTGACGATGCGCTTCGCGCGCTCCGCCGCCTTCTTGTCAGCGTCGTACCCCGTTACCGCCATGACTGCCTTCCTCTCTGCCTGTTCGGCTCTGAAGTGGCTCGCCTCCCGCCACGACAAGGACCTCAAGCCCCTGGCCGTGGTACTCGGCAAGCACGGCGCTCACGAAGCGCCGCAGTTCTTCCCTGTCCACCTGCTCGCCCGGCTCGACGACGTAGCTTCCGAGCACGTCCCCAAGCCGGGCCTCCGTGAGCAGGATCAGCGCCTTCCGGGCCTCACGGAGCGAACGGTCAAGCCGTCTCAGGCTGCCGTTCGCGTTCGTGAGAGCCGCCTTCGTCATCGCCTACCGGGCGCTCTTGGCCTGGGAGACAATCGAGATCGCGATTCGCTCGTCCGCGTCCGCGCCACGGTTCAGGTTCCACCGGCAGTACGGCGGGAACCCGGCCGCGTGCTTCTTCTCGGACGCGACGATGGTCGCGGCCTTCTGCGTGAACGTCGCCATCGCCGTCCACACCGAGTCGTCAGGCGACCCGTCGAGCGTGATGTCGAGCGTCGGCGTCGTGCCCTGCGGCACACCGAGGCCCGTCGCGGCCAGCGCGATCACGACGCCGACCCCGGTGCTGCCAGGCGCGAGCTGGACGGTCACGAGGTCGGTGACCTCCTTCGTCGCGTTCGCGAGCGCCATGATCTGCGCCGCCGTCGAAGTGATCGCCAGCGCACCGTTCGTGGCGAGGTTCACCACGATGTCATCACCGGTCACCTCGATCGACAACGCCTGCGACGCGAGCGCCGGATCGACGTACGCGACCGTGACAGCCGACGTGTCCGGCTGCCGGGCGATCCACACGAGATCGTTGTTGGCCCCGGTCAGCGCCGTCTCCAAGAACTCGTGCATCCGAACGTCCGCGAGGATCACCTCGGCGTCCTGCGGATCGAACGGGAACGTCGCGTCCGCCGACACGTACGTGACAGGCAGCGACGCGCGCTCGCACCGCTCCCAACCCCGGTACCACCGGCCATGTTCGTTCTTGCTCATTCCGTGTTCCTCCTTCGTGTTGCTTCGACTCCCCCGCCGGACGGCGGGGACTGCGCGAGGACTTGCCTACACGCCAGTGGAACCTCGGCCAGCGAACTGACCTTCGGCCCACGCCTCCTTCACCTTCTCTCCGTGATCGACGTACCGCCCCCCCTTCCAAAGCAGCCTGATCCGCTCGGCGTGAGCCGCACGCCGCTCCGGCGTCCAACAGCTCCGCCGATCCTTGAACTTCCCGGAAGCCCACGCCTCACGCTTCCTGTCCGAGAGAGCACGACGAGTCTCGGCGCTGTGCCTCTTGCCAGTCATCCCCGGAGTCGGGGGATGCCCCTTCTTCGCCTCACTCAGCTTCCGCTTCTGCGCCTCCGACATCGGCCCCCTGAGCTTCCCCCGCGAACCCTCACCACCGTCCGTGTGATTCACGAGAGGAAGCCCGAGACTGCGGAGCTTCAAGATCCACCACCGCTCCGCAACAACGGACTCGTCAGCCGTCAACCCGTGCTCCAAGACCACGACCCCCGGCCGTAGCCCCTCGCCGTCGAGCTGACGAATCCAGTTGCACCGATGACTCCGCCCCAACCCCTTCCTCGCACGCGTGACGTGCTCGGAAAGCCTCCGCTCGGGATCAACCGAACGGCCCACGTACCGCGCCTTACCGACACGCGGGTCGAGGAGGGCGTATACGGAAACCTCTTTCACTCTAGACTCCGGTGATGAGGTCAGTCGCAAGATCATTGACCACCTCGATTGTGATGTCAGCCGCCGCGACCTCGTCGTAGAACGCGCCGCCCTCGTAGCGGGCGGTGATGTCGTCGCGGGCCGTCAGAGGGTCAGCGCCGCCGCCGGTCAGGACACCGCTGTGGATCGTGATGCGGAGCACCTCGTCGCCCGTGGCGAGCGGGCCGCCGACGCACTCGAACACGAACTCCTGGATCTGGCCCCAGTCGTGCGCGATGTCCTGCGCCGTCGAGGTGTTCCCGATCTGGAAGCCGAACGTCACGTCCTGCATCGCGCCGATCTTGTTCTCGGTCGGCCACCACAGCTTCCGGGTGAACCCGTCGTCGAGCAGCTTGCTCTCGACGTTCCGGTTGCCGTACGGCTTCCGGTTCAGGTTGTTCGTGAAGCTGAAGTCGAACCCCTGGAAGTCAGGGATCGCGGTCGGGCCGCCGTCGATGGTCATGGACGCGTCGCGGAGCGTGAGCACATCGGCCGACAGGGCACCGAAGTCAACCGACGGTGCCGCGTCCGCGAACTGCGCGTAGTAGAGGCCCCACAGCTCAAGCTCCATCGTCCCCTCGCCGTCGAGCGGGAACGACAGCGCGACCCGGTTGACCGTGCCACCGCTCATCTTGTGGTTCAGGTCGTCCCGGATGATCTGCGTGTGCAGGCACGGCAGCACTTCACCGGCTGCGATCTCCGCGAAGTCGAGCGGTTCGAGGGTGTGCGTGTACGGGGCCGCCGACCCGGACGGTGTGTCAGCCCCAAGCGCGTACGCGAGCGCGACCTCGACACACGACCGGTACGCCGCCACCGGCACCGTTGTCATCGGGGCCGCCTGGAACACGACCGGGGCCGACGCGGCACGGCGGCCACGAACCTCGGCGTTCCTGTCGATCCGGGTGATGTTCGAGTCCATCGTTCCGCCCGTCACCGGCCAGAAGATGTCGCTGTCGGGGATCGCACCCGCCGTCAACGTGTCGAAGTCCGACCCCCCTTCCACCACGTCCTTCTTCATTCCGAAAAGCCGTCTGACCGCCATCAGTCCTCATCCTCCTTCGTGTTCGTGGCCTCCTTCGTTTCGGCCTCCGGCTCTGTCGCCCCTGACCGGGACGAACGCCGCTGAGGCTTCTCCACCTCGCCGGGTTCGTCACCACCGCTCGCGGCCGGTGTCTCGACCTCGGCGGCGCTCTCCGCTTCCACCGGAAGCGGCTTGCCCTTCGACCGCTTCGCGATCCCGAGCGCAACGTCACGGACCGGCGGCGGCGGAGCAGGCTTCCCAAGCTCCTGATCGAGCGTGGCGATCTCGTCCTCCGAAAGCTCCACGAGCACGAGATCCCGCGCACGTGTGTACGCCTTCACGGCCGCCATCAGCTTCTCGCCACGCAACGGTCGCGCGGGCTGTAGAAGCGACCCGTTCGGGTTGCGCTGCTGGAACTCGGGCATCCGTTCGGCGGCCCGTTCGATCGGTATACCGCCAAGCCCGTTCGCGCCGATGACGCCGACGTTGACGACAACGACCCGCCGCCGGTCACCCTTCCGTGTTTTCATCACCTGCGGCACGCTTCACCTCCTCTCAGTTCGGTGAGAGATGCCGGTCGATCTGAGCCGACACCACAAGCTCTGGCCCGAACACGTCGATGTCCCCGACGTGGAACGTCGAGAACCGCATCAATGTCCGATGCACCTCTCGGGCCGTCCCACCCAACGTCTGATCGGCCGCGAACGCCGCGTCGAGCGTCTCCCGCGCCGCGTCCGTGAACTCCTCGACCTTCTCCATCAGGACGTTCTGTTCCGTGTACCGGCAGCCGACCCTGACGAGCACCTGCAACGTGTCCCGCCACCGCGACTGGTCGCGTATCTCGAACGGGGAGTCTCCGAGCCAGTTGAACACGGCCGGAGGCTCGAACGAGTACGGCTGCCACCGGTAGACCGGCAGGTCCGGATGGATCGTCTTCTCAAGAGTGACGAGCGCGTCCATGAACGCCTGGAACTTGCCCGGCACTCCCGGCAGCATCGGGGACTGGCTCACGGGACACCTCTGACCTTGCCGCCGAACCCGCCGCCGATCCTGGCAGCGATCCGCCCACCAGCCATCTGCCACTTCCGCTTGATCTGCGGGTCAACGTAACGCCGTGCCTCGGCCCCGAAGTGGCCCGCCCTGATGCCTTTCACCGACCGGCGGAAAAGGAACTGCGCGCCAGCTCCCCGACGGCCCGCGTACGGCCGCCCAGACAGCGTGAACGGCGTTCCCTTCCCGAACCCCTGTCCGGGGTTCGGGAACTTGAGCACCTTCGCGTGGGTCGGGACGATCTTCCGCTTGCGCGGCCCGTAGATCCCGGTGCCCTTCTCCAAGAACTCGACCACCTTGTAGAGCGACCCGACCTCGCCGCCGATCACCTTGTTGCCGACGATCACCGCCGGGGACGAATGGATCGACCGCGCCGACGTGCGGGTTCGCTTCGGGATCGTCTCCTTCCATCGGAACTCGACCTCGCGCGCGGCCTCGTTCACCGCGCGCTTCATCTCCGCCAGGAAGATCCTGTCCACAACCTCGGGCCTCGGCGGCGGCCCCCCTGTCACCTCGACCCTCATACCAAAGCGAAGCGCGGCACGCGCAGACGAGTGATCGCCGTTTGGACGGTCGCGGGAAGCTGCCGGAAGTACGAGAACTGCATCCCCTCCGGCGTCACCATCGCGTCCGCGTAGTTCATGTTCCGTTCCTTCAACCACCGGATCACAAGATCGGCGGCGGCCTTCCTCACGAACGGCGGGGGCGGATTGAACCCCCACCACCCCGTGACGATCAGCACCCCGTTGTCGGGGTACGTCGTCCGTTCGAGCAGACGCAGATGCGTCGAAGGCTCCCCGAGAGACGGGTGAGGCTCGATCTCGAAACCCTCGTGCTCCGTCAGCTCGACCCCGTCGAGCACCACCGAATCGGCCTCACGGAGATCGGGAATCCTGACCTCCGTCCCGAGCGCCCTGAACGTCTTGGCTACCGGCGGGTCTGTGTCGGAAGCGGGGTCCGGTTCGAGCACCCGGTGCGTCGCCTGCCAGAAGAAGTCGTCTGCCGACTCCAACAGGTGGTCGAGCACGACCGGGTCCACGTGGCGGTCCTCCGCCCCGAGCAGAGCGAGCACAAGCTCCCGCGTCGTCAAGGGCATCGGCCCTACGCCTTCTTCCTCGACCTGGATGCCCTCGGCTTCGCAGCCGCCGCAGGCTTGTCGTCTTCGACCTCAGCCTCGGACACCATCGGCAGGGACTCTCCGACCTCCGGCACCGCGCCTACACCGAGCGCCATGTCCTGCGCGCCCCTGTCAAGCTCCGGAGAGTCCGAAGTCGTCTGGACGGGAGCTGCCGACACGACCTCAAGCGTCGAAGCCTGAGCCGCCACGATCTCGTGAGCGGACCGGCCGATCGCCGCAGCGATCGCCTGTTCCGCAGGCGTCAGAAGCGAGTCGCCCCTGACCATCGCGTTCGCGACCTGAACCACGTCCACGCCCGGATCGGTTCCCTCCGGGTACGGGACAGCCCAACCGCGAGCGAGCAGCGTGTCGTACGCCTCAGCGAACGCTGGAACGTCGAACACCTTGCCAGCGGTCGCGAGACACTCCTCCTTCGGTGCCGTCCCTGTTGCGATCAGTCTCGCCACGTCCTCACCTCCGTTCTCGTAGGCAACGACAGACGGAGGGGCGGCCTTCGCCCCCCTCGCCTGCCTGACTTGACGTGTGCCGCTACGGGCGCGTAACGCCGCGCTCGCGCAGCACGTATCCGAGCACCGTTCGCGGAGACACCCCGTATGCATCCGCGATCTCTCCGATCCGACTGACCGGCGTGTGCTCTGACAACTCGCGGATCTCCTCGATCTGCGTCAAAGTGATCCGCGTTCGATCCCCACGTCGCGCGTTCTCGAATCGAGAAACCGGCTCGATGTGGGCCGGGTTCACGCAACGCCTCACGTGACAGAGATGATCCGAAACGAGGCCACTCGGCATCGGCCCGTGTCTCTGCTCCCAAAGGAAACGGTGGACAAGAACGCGACGGCCCTCCTGCGTGCCGATGGCGTACCCGTCCCTGTTCACCGTACCCTGCCAAAGCCAGCATCCGGTCGTCTCGTCCACCGTCCACGACCAGTTCAGCCTCGCCGCGAGCTTCCGATGGTGCCCCGGCAAGAACCTGAATCGCTGCCCACGACGAAGTCCGTGAACGGAATCCGTCTTGCGGGAGAACCCTGTCTCCGCGCCGCATCCGCACTCGCACAGACGTGGCGGGTCTGGCGTGAACGACCTTGGCTTCGCGCCGCCCACCGACCGGCCCTTCCTGTTGGCGTAGTGCCCTCTCAGATGCCGGTTCGGCTTGCCGGTCTTCGTAGAGATCAGCACAGGCTTCCCGCACCCGCACGCGCACAAAGCAGGGGTCATGGCAACCCTCCGGATAGATGATGGTTGCCATGACTATACCTGCTCTCGTCGTCCTAGACGGCAGCCGGGCGAACTCCGTGCTGAACCACGACTTGTGCAGGCCGCCGGTGGGTGATATCGTGGCGCATGATCGCCCGGAACAACGTCTGGTTGTCCTGGAACGCGCCGTGCCACGTGCCGCCGACGTTGTAGGTCGCCTCCGTCGAAACGTCGAGCTGAAGCTCCATGTTGATCCCGACGATGGCCTCGGCCATGTTGACGATGAACAGGTCCATGCAGTCGGCCGATGTGCCGATGGTCAGGTTCATCGGGTTCTGCGTGGTCGTGTAGATCGGGACACCGTCGAGGGTGCCGCTGATCTGGTCGTCGTTGATCTTCAGGAGCGAGCTGTCCGCGAGGAACTTGCCGTCCGCGTCGGTCAGCGTTTCGAGGTAGGTCAGGAAGTCCGGGTGCGCGAACCACGCAGGCCGGATCGCGCCCGCGTTCTGCGACCGGAACACCGCCTTCATCCGGCGCAGCTCCGGCAGCGTCGGCTCGATCCCGTTCCCGGACGTCGAGTCGTAGATCGGGTCCTCGGTGATGCTCACCATGTTCAGGAACCCGAGCGGCTGCAAGGTGCCGGTGCCGCGCAGGAACGCGAGGTCCTCGCGGAGCGCCATGACCTCGGCCATGTCCTCACGGACGATGGACTCGGCCTGGGCCGCGTCAGCGAGCAGGAAGTTGCTGACCGGGACCAGGACGCCCATGTTCTTCGGAGTCAGGATCGCGACCTCCGCGAACGTCGGCTCCGACGTGGTCATCTCCGTGTTCTCCGCGAAGTAGTACGCCGTCCCGCCAGAACTCATCGAGGTCTGGTTCATCTGCTTGTTGAAGGGCACGAAGCGCGGTCCGGCCCGTCGGACGACGGCCTTCGCGCGGAGCAGCGTGAGCAGGTCGGGCATCCACTCCTCGGGAACGAGGACGCCTCCTGCGGACGGTGTGCCCTCAGCGAGCGCCTTCGCGGACAGGTAGCGCAGGAAGTCGCGCTGGTCGTCTGTCCCCATCCCCTCCTTCGTGGACACCATCGCCTGCATCAGCTCCGCGAACGACTTGCGCTCGATGAAGCCCTTGACGGCCCGGTTGTCCCCGACCTTGATCTCGCCGCCGCGCGGCTCGACGATCCGGTAGCTCTTGCCTTCCGCGATGTCCTTGACGACCTCGGGATCTGCGCCGGGGCCGACGTAGCGCGACGTGCCATCGTGCTCCGACAGGGCGGACTTGACGGCGAGCGCGATCATCTTCGCGAGCTTCTCGTCGCCAGCGTCGCCATCGGCCGCCTTCGCCTCGGCTGCCTTCGCCTCGGCTGCCTTCGTCTCGGCCTCGGCCTTCTCCTCGGCCTCCTTCTGAGCCTCGACGCGCTTCTGTTCCTCGACGAGCGCGGCCTTCTTGTCGGCCACGTCCTCGCCCTTGCTCTCGGCTTCGAGCAACGCCTTCAGATCGGCCGAGATGATGTCGAGCACCTCATCGAGGTCCTCGCCTCCCCGGATAACAGGGATCTCTCGCATGGTGCGCCTCCTGGGACTGCGGGTGGAAGAACCGGCGGTGTGTAGAACCGCCTTCCAAACACCGCTGCCCCTTTGACCCCCCACCGCTTGACGCGGAAGTTTCGGCCCGAGGTGCGGGGCCGGGGCGGGCTATCCTCCCCGGCTTCTGTCAACCATACGCTGCGAAAGTCACAGCGTCAAGTAGAGGTCTAGGGTTTCGCGAGGGAACGAACGGGGAAGGGGAGCCGAAGCCCCCCTTCCCCCACGCCTAGCCCCGCCCAACCAAACCGAACCTTGCCCCACCGGGCCGAGCCTTGCCTAGATCACAAGGGTAGCTTCTGCGCGACGGCAAACACGCCCGATGCTTCAGGGTCGTCGCGGATCTCAAGCACCGAAAGCCCCGCGTACTCCTCGACCAGATGCCGGATCGCCTCTGGCGTATACCGATAGAAGTCGTCTGGATAACTGTGGTGCGGGAACCCGATCCCGCGCGCCGTCACGACAAGAATCCCGTCGATCTTGAGCACGCGGCCCATCTCGGACACGGACAGCCACGGCTCCGGGTCGTGCTCAAGCATCTCGGTTGACACGACCACGTCGAACACGTCGTGCTCGAACGGGATCGCGTGCGCGTTCGCTACATGATCGACGCCCTTCCCGGCGAGCTGGTCGATCCCGACGTACCGCTCGACCTTTCCGAACAGAGAACGGACGCTCCCGTTCACGTCGAGCGCCCCAACCTCAAGGACGTGCAGCCCAGGATGGTTCAGCCCGTAACGGGCGGCGGCGGCCTCCACGAACGTCATCACCGACCGGTGCATCGTCCCCTCACACCTGCCGCCAGACGCCGTGCTCCAAGAACCCGTGCCAGTGCGGCGCGAGAATCGACGGGGAGACGGTGATCGTCCCGTCCTCGTGCTCGACGACGGTGTGTAGCTCGGGCGACAGATTGCCGACATATCCGGTCGGGTCCTTGATCCACCACCATCCTGCTTCGCGCTCGCTGACACCAGGCGTGTACCCTCCCGGCGGCCCGTTGAGCAGCGCCTCGAAGTTCGCGGCACGGTAGCCCGTCGTCACGGCGTCCAATCGATGCTGAGCGCCGACACGTCATCCCCGATCCAAAGTTCATCCGGGCAGTCATGGTGAGGCTGGCCGCACATCGACGGCCACCCGTGCCGGGCAAGTGACGGCACCGTCGTCCACACCGGCTGGCAGATCCGTGTACGCATCCACATCGACAGCCGGGCGTCCGGGAAGATCGAAGTCGCCTTCGCGACCGACTCGCCGTAGTGGAGGAAGTCGGTGATCCACTCGACCGGCATCGCGACCGCCTGCACGCACCCCCAATGCCCCTCGATCGGGAACCAGTGGCCGCCGTCCGCGAGCACCTGCCGCCACGTGGGGGCACCGTACGGCTCCGCCGGGTGGTAGAACCGGATCAGATCGTCGGGCCTCACCGCGACGCACTTGCGGACGGCCGCGACGAAGTCGATGCACGGCTTCACGTCGTTCTCCAAGAACAGCGCGTGCGTGTCGCCCGACACGGCCGCGACCCGCATCGCGTTCGCCCAGTTTTTCCACGGGTTCATCCGTTCCGGCACGTCGTCAACGACAACGGTCGCGGGTTCACCGAGAGCTTCGAGCAGATCCGGGAGGATCGGGTCGCGCTCCGGGTGGTGGACGATGTAGACGCCGAGCGTCATCGCGCCGACGTGACGAGCACCTGGATCTCGACGGCCGCCGACGCCGCGATCGCGTGCAGCACCTCGCCAGCGTCAAGCCACAACGCCACGTCAGCGTTCTGCGGAAGCGAGAACCCCGCGCCGGACACCACGTCGGGGCCGCCGAGATCGACGGCGGTCGCGTTGATGTTCCTGACGAACACCCTGACCGGGTCAGGCTCCTCGTCCCACACCATCGTGACGCCGCCCGTCTGCGTCAAAGCAACGGCCGCGTCCGGGGAAGCGCCGCCCGTCAGGAGCGCACCGTCGGCTGTCATCAGCGGAAGGTCAAGCCGGGCGAGATCCCCGATGAACTGGACCACGTACGGTGTGCCGGGGCCGGGGCCGCCGGTCACGGCCACGTTGCCTGCGCCGATCGTGGCGAGAGCTTCGAGCCGTGTGGCGACGGTGGCGGCGTTGGCGTTGTGGTTGATCGTGGCCGTCTCGGCGCCGTCGTAGGTGAGCGTGAACGTGCCGCCGTTCGGGGTGCCGGTGATCGTCACCGTCTGGATCTCGTTGCCGTTCGTCACGCTCCGCCGTGCTCCGACGATCACCGCTTCCTCCTCCGTCGTCTTTTCCCCGCTGCCGCCATAGCGGCCATCTTTTTCTTTCCGTAACGCTTGCGACCGATGCTTGCGGCCAAGGCCCCCGGATTGCGGACACCCCGTTTCGCGAGCTTACCCTTCAGGGCGCGAAACCGTGCGCCCGAGCCGAGCTTTGGCCGCTTCTTCCGGGCCACCTTCTAGGGGACCTTGACCCCGATGAACGCGAGCGCCGCGCCGAGCCACGCGAGCGACACCGTGTCGTTGCTGCCGATGTCGAACGCGGCCAGCAGCATCAGAACCACCCCCGCGAGAAGGATGAGCAACCCCGCCGTTACGTTGATACTGGTCTTCACCGGACTCATCTGATCCTCCATTTCAGCTCGCTGCCTCTGGATCATCGACCTTCAGGTTGGACGTGGCGTTCGCCCTATTGTGTGCTGTCAAGCGCACCGATGAGGGAGCCGTAGATCGCGTTCAACGCCGCGAAGTCCGGCTCGTCGGGCCTCGCTTTCGCGTTCACGTACTCACGTTCAAGATCAACGACCGCTGCGATGAACTTGCCCTTGCTCGCCGAGCGATTCACCTCGTCGGCGCGCTCCTGCCACTTGGAGTAGATTTCCTTTTGGCGAGGATCGAGCGTCCGACGCCGTAGCTGGTCGATGTTGTTCTTCCACCTCACCGCCTCCGGCCCACTCATGTCGGGGAGGTTGGAAACACGCTCGGACACCGGGGTGCCATACGGGTCCGACAGGTTGGAGTAGGGCCGTTCCGTATTCGAGCGCCCGATGCCACCTACCCCGTCACCGCCACCCGGCATGTCGCGCCACCGGCCATGAGAGTCCCGAGGCTGACGCGGGTTGAACCGCTTTTCCGCCAGCCGCTCCAAGAACCCGGCCAGCAGGTTGCTCGTCTCGACAAGCCGCTCGACCGTCGCGTCGTCCAACGAGTCAACCGGCGACACCTCGCCACGCACCCGCTTCACCATCTCGACCGCCCCGGCCGCCGCCTCGAACACGTCCGGCGCACCCTTCGCCCCGGCCTCCCTGACCCGTGCGCTGATCGGCCGCCACTCGTCAAGGCCCGGAGGGACACGGCCAGCGTCCCGGTACAGGCCCGCCAGCTCCACGTACCGCTCGCGCAGCTCGCCGTCGTCCATCGTCGCCAACTCCGGGTCGGAGATCCCCTCCATCCCGATCAGCATTTTCATCTGGCCGATCGCCTCCGTCGAAAGCTCCGGCCGCAACGGGCCATCGAAGCTCTTGACGGCACACTCGAAGATCGAGCGCGGATTCGACGGCACCGACACGACGCTGATCTCCATGAGATCGACGGACTTGATGAGCCGCTTGCCACGCTGAACCTGCTTGTGGAACACGCCGCCGATGCTGAACGTACGGACGACGCCCTTCTTCACCTTGTGGTACGCGAGATGCGCCCAATCCGGCTCCGACGAATCCGGCTTCGGAATGTACGCCTTCACCGACAGCCCGTTGTCGTCAACGCGGGCGTCACGCACCGACCCGATCGGCTTCGACTGGTCGTGCTGCCAGAGCAGGATCGGGTTGCCCTTCAGGTACGGGTCAAGGGTTCCCGAGAACGCGTCACGGGCAACAACTTCGCTGTCGCGATCCTCCACCCACGTTGACGCGTACCCCTTCAGCTCCAAGTCGCCGGTAGGCGTAGCCGACTTCGTGAACCCGAAATCGACCCGGAACATCTTGCGCTCAAGCTCTTCCATGATGGTGAAACTGTCGCACCCCGGCCGGACGTTACTTCGTGACGCGCCTCCGGAACTGCCGCCTCGACTGGCCGGTCTTCCGCATCACGTAGCGGCGGTAACGCTTGAAGCTGCCCGCCGGACGACGCTTCTTGAACTCGGCCTTCGAGAGATACTTCGCAGACGAGAGCCGCTTGTTGTAGCCCTTGAGGACCTGCCGCTTCTTCATCGGCCTCGTCGCTGCGAACCGGCGTCCCTTCGCGGACGCGAGCTTCGCCCGCCCGCGCGCGGTGATCGGCTTCTTCTTCCCGCGCCGCTTCGCCGCCGACGCCTTCGCGGCCTTCAACTGCGCCGCCTTCTGCGCCGCAGTCCCCCACCTTCTCCGGATAGCCGGACGCTTCCGCTTGCCTTTGCCGACGCCCGCGCTCGGCATCAACCGTAGAGCTGGCACGTCTACCTCCTCCGTTTGCGAGTCACGCCGACACGACGAGGCAGCTTCCGGTACGCGACCTTCTTGCCGCCACCGGCCCGCTGCGTCGCATGAGCCTTCTTCTTCGCCCACTTCCGGAGGCGCGGGTTAGCGAAAAAAAATCTCCACTGTGCGCGGCTCTTGTAGGGGCGGCTCATGCGTCCATCGTGCCACCACTATCGGACGAGGGAGCCTATGGTTGCCAACCAACCGTCAACCTCAACTTGAGGGTTGGTTGGCAACCATAGACCTCACTTCGCGTGAACTTCGAGGCGTCGCAACGCGAGCTTCTCGCGCTCGTAGAAACCGGCCACGTCGTCCTCCGTGATCCCGCCGTGGTTGCGCGCGCCCTCGTAGATCGCGGCCCGCGCGTCCGTCCCGTGCTCGCCACGGCCGATGTCGGTCGCGCCGAGCACCTCTGACCCCCGGTCGTTCTCGAACAGGTACCCGTAGTGCTTGAACCCGTCGAGGGTCTGCCGCAGGTGCCGCTTGCAGAGCACGTGCGTTCCGATCTTCCCCTCGCTGCGGAACAGGATCACGTACGTCGCCCGGCTTGAGCACCGGCCGCTGCCCTGGCACAGCCTGTCCTCGCGGCGGTACCTGTTGATCCTGTCCGCCGTCTTCTGCGTGATCGAGTAGCCCATCTCCCCTCCCTCCTAGTCGTCGGTCAACCCCACACAGACATGATAGCACACTTCACACCCTTATCGTGTCCACTGGAACGCCCGCCTCGGCTTGACACGAAGCGGGAGGTGAGCCGGTCCCTTCACGTAGGGACTAATCCAGATTTGGCGGTGCCCGTTGATGGAGGGGTAGTACGCGTTACGCCAGTGCCCTGACACGATGAACCGGTGCGAGTAGTTCGCGTCGTCGCCTGACGTCTCGTGCTCGCCCTTCTCCCGACGAAGCCGAACCACGAGTGTCTCGCGCTCCGGAAACCCGCGCCGTGTAGCCTCGCGCCGCTGGCCCTTGTCGGGCCGCTCGGTGTGGTGGACGCTGATCTGCTGCTGCATCAGCCGGAACGTCGCCTGCGCGAGCTTCCACCACCACCCGGCGCCGGTCGGCTTCCCGTGCTCGTCCACCTCGTTGCCCTTGTGCTCCATCCCGAAGTACCACGGGGTCACGTGGACAGGTACGAGCGGGGGAGGCCCCCACGTGAGGGTCATCTCGGACACCTCCGCAAGCCGTTGCAGGTTCGCGTAGACCGTGATCCCTATGCCGTCGCCGTCGCCGTCGCCCCACGATTCCAGGAGATCGGGCCGCTCGCGCGCGTCCACGTCTTCGTCGGCCGTGATGATCGGCCCCCACGACAGGCCCGCGATGTTCAACGGGGCCTCGAACCGGTCGAGCACGTCGGCGGGTGTCTCGTAGACGAGGAACCCGAGCGGGGTGATGATGTCCGTCCGCAGCAGCGGCTCCGGCGCGAACGTGGCCGATGCCGCCGTGGTAAGCTCGCACATCTCGGCCGACACGAACACCGGGTCGGCCACCATGACGCGCTGCTCCTCGCTCGCGTAGAGACGCGCGAGAAGCCGCTTCGTCTCCGGGTACTGCGTCTCCCCGGAGTTGTACGCCAAGTGACGTTTCAGGTGCGCGATCCCGCGCTCGGTACGCAGCCACCGCCACACCGCCATCTGTGTGTCGTAGGCGTCCCTCCACGTCGGCCTGCGTTCCGGGCCGGTCATACGAGCAGCCTGTCCCACCGCCGCTCGACCGGGTCCCAGAACTCGGAGCGAATCCACAGACCGCCCGTCTCCTCCGGTGTCCGGCCGAACCCGTCGCACCACGCCGCCAGTTGGCGCGGATCAACGTCGCGGAACTCGGCAATCACCTTCAACACCCGCCCCGTCTGAGGCGAGACGCGGACGACGCGGGCCTTAGCGAGCACCACGGTCACGAGGGCCGCGTCACGGGCGTCCCTCCGTGCGTCTCCCCTACCCACCGTTCTCACCTCCCGGCCATGCCCGCCAGCTCGGCGAGACGAACCTGACAATGTCGCCGTTCGAGGTGTCGATGATGACACCCCGGCGAAGGAACGCCACGTACTTCGCGGTCGCGAAGTTGTCCGATCGCTTCACGATCGAGCCGTCCGCGAACACGACGAACCGGCGTTGCGAACTCGTCCTCACCTTGAACGCCACACCGTCCCGTGCTGCCTCGGCTGGGATCTTGAACGTGCCT
>Ga0105259_1000001_pt1 | contig 74834 bp, 88 predicted proteins | sample EasRivMeERMZT299_FD_89678 | JGI IMG/M metagenome (GOLD analysis project Ga0105259, IMG submission 89678) | Soil microbial communities from meander-bound floodplain in the East River, Colorado, USA - East River MetaG ERMZT299 | ecosystem: Environmental > Terrestrial > Soil > Floodplain | place... | reverse complement strand
GCTACCATGCCCATATCCATAACCATATCCTCCAGGTGCCCATGGGCCAAGACCACCTAACAGAATTAGAATCAATATAATAATGAGAATAGTGGTAAGAGACATTACTTATCATCCCTGAATAGGTTGACCAAATACCTGCCAGCCAAGAATCAGGAACAAGATAAATAACAAAATAGTATTGCCCCAAGGTCCATACGGTCCTACAAGATATCCACCATTATAAGCTAATCCAAAAATTAGCCAGATCAACATTAAAATCCAAAATAGTAATTGTAAGGACATTATTATACTCCTTATAATTAAGGTATAATATTTGGTTCAGGTGATGAAGTTGTTTCCACAGACATCACACTCATAACAGCTTGCTGTTTTTCCTTGACATCTGCACGCAACCGATCGCCACAGGCCTTAGCGCCTTTAACAGATGCGTCAAAAGCAAGACGGGTATAATCCCATTTACCTGATTGTGCGATACCCAAATTAACTTGTACTTCTCCATGAGAAAGAACGGTTTCATCACTAACAGAAATTGCATAACGAGAGCAAAGTTCAGCTGCTACCTGACACATCGTGTCCCACTGGGTCTTAGTCGTGGGATATTGGCCAGCATTGAACGGGTTCTCAACCGCACCTGCCATCGAGCAGCAGGAGATACCGATTGAACCAGTGTTGCAGTTCTTAGTGTGGGCAGCATAACGACCATCACTGGTGTTGACATTATCCTTGATGGAATAGCTGCCACGAACTAGCCTGCCATCATCCTCAACGAGAATATGGTAATGAGCCACATCGTCACTGTTGGCTTTCCAGGCACCTGCTGTCCAATGGACGATTATTCTGTCCATTGAACAATCCGGCATCCACTCATCCGGAACGATTCCATCAGGAATAATCGGTTCAGGCACGTCGGGTGCCCACAGATCCAGGGAATCAAAAACAGCTTCTTCTGTGAGTGGTCCATAAATTCCATCTGATGGTCCTGGGTCCAAACCAAGTGCTCGTAAGCGTGACTGAAGTTCTGCTGTTCGCATAACATTCACTCCTTATCGGATCGGAATCGTAGACGGAGGAAAAATCTTTGTGTCACCACCAGGAAAAACCGGACTGGGATGATTATCCGGATCGCGTGCATAGGCAATGATTGCTCCCAGCATGTTGCAAAGTGCAACGGCCTGATTGGCATCCGGCTGATCGGGCGTTTCGATACTAATGACCCAGCGGTCACGCCCACTATAAGCAAATGGCCTGCTAATACGAAAATCTTCCGTACCCCCGCTCACGCTGGCAATGCGCATGAAGCAGTCGGTTGCCGGTATTGAGGCTTCCGAATAGGTACTGAAGAACATACTAGCAAATTCCTTATCGGTCGTAATCCTGTAAACGAAATAACCAGGGATAATCACTGCCATAAGAGCAAGGATTACCACGACATTACGAAGAGTCAGGCCCTTCAAATAATTGAGCCAATCGCTCACCTAATATTCCACTTCGATTATGCATAACTTCTTATTTTCTTTACAAGTTCTGATGCTGCTGCACGATTTGGTGACATTAAAGTTGCAAGGCTATTCCAATCAATTGGTGCATAGCGATCAATAGCCCCTACTTGTTGTGCAGCTGCATTATTAAGCGAAACACCACTAATAGTAAATGGTGTATCATGCGTTCTAGGATATCGTGTATCTTCTGTTGTTAATTGAGGAGATATAAGGGACCGGCCATCAGAAACAGGAATAGTTGCACCTGTTTGATCATTTTTAGCAACTAAAGTTTGATTTCCTTCACCTGCCAATTCAATATGCCAAGGTTCATGACCCAATCTGAAATTCAGACCATATTGTTCAGCATTTGCATGTGCCCATGCACGATCCTCATCACTGGCAAACTGAAGATCTGCTGCTAAACCCATATTATGACGACTGTGTCCAGGTGGTGCTACCCAATGTCGTGCTGCTTCAACTGAACCATATTTTTTAATAGCATTCGCGAATAATTGAGCTTGTCGTTGTGGATCACGATAACCGGATCCAATCATGATCCCAGGACGCACTGCCATCATTGCTTGCAGAGCTTCACTGAAATTTGGATTAAGATCCGAGAAACCACTAAATGGCATTTTTATGTTCCATTATCGGAACGAGAAAGCTCATAAAGTAATGTACCATCACTGATCAACAACAACCGGTCGCTGGTATGATCCATCGCGAAGTCGCCGGCCAGCCTGAGATTGCCCGTGCCGTCCTTGGCGACAATCGTGCGTGTGTCGGCGTTCGGCGCAATGATCAGGATATCGCCATCCTGCGTTCCGTTGATCGTGTCGAGATCATCGGTTGGACCAGTGCCCTCGGTATCGAGAAGCAGGCGGGTTCGCCGCAGCGTCAGGTTAGCCGTAGTTATGTTTATCGCTACCACGCCACCCGCAATGTAGATGAGCGGCGCTCGCGGGCCGAAGCTCAGCAGCCCGACTTTTGCCACCAGGTCGAAGCTGTCATGCGTGGTGAGCATGTCGCTGTTGAGTGTTATCGGTACGTTATCCAGCTCTCCACCCGAATATTGCAGGGTCTTCATGCGATAGTAGCCATCTTCCATAAGATCGCCGCTGGAGGTGGCTTTCATTATCCCAGTACCAACTGTCCTAAAATCATAAGCGTAAGAGTTGTGAGCACGGGTAAAGCCATAAACATAATTACCCATCGAATGAATAGTAAGCGTAGTAGCGGTACTCACAACTGCGGTAATCCCAAAAGATAAGCCGCTTTGATTTATACCCTGCACGGTATTATTCCGGACAACTGCTTTCGCTCCAGAGGGGATACCATCAACAAGAATGCCCGTACCACGTCCTATAACTTCCACGGTATTATTACCGATATTTGCATGTCTCCCACCATCCATCCTAATGCCAATTCCATTACTGTAGGTCGTGCCATCGACCCTTACCGTGTTTCCGGTAACATTCACTTGCCCGTGCCCACCATAAGCAAGGTTGCCACCATTAATTAATATGCCTTGTACTAGACCGGGCTGATTAAGACCACTGATACGGACGGAATTACCACTGATGATATGATTATAATGATCGTGCCCATCGCCGACCATGATGCCGATAAGCGTGCAGCCGTCGATCAGATTACCAACCGTGGTCATATTCCAGCCGACATTGCCGATGCCACAGCCAACATCTATCATCGTGTTGCCGATAATCAGGCCGTCGCGCCCATTCGGCTGGATACAGGTCAGACCGACAAAAGCTTCAGGGTTTTTACCACAGCGTGTGAAATAGCAGTTGGCAACCAGTACCTCGCGATTGGTTGCACCGCCACTTCCCCAAATAGCTTCCCAAGCGTGGTCCTCGAACCAGCAATGGTCGATCTTCAAAGAACGTGTGTAATAGCAAAAGATCGGTTTACAGGCGCGGGCAGCAGGGACGCCCGACTCTAGTCCTCGGAAGCGCAGGTTGGTAATCCTGACACCAACTACCTCCTCCAATTCTGTCCCGACAACAGTCAAAGCAGCATAAGTGTCACCAGTGCTCACCACCCAGCCATCAAGCGGTAACATGATACGAGAGCCATAGCCTTCACCAAATACCGTTGTGCCCGATCTGACGTTACAGGCACGGGCGACATAGTAGTCCCCACGCGGAAAAAACAATGATCTTCCTACAGCAGCATCAAGTGCAGCTTGAATGGCAGGCTGGTCATCAGTGACACCATCACCAGTCGCACCATACATTGTGACATCGAGTACGAAAGCTCCAGCTACTGGCGGTATTAATGGTACTGCCTGCCGCCATACACCCCCGCCAAATTCCCAAGTTGGTCCAGCTGATGGTGAATAAACATCACCAGCAAAAGGAGAATCTGGAAAATTATAGGCCATTAATAATCTCCTAAACGACCATCGCTTCTAACTCGGCATTCGTGACACGCCGAGGTAGATACTTAATTTTACGAATATGCTTGTGACCACCAGCGGCTAAATAGTGCGCATGGACAAACAGCTTGTCGTGAGTGGTCGGCGCGGTGCCTGACGTGTCGGTCTGCTGCGGTCGTCCAGTAACGGAAGCCGCGAAGTCATTGTCGGCCCATGTCTGTGCGATGCGCCTGACCACGCCCACGGGCAAGGTAGTAAACGTGATACCTGCAGATGTTGCACCAGTCGAATCTTTCATAAGAGCCTGCATGTTGCTGCCAGTAGCAATGGCATAGGCGTGAACGCGGCTCTGCTCACCTGATGCGGAACGCGTCAGTTCCATGACCGGGCAATTCGCCTGATTACCGTAAGTGATCAGAAATTCCACAAGCAGGGTGCCGACACCCGGTACTACAGGCAGTGATGCCCCGATCAGGAAGATGTTGTCCGTGGCGCGGGTTGCCGAAGCTGTCGTGGTTGGAATATACGAAGTTGGAATACCTCCAAGCTCAAGCTGTCCACCCCAAATATATAGCCCTGATACACCATCACCAACATGCGCCTTAATAGTGTCGCCAGTTGTTTCAGCTATGGCGTAATAGTACAGAACTGCCGTCAGCGTGCGTGTCACTGAGCATCTGTACCAGCCATTACCCGCTGGATGGATCGTCGCGATTATCCCGGCCTCGACAGTCCCAACAACTCCAGTCGAGAGATTGAAGAAAGCCCCGACCAGCGGCCCGGCAAGGTCCAGCCTGAGGTAGAGCCACGACCGTTCGGCAGCCTTAGCGTAAACAGACAGCGTCCACGCAGCGGCTGTCCCGGTGAAGCTGCCATAAAGGAGACGATTTACAGAACCACCAAGCGTTGTCTCGACTATCTTATCGGCGGTTGTCGTCCCGTCAGGCGCAACTGCTACGTCTGACGAAACCGTTACCTCCGCTGGTGCCCACGCGCTGAAGTTCTGCGAATGAATAGCCGTGTTAGTGCCGACACCCTCGATCACCAGGCCCTTCGGCTGGAGCGTGATCGGGTCATAGTCGGTGCGCATGTTGCTGCCTGATGTCAGCACGCCAGCAGCGTTGAAGAGCATCTTGGTCGGCGGCGTGGTGTTGGTCAGCAGCGCGGACGGAGCGCCGTAAAAGCTCCCAACCGGCGCGTCGTCGTCCCGGACCACCGCCTCCATCGTCAGGAAGTCGATCGCTAGCCCGCGCTGCTCGTCACCGAGCCAGAGCCCGATTGCCGTGTCGGCCCCCGCCCTGAAGCGGCTTGAGCGGACGAGCATGGTCATGTCGGCACCGCGAACAGGGTCACCTTCAGGCCGGTCGCGCTGCCGCTGCCAATCTGCGTGACATCGAAGCGGATCAGATCATCAGAGGCGAAGCTGGTCTTCGACAGCACCGGCTGCGCCGCAGCGGAGACAGAGGTTGTCTCGGTATTATCGAAGGTGATGAGCGTCGAGAGACAGGTGACAAAAGTACTGCCGTTCCACCACTTCATATCGACCGTGAACAGCGCGCCAGACGCCTGCGCGACGTTCAGCGACGCCCTGATGCCCGACACGGTGTAAGCCTTCGGCATCCGGTCGGTGACCTTGGCATTTCCCACGACGATCGGGGTAGTCTCGTCACTTAATGCCCAGCGTAAATAACCTTCACCGGAGATACCAATCGGCCCAGTTGGACCAGTTGGACCGGGCACTGTTGAAACAGGCCCAATAGGTCCAGTAGGACCAACAGGCCCAATAGGCCCTTCAGTTACATAAACGCCAGATATCTGAACCCATTGAGAAGATGTGCCATCATCATAATAAACATAAAGTTCAGCATCTTCATTATTCCACCACATATTACCATGAAATGCATTTCCAGGCGGATCAATAGCTATAAAGATGGTTGTTAAATCATCTGTAGAAGATAATCTCCATACAAAACCATCCCATATATACGATACGGGACCAGGTTTAAAAAATTGTCCAATTTCTGGATTATTGGGGAAATTATAACCCATTTTATGGCCTCGGGATGTAGAAGAGTTCGGCGCGCTCGACCGTGGTACGCCGGGCATTGCCTGAAAAGGTGATCGCCCCTGCGGCAGACGCGGTGATCATCGATCCGGCCTGTGTAACCGGCGTCATCGCATCACCAGCCGCCCATGCTACACGGGCCGCTCCTACAGGCAGCTGCGCATTGTCAGTCGTGACGCCGTCAGATCGCTGGAATGTCATATTTGGGCTGCCGGACGTGTAGGTCAGTTCAAGGCCGCTATTGGGAGTGTAGTGCCCGGTCGGTATGAAATATATCGTCTGCCCATTCACATAAGGGCTGGTCGTCGTGTTGGTCGCCAGATCGATGTTATTCAGCTGCCTAAGCGTCATCGTCGTGCCAACGAGACTGGTCACGACATAAAGGTTCTTGGCATGGGCATTATAGACGATGGAGCCGGGAACCCACCCACGCTGCATGGCGTCGCCAGCCGATACGGCTGCGTTCAGTGTAATGACCAACGTGTCGTCGGTCTGCGGCGAGTGCGACACAAGCACGGCATCGCCAGACGTGCGCTGATAGGCGTAAGTACCGAGCGCCACCGGAATGCCGTGACTGCTTTTATTGCTGTCTCCCCCTGCGGTGCGTGCGCAGAACGGGATCGGGTTGGTGACGCTGGAGAGCGCGTGCGCACCAAATTGCTTGGCGGAACGCGTACCGCCGGTCGTGACGCTGTATATACTGGAACCGTTGTAACCCTTGCCCGTCCATGGCCCCTGATTGGGGTCGAGGAACATCACGTCCATCGTTGAATGTATCATGATTGCATCATGTATCGGGATCGATGCAGGAAGAGCTACTCCAGTAAACCACAGTGGAAGTGCTATTGTAATCTCGACATGGCAGTTCCGAGGATCCGCCGCGATAATCAGCGGCGTGTACATATGCATAAAAGTTACGCCTCCAATTATGCTGATGCCGCAGTTTCCTGCATTGATGATATAGCCGGGCCTACGTCCCCAAGCAGAAGCATGACCAAACTCATACATACCGCCATTTATAAGAAGGGACGCATTAGTAGTTCCACTGGCAAAACAATTTCCAATCCGATTAATACCTTCACTGTAGCAATTAACCAGTGCAACACCTCCCCCGACATTGGCGTTCAGGATGTCGATAATATCCATGCCAAAATTTATGGCGCAGTTATCAATGGCTAAGGTTGTTTTTCCGTTCTGCCTGCCTACGACACCAGTCGAAAAAGCTACCCGATTAAATGCAAAATTACCGTCTCGTGCGACAGTGTCTCGTGCCTGTGTGTTCCCCCATACGAAGCCATACACATTGCGGAAAGCTCCGCAGTTCAGCATCTTCATATTGTCGCCATTGCCGTCCGCGTCACAGCCCTGCACGGCAAATGCTGCACCGAACCCGGAAATAAAACAGTCCTGTAGAACGACGCTCTGTGAAAACGGCTTGTTGTATTGTGTCGTGGTCACCCATGACGGGTAGGCGTAGTCGTCGTAGGCCACCTTGCCGTCATATTTGCGGAACTGGATGGGCGAGATAGGGCCAAGCGTAACTGCCGCCGTGTCGCATATCCATTGCGTCCCAGCGTGGGTGCCCGCCGTGACCGATACGACCACATTGACGAACTCGGCTGTCGCATCCAGATCGGTAGCGCGCACGGCGGCACCTGTCGCCTGCACGACATAGACGCCGTTGCCGGGATGACCGGTATTGCCTAAAGTGTCCAACGGCGCGACGTAGAGGAACCTATCACCGGTCGCCAAGGTCAGCCCGTCATAGATGTCGCCATTCTCGAACGCTGTCGCCAGATCGCCCGACCACGCCATGAACCGCACGGGCGTCGGCAGGATGTTGGCTACCGGCTTAGGTCCGCTGCGCGGGTCGACATGGACGGCGGCGCACATCGCAAACCGGCTGAGTGCGCTTGTTGGCGCGTCCGTCCCGGCGTTTATGAAAAACGGGTTGTCCGGTGTCTGGCTGGTTTTCGGCAGCCAGTTCTCAAGCGGATACGGGTCGCTGCGCGGCGGGAGAGGATAACCGTATCCACCAAACCTCTGATAGACGATATGCTGCTGAAATGGCCCGAAGAACGTCATGCTTTTAATGACCATATAACGCGTGCCCTGTATCTCAAGAGCGCACTCCCAATGGTCTGAAATGATTGATGTACCAATGTTATTTTGCGTGGAGCTGTCATATACAGTCCCGGCACCCACCAGATCGATGCCCCTAAAGCCGATCGAGTAATAGTTCATGATCAGCGGCTTGGTAGTACGGTGCCTGCCATGCAAGAAGCGTATCGCATCCGACTGCATTTTATAGAGATTGGCATCGATGAGCGCTTGCAAGGCTGCCGTGCTGTCGATCGCAATGTCGTTGATCGCGCCATAATGGTATTGCGTGAGCGTGCTGGCCTTGATTGGCCAGATGAAACCGCCAGCCGATATGTCGAAGATGTGGGCTTCCAGCGGGGCCTCGAAACCACCATTCAGCAACACCTCAATCCCGGACGCCGCCTTCAGTCCACCGTGCTCTGAAAAATGAATTCTAGGAGTTATTGCTATATCTGTAATTGCAAGATATTTTTGAGTAAATAACAATTCAGCTTTAATACCAACACCAGCATCACTGGCAGAAATGAGCGATGTCGTATCATCACTAATGCCATCACCTATAGCACCAAACATTTCTGGTTTGACATAATCTCCAGTCAATTCCCACCATATTCCACCAGCTGTCTGGATCCTGCCCCTATGTGCGGGCATACTAGTAACTCTTTTATAATAACCTCCCCCACCATCACCAACAGCGTAATAACCACCAATATAAATATAACTCATATCTTCTGGAACTAAAATTGCTGGCATACCAATAATAGTTGAAAAAATTGGTACTTCACCTTGAACAACAACATCAGAAACATATCCAGCAGCTTTTTCACTAGAAAGTTTAGCATCTGCAGCGGCAGCTTCAGCACGAGCTACACTATCATTAATTGATGTAATAAATGCAGGGCCAAAAATTTCTACCCATTGCAAACTATCCCCATCTTGGTAACAAATATAAAGACTGCCACTATCAGATTCCCACCAAAATTGACCATGCGAAGTTGGTATAGGAGCAATATCTCCAATAAGTGTTTTAGTTATCATCATGTTTGAAATGGCTTCATACTGAGCCATTAACAAACCATACATACTAGCAGTTTCTTTATCAAAAAATACTCTAAAAGTATTATCGAGTTTATATCCGATAATCATGCTATCTTTAGCTAGATCTCCTATATCGAAATCTTCACCTAAATTATTTTTTACGAATAAAGGAGCATCTTTATTAAAAGCAATTTGTACAGTTTTTGAAGTATTATCTGCTAGAAGATTAACACCAATTAAAACATCACCATTAGCAAATGGTACTGGATATTCAGTTGTAGCCTGAATATAATTTGGAGTACCTGTCCCTTGATTAGTAGCTATGATAAAATCAGTAGTAAAAGAACCAGCAGGGTTAAAATCACTAGAACCAGAAAGGGGAACAAACTCTTCCCCCTCAGCAGTTTCAGGAACCTGAATATAAAGACCACCAGTATGAGGTGCAGGAGCAGTAGTCTGAGGGCAATATGTGACCTGAATCGAATAACTTTCTCCAGGAAGAATCTCAGTTGGATAAGCATCCAAAGGAGCCAGGAGACGAAAATCTCCAGTTACAGTAGCACCATTAATTGTCAGAGAATCATAACCAATATTATAAAGCACAACAATCTGGGCACCAGATGCCATACCTTTTTTAGTTTTTGGGAATATTAATTCTGCTGGTTCAATTCTGAGAGAGAACCGCTTCATACCATAGGGCATATCTCGAATACGACGACTGGAACGATCAGCATCAGTTGTAATAAAATCTTCTAATGGTTGATATGCCATATTAAAAATCCAAAATAAGAATATTAATTTACTTTACAATTCTTACTTTTACCGTTCCCGATGCTAAATCAAGAACACCAGTAGTTGGATTACTAAATCTAAAACTAACAACATCTGCCGCACTTACCCAACAATCCAAATTGGCACCATTCAGATTTACCGTAAAAGACGCTCTTACAATATCTCCAAGCACAGCTCCCATAAGAGCCAATGTCTGAACCGCATCATATGCACCAGCTGCTAATGAAGGCGGATTATATACGACTGTTGAGGTAAAATCGACGAGGGAACCATAAGCAGACAGGAACCAGGCCGTACCATTATGCTCGACATCACACCATGTGCCTGGTGTCAGCCCTTTCAGTGGACCAGATCCAACATTCAGATTAGACGATCCAGTGGCTGCTGCTGTCCTGACAACACGGAATTTGGCACCATTGCTCGCACCAGTAGATGACAATGTCACATTACGGGTACTGGTAAGTGGCGTATTATAATATAATGTTGGTTCATGCAAATGTTGAAAAACTGTTACAGTAGCATCACCCATATCTGCAGATACAGCATTATAGGCTTGCGAGACTTTTGTAACTGTAACTGTCTGCGCTGTGACCATATAATGTATAGCAAATAATGTCGGTGTTGGTAGACCCATAAACACAGACTGCCCAACAATGGTCCATCCAGCGGGCGGGTTAAAGGTCCATGTACCTGTGGGATTCTTCCTGACACCTGATCCAAATGCATATAAATATGTAACATCCATACCGAACAAACGATTAGAATGCTCATCCCATATAATATCTACAGTTTGAGCATCAGCATATCTGGTAAAAAATGATGGAGTTGATGGTATATTTGATGGTGATATGCTGGATGCCGAAATATTACCCCCAGTACCATTAGTTGCTAAATATGCTTTACCACTAGTATTTAAAATACTAGTTCTCAAATTACGAAAAGCATGTGCTGTACCAGTATTCGCAGTTGGTTTAAATATTTGTGATAATGATCCTGGACCCAATGTACCTATTGAAAATGCTGCTCCATTAGGATCAGAACATTCTACAAAATTAATCCTCGATGTTGGATTTTCAACATAAAAATTAGTAATAAATCCACCAATCCATGCACCAGATGTTGCAGAACCAATTGCAACACCAATACCATCCTGACTAGTATGCATTTGCTCGATTGTCGGTGCATAAAGGCTACGAAGTTTAGCCCCAGTACCATTGAAGCCAGTATCTACAAATCCAATTTGACAAATATTGCTGTCACTACCGACAAAGTAAGCACCAGCACCAACAAGATACATAATGGGGCCAGCAACAGGATTAATTACCCACGGAAATACGTCAATGGTTCCTGCTGGAATATTAACAGTCATCACATGATATGGGCGACCGCCATAAGTAATAAAATCACCAAGCGCTAAAGCTTCTGGTATGTCGGTAACCAACAATGTCGTGCGTTGATTAGCTGAATTAACGGAACCGCTATTCATACCAGTATATGTCCAACCGTACCCGTCAACATCAGTGACTGCACCAGTGGTATGAACAGGTTCAACGGTCGAATTCACCACACCAGGATCTGTGGTACAGGTGTACATCCGACCAGCGCTATTCTTCACTGTGGCATTTAGCGGGTAATCGGTCGCAGTGGCCCATATAGTCGTCCATCCAGACAACATTGTCCCTGGTAGTTCGCCACCAGAACGATCGGCTGCCAGTTTGGGAAAACGAGCACCATTACTGTTACCTGAACTATGTATGGTAATGCCATTACGCTTGACGGATTGCGATGACAAACCGGGGAAACGTGTGCGAGGGCATTGCTCGATAACGATACCATCCCACTGCCTGCGATCTACATAGGCAGTTCCAGCAGAGCCGCCATATACCCTGAATTCACCACTACAATTCGCATAACCGATATAGCGAAAACGTACTAATTCTTCAGTTGAAATAAAAGTAGCAAGACTGGTTATGATACAGTCGAAATACATTGATACACTAAGAGAATTAACCCCAGCTTGCCCAATAAATAACTTAGCTCCAATTTTAAATGAACCAATGCAATGCAGTTCGACTTTCTTATAAGCAGTCGCATAATCAAAAAATGCTTGTAATGCTACCACATCATCAGTAACATTATCACCTTTAGCGCCAAACATATAAGGAGTAATACGTTCTTCAGAAAGCTCCCACCATGTACCATTCATGGATTGGATTTTGCCCGCATGCGCAGGTTGTGATGCCACTTTCTTATAAAGTGCTGCACCACCATCTCCAGCAACAAGATGTCCGGCAATCCTGATATAATCAGGCGGTGTTGCAGGGTTCCATAATTCAACAGATCCCTTAGTACCAAAAAGATTATCAGCAATAATAAGGGGGCTGGCTATTCCACTAATCGCATTAGCTAATTCTTCTGCTTCATCAAGAAGAGCATCTGCTTCTTCAGTTTTAGTAATAATGGTATCAACAGCTGTATAAATTTCTGGAATATTATCAGCTACTTCTTTTACTTCTTCAATATCATTATTAATGGTAATGATAGAATCCATATTTTCATTAACACTAGTAATAGCATCCATATTATTAGATACTATTATAATTTCTTCAATATTAGCCCCAACTTTATTAATTTCTTCAATATTATCTTCAATACCTACTATATACTCAAGGTGAGCACTGACATGCTTCACATATTCGATATTAGTGGCGACTTCCCTGACAACCGGGTAGGCCGAGCCAATCATCGTATCGACCAAACCAGTAGCGCTATCCATATCCGAACGGTAACCCATCAGACGAAGCCTCTCATCTCGAGTTTTTCATGTGAGGTGTGGAAAGACTGGTTCGCTGAATCGCGCATCTCAGCTTCGAGACACGATGTTTCATAGACTGCCAGATATTCCTGACCTTTAACGATATTTTCCTGACCATTCATATGGCTATATGTCTTATAAGCCACAAAATTCTGCAAAGCAGTTTCCAGAAAAAATGGAATTTCAATTTCTTGGTTAATAATGTGGCCAGGTCTCGTATCTAGTACGGAATGCCTAGCCTGATAATATATTGTTAATGGATGATACGGATTAGGTGTAGGAACAAAGAGAATATCAGGCTGTGGCGTAAACATTGACAACGGATTGGCCTGATCATTCAGGGTAACAGCACCAACCTCGTCATGGACTTCAAGAATCCTGATCACATCGCCCGTGAAAGGTTCATCCGGCAGATCCTTGATGTATGGGAACTCGACATCAGAGCCAGAGCTCTCGGCAAAGGCAGGTTTAAGGTGATAATGCGTGATATGCTCAACCTGCTCGATCAAAACTTCGTGCTCTATGAGCCGGAATCTCGAACAGAGAGCTAATAGGCCTTCATTTATATATTGAACGATTTGAGGCTGCTTTTCTTCGATGATTGTTCCATCGCCATTGTTGATGGCAAGATTTGACAGCTCACCATAGGCGAGTCTGCTAAACAGCTCCTCAATTTTCATTATAAAATCACCTAAATAGTTTAAAAGTAGTCTAAAAATATCAAACTATATACGATGAAATGGCGCTGGGCTCGTCTGGGAAGGAATCCTTCCACATGCCACTGCTGGAATCAGGGACCGCGATCTCTTCGCTGGGCTTCCAGGCGTTTAGATACATTAGCTGGGAAATTGTATCAAGACAATCATCTTTTCCTTTCAGACCGTTCTTAGTTGCCAGCCTGATTTGCCCATAAAAATGAGCCATTATCTTGGAAGTTTTCAATTCTGTGGGAAAATACATTTTCCCTGCTTTAAAAAGAGGTACTATTAAGTTAAATCTGGTTAATTTATTAACAATTGGCCGTATTCCTGGCTTTCCAGTCTTCTCCGACGAAGCGAAATTGAACCAGATATTACGAGTCATCATCTCAGACTGCAACCACTTGATGAAAGCAAGTTGCTGGCCACTGACTTCGATACCGACAGACTGAGGTTTATAGATTTGAACCAGGCGAAAGAGATCCCCGATCGTCCTGTCCATCGTCTGGCGCTCGCAGACACCATCTACCCAGAACCAATCCCCTTGAGAATTGTATGCCCACACAGAAATAACACTGAAATCTGCAGTCTGTTTGTCTGAAGTGGCAAAATCAGTGGTGATATAAAAGTTAAAGACTGATTTTCTCTCTAATAATTGCACCCTGGAGTATTCTCGGATCTCCCCTTCCTGGATCAAACGCTCTTCATCACTCGAAATCCGAAGCATTAGCTCCTGCATAAAACCTTCGGTCTTCCCAGTCAGAACTGCATTCTCATATTGCTCGATCACGAAATCATAAGAGAACCGATCCTCCCAAGCACCAACGAATTCTTCCCTCGAACAAGGAAATTTCTCACAAACAGGCCAGACATTCACATCCCAGGCACCTGATTCGACCGCCTCGATCATGATATCGTCCTTGTTGAAGGGCGTACCATTGAAGACAATCTTCCTTCTCGTTGGATCCAGAGCGTAATTCACCCCCTTATAGATGTTGTCCTTGATGGCATCCATGGACACTCGGGATTTGGCGTCATCGTCAGAAACCAGATCATCCAGCACTGCCAGCACCGGTCGTTTTCCGAAGATCTTGGTCCCCCGGAGACCTGTCTGAGCTCCAAACATACGGCATCCAAGCTTATGTCCGTCCCGGTTCGTAAACTCGAGATAACTGTCTGTGAAATATGCTTCGGGTATCCATTCCTTAAGGAAGTCACTATGATCATATCGGAACTGGACATTTTTTCTTGCAGCCTTGACGCCATTTTCCATGGAGTCAGAAACATAAATCATACCAGTAATATCACCAAATTCAGGTAAATAACCAAAAGTAGCAATAAATAATACCAGATATTCAAAAAACAAAGTAGTTTTAGCAGCTCCACGAAAACATAGATTAGCAATTAATTCCTTTTTAGAAAGCATTTTATCAAGCATCTTAAGATGCACAGGAGGTGTCTTATGAGTTTCTCCTTCAGCACCATTTACGAGTTTAACGAAGTTCATAAAAATAAGGGCAAACTGACTCGGAACATAGGAACCAGAATTAATATCATGGTAATCCACCTCGTCGAGCCATTCGTCGAGGGATTTCTTGACGACGATTCGTTCTTTAACCCACTCATTGGGGTAACCACTAGCATCGTCGACATTAAGCATCTTTATTTTCCAACATCATCGGCTTATAAATAGTATCAACAAAAAATGCTGAACCATCAGGTAATATGGTTGGTCCACCTTTCAGATAATCATGCATAGCCATCATCGCATTTGCAAACCAACCGATCATATTATCTTCGGTATCGAATGGTTCAGGACCGGTATATTTGGCTTTCGTTTCGACATAAAACTTTGCCCATGCCACAGCATCAGGATTAGTATGGATGTTCATATCATAGTCACTCATTGTTCCGTCACCACCAGCCTGGTTGCCGCTATGTCGATCGTTTTAGCTCCGTCCTTGATCATGTCCTGCTGCTGTTTTGCGAGTTCACCCAGCATATTCCGCATCTCCTTGATGCCTGCAGACTCATTGGTCTCCATCGAGATCTGGAACTCCTTGGTCTCAGGCTTCTTCAGGTGAACCAGGAGGGAATTAGCAGCATCAGTCCTGACCTTGTCGCTGTTTGAGTTCAACATCAGGTCTGCCTGAACGTTGAGAGCCTTCTGGAACAGATCCTGGTTCAACACCCAAGTTGGAACCAGGGATTGCTCCATAATGAGATTAGGTAACTTACCCCTGTTATACGCGCTTACATACCCGGAGATGTCCTTCGCTGAGGTCCCCTTGGCCACCAGATTGGCATACCTCTGGGGAAATGTTCGAGTATAGGATTCAATGTTTGTAAATCCCATAAGCTTGAAACTGACATATGTAACTGCATTAATATATTCCTCAGTCTTGAATTTACCATCCTTTAAAATAGCTGAATATCCAACAAAATTAGCTTTAATATTTTCAGCCATAATAGGATCGGCTGCAATCGTATTGAGGTTGTCTACCATCCCCTGAGTGACACTCGACCGGAGGTGATTCGGCAGAGCATTCTGCACCTCCTCCACAGTCAGTGGAACTGGAGCTAACCCTTGGAGACTTAAGTCTTTTTTTGGGTTTTGTACTTCGGGATCGTCGAAGAGAGACATAATTTTTCCCTTGTCTCCTGAAAGATTTCTGATACCACTAATGCATAAATATTACCTAAAAATCTAAAATCCGATTATTTTTATAAAGGACTCGCACCCTTGCAGACGTTCATAATCGGGTATTAGCGAGGAAATCTCTCACGGTATTTAGAGTATCTCCCTAGGTACCGTGAGAGGAAGTGAAGCCGGGAGATCCAGGATACCCTCTCCTCCCTCCTCTGAAGAATCTCCCGGCTTCATACCCCAAATTCTCTTTCCCTTTCAAAGTTTCGTCAGCAGGCACTCCAATCGTAAGTGGGTGGTAGCTCCCCCAGATTGTAGCAGTGCCTGCTGGCGACTCCGACTCTAGACCCCCCTTAAAAACCGTTATATATGTTTTTTCCCACCTTGAGCCTACCCTGACTTTTCCCTCCCCCCTACTATAAGAGAGAGAAGCGCGTAAGCTATTGTGGAGACCCACCCTGGTAAGAGCTAAACCCTTGTCCCTATAGACAAATCAGTCTAGGGATCATGGGTTCCTGCGGCTACCGCCGCAGTCACCGAGAGGGAATCCCCAATGACAACCACAGGCGAATACCGAGTCGGCATCTCGTTCAATCCATCCCAGAACCCAGAGGTAGATGAGATCAAATCCCAGGCTGCTAAGCTCATCGATCTTATCGAAAAGACTGACGACAAGGGAGAAGGCGAGATCAAACGTCTCAAGGCACTGGCCATGACAGCGATCGAAGATGGAGCCATGTGGGCTGTGAAAGCAGCCACCAAAACCCCCAAGGAGTGATCCAGATGAGCCAAAACAGATTCCGCCCTACCATGAAGACCCACAACGAGCTACTGGCTCAGATCCAGGAGAAGGATCTACGCATCAGAGAACTCGAGATCCAGCTTCAAACCATCGAGAGATCCCGTAAGCGAAACCGCTTCATCAGCCCTCGTTTGATACGCCTCGTGAAGCATGCCAATAGATAATCGGCGTAAATGCCATTATTTTAAAACCGCCGATAATGAGCCGTAAATCCAGCCCCTTTGAGGCCTCTGATGAGCGAATCTCTTACCACCATCCCAACCGACTTCTATACCGACTCAGGCTTCCTAATTAGCATCAGCATACCCTCCCATCCATCGGTCGGGGGCATAATGGTCCTTAACGGCAAAATATATACCGTCCAGAAAATATCCTGGGACTTCGACGTAGGGGGCATCCTTCTCCTGGTTCGCATCAATGTCGATTAGATGGTTCTATTGTTGGATGGGATGGTGCCCTGGTACTGTCGTCTCAGGCTGGAGAGGTGGTAGAGGTAAAATTCTCTGCATCGGTTGGCGCTGCAGTCGATGCGGCAAGGTCAAACATTATGAACCAGTTGGAAAATAAAACCTGTTCGGCCTGCGGAGGTACAGACCATCTCCGCACATCCTTCTGGCATGAGCCTCAGATGATATGCCTGCCCTGCTTCCTGGTGTGGTACGATCCCAACAAGGACATAGACACCTCAGACCCCAAGGCCGTAGGAAGAGAGAGTCTCCGTCTCAAAGCTCTCGGTGAGTATCCATGGACAGGAAAATACGCACCATCTACAGATCCATTTTGATCAATGGGAGAAACGTAATGTCCAATAGTACTTCCATAGAAGATAATACTATTAACATCAAACGCCTGGTCGATGCTGCTACCGCATTGGTCGATTCACTCTCCCATGACGAACATGGAACAATGATTGGGGGTAAATTCCAAGGCGGTAACGGCGGTCTCATATCAAAACAAACAATCACCTTAGCCGATGAAGTACGCCGTGCAATAAACTCCCTCAAGGAACCCTAACCATGAGTGGATTCCAACTAGGCTGTTCTGTCTGCAATGGTGAAGGTACCTACCCCATCATCGATACTTACGGCGTTGAGCGCTACACCATTCAATGTCCGGAGTGCTACGGCTCAGGCCAGGTCTACAATCCCAATATAGACCCTCAAGAACGTTACAGACTGGAAACCCAGAAAGCCAAATACGAACGAGCTATGGCTGAGAAAAAAACCAAACTAAAACTATGAATCGCCGTCCTCCCCATCATTCTGAATTCTGGCTGGGTGTCATCTACGGCAGCATCCTTGCATCCATTTTCTGGTTCATCCTCTGGTGGGTAATATTCCCTTGAGAAAAACCCCTACCTACGGTGTCTGGATCCTCATCTGGACAGTCATATTCGTAGCTCTTCTCCTGCTCGTCATAGGAGTCTAGGCCGTTCTATAGAGAACGCTCGTCGTAAGACATAAGATATACTAGTATTATAAATATAGCTAATTTTTATTATAGAAATTATTTTTATTATATTTTTGGAACTGCATATTTTCATGCAGATGTTCCACGGCATATTAATTCAGGTTATGGATTTTTTGTAAAGACTTCTACGTCCATTCCTCCCGCTACGTAGCCACCCCTCCGGTAAACCTACCCCCCCGGTTACACACTCACACTGGGGCTGCGCCCCCAAGTGGGCGATCCTGCCCCGGAGTATATACCATGACTGGCATAGTAGCGCGTACCACTGGAGCAGTGGGCGCCATCCTCGGAGGAGTAGAGACTGCAGCTAACGCAGGCTCTCGCCTCATCAACACTGCATCGACCAGCATCAAGGTACTGGATCGAGGCATCAACATGCTGGATAACTGGGCGGCAGACGCCGAGTTAAACCAGGCTGACAACTCCATCGTCCGTGCCAAGACACGGAGACTCTACCTGCTGGAGCAGGCTGCTTCCGAACGGACCAGATCTCAACTCGCTCTGGCTTCAGAAATGCACTCCAACCCGCAAACAAAGTTGCTCTTCGACGCCAACTTCGCGGAGCTGTCGGCTCTCTTCGATTAACCACCGGGAGCTAAGTCCTGCCAGGTAAGAACCTGGCGGGACTGTGCTCTGTAGCTTGATAGTACCGTTACTATCAAACTTACATTCGCTTCAACCCCTATAGAGACTAAAGAGACTATCGGTCTCGACTAATCCAAGGAGTTAATCGCCATGCGTATCCAGATAATCTCCACCAACACCGGCTACGAAGTCACCGATATGCAAACCGGTAGAGTGATGGGCAAGTTCGACTCGCTGCAGTACGCCAAGGACTGCAAGGACGAGCTTGAGGACCAGTTGGCTCACAAGTACGGCCTTGATGACCTGAGCTACCAGGACGAGGCTGACGCTGCCTATGAGGCTGCTATGGATGCCTACGATACCGCTATGAACTCATAGGCTTTGACCCAGGGAGGATGTCATTCCTCCTTGGTTCCAAACCTACAACCGATAGTAAAAACAAGGAGCTATGGAAATGCCCAGACATATTGGTTCGACCGATGGAGAGTTCTCCGTCTGTGTGTTCTTCGTCAGCGAGGAACAGGAATACGTCAGGGGATGGGTCAGTGTCGAAGAGGCCGTAGAGGCCTTTCGCCACTACACCTCACCCACGATCCCAGCCCAGAGGCTGGGATTCATCAAGCAGGTGCTGATCACAGACGGCTGTGACTGCACCGCTATGGAATGGAAATATGGGGAGGGACTGGTGTTCCCGACCAAGGAGATGATCGACGCCGAGATGAATGTCTCGGCCTGATCCAAAACTAGAAACCCTACGATTTCAAGGAGCTACCACCATGAACATCGAATCCTACATCTTCAACGGCAATGACCCGACATGGGCCGTCAGCATATTCGTCATCCTCTCATTCATGCTTGCAGTGGCTGCCCTGACATGCTGGTTCGATCGTAAACCGATCCTCAGCCTGATCATGGCATTCACCTCGGTGATCACCATCTGCACCACCGCTATGGCGGTGATGTGATGCTAAGCTTCATCGTCGCCTGGCTCGCCATCTGCGTGCCTCTGGCCTTCGCAATGTCCATCCTGATGGTCATGTGCGGAGACGACCGCTGAGCTAATCCCACACATTAAGAGTCCTGCCGAGAGGTGGGGCTCCATTCCTTTTTCTGGTTCAAAGAGCACTGCCGCAAGGCCGGTGCTCTCCTGATAGGCGTGGCACACAAGGGCTGCGCCCTCGAATGGGTGTTTTGCGATGGTCGCAGGCACCCGATCTTAACCGCCATGAGCAAAGGAGCTACCACGCTATGGCTATTCTCGAACAGGTCACCGTCCCTACCCAGACGGCACAGAGCAATGCACGCAGGCCTTTTGGTGGTCTGAGCTTCGATCGTCCGCGAGCGAAGGTCTGGGCCAATATCGGCTATGTGGTCAATGGGAACTTCGTACCGTTGCCGCTTGGATCCCCGATCGACACGATGGAGCCTAGCTCCGTCACCGGCACCAACCCGGAAGCGGTGAAGCGTAACACGGCCAAGAACGAGCTGCTGAGTGCCCTTCAGGTGATCGGCGACTCGATGCAGCCCGGAGAGGAGAAAGAGCTCTCCAACCTCGTCGTGAGGCTCCGGAGGGTCAACGAGGAGCTCTCCATCGTTCGTGCCGACAACGAGTTTAGCGTTGGCGATCTGATGGGCATGCTCACCACCGGCAAGGCTGCACAGGTGACACCGCAGGTGCAGGCTGAGGCTGAGTCTGGCCCGACCAAGGCCGAGATCCAGGCCCAGATCAGGACGTTGCAGAGGGCGCTTAAGACCGTCGCATAAAGCGGGGGGAGGGGGATACCTGGTTCCAGAGATGGAGCCAGGTGTTCCCCTTTGAATCCGATAGTCCTATCGACAACAGAGAGGCTGCGCCTTCGATTGGTGCATTTAGGAGGTATTAATGCGTGAGATTGATAAAATACATGAGAAGGCTTCCATCATTCTGATTCGAATCCTAAATTCGACCATGAATGAAATGCAGGAAGATATCGCCAAGGCAGCATTGAAAAATCCCATCCTATTCCACGACCTCTTCAACGAGTCGAACCAGGAAGAGGAAAAGACACCTCCAACCTGGAGAGACCTGGCCCAGGAAGGATATTTCAGCGAAGCTGTTAAATCTTATAAAGAAACATTATTCGTAGACGCCTGGAGAGCCATAGAAAGAGTAACCGAATATTGTGAATCTCATGATTACCATATACCCAATTTGCCTTCACCCCATGTCTGGCAGCAGTATGCCCCTAATCAAAAGATCAATGCAATCAAGGAGTTCAGAGCTTTCTACCAGCCTCTATTTCCTTGGATTGATTTGGTAACGGCCAAGAATGTCGTTGAAAACTATGCTTCAGGATCTCTTACTACCCGATAGTTCTTTTTCTGGTTCCGTCCCTTGGAGCCAAGGAGGTATGCTTATCCATGCGATATAGCATATCTCCTTTTTTAATATAGAAGTCAACAGGAGGTAATCATGGATGCAATACGTAGTTTCAGGGATGATTATGCCTGGCTCAGCAACTTCTACCCAGCCACGGTACAGATACCCATGGGTACAGAAAGATGGTTCTTTCCGACTGCCGAGAATGCCTATCAGGCTACCAAGAGTGAAGATGCAAGCGACTGGATAAGGATAGCTACATTAACTCCTGGACAGGCTAAAAGACATGGATCTAAAGTGAAATTAAGATCCAATTGGAATGAAATCAAATTAGGGATCATGACAGAAATTGTCACCCTTAAATTCAACCAACATCCAGAATTAATGGCTAAATTAAAAGCCACTGGATCCAGGGAAATCATCGAAGAAAATCATTGGGGAGACACCTACTGGGGTGTCTGTGCAGGCCAGGGAGATAATCATCTGGGCAAGATCCTGATGGCTATCAGAGACCAAAAGACTACCTAAATAGATAGGAACGAAAGTCGAACTAAGTTGGACTTTTTCAACTCGAAATTTCTACTTATTGTGGGTATCGAGTAACCAACTATCTCGAAAATGAGGAATTTGTCGAGTAAATGCCTGAAAACTAAACCGTTTTAAAAGGAGGGCAAAAATGGCCATCGAAACGGCACCTAAAGTTCAACTTTTTTACGCTGGAATAGGATCCAGGGAGACACCGACGCACATCCAGACCATCATGAACCAGGTTGCGCGTTATCTGGAGAGTGAAGGATGGATCCTGCGGTCAGGTGCTGCCACAGGAGCTGACTCGGCCTTCGAGGAGGGGATCCACGACGAGGCCAAGGAAATCTATCTTCCATGGGCCGGATACAATAACCATCCAAGTGAGCTCAATCCCAAGAAGTATCCATTCACTCAACAGGAACAGGATTTCACTGCACACTATCATCCAAGATGGAGTGCCTGTTCACCTTCAGCAAAGCTTCTGCATCAACGTAATACGAGGATCGTCATAGGCTGCGAGCAGATCCATGGAGCGATCGTGCAGCCATCCAGGTTCATCATATGCTGGACCATCAAGGGTGCTGTCACAGGTGGGACAGGCCAGGCATTGAGGATCGCCAAGCACTATCAGATCCCCATCATTAACTTTGGGTCAGCTACCAGTCCCAAAGAGCTCGAGGCACAGCTTCTTGAGATCGACAACATCCAGGGGAGGATACGAGCATGATCGGAATGAGTCTCAGCTTCTGCGTCAAGGACATCCTCAATGGAGAAGTGGATCTTAAGGATGTAGAGAAAATAATCGCTGGAACCAATATGCCCAAAAGGGACATATTCGAGGAAGCTATAAAGACAAATTATGCTCCTGTTTATTGGAAAAAGAATCCCAAGAAGGGTGTAGAAATAGCCCTGGAACTCTGGGATTCAGGCAAACTGGATCAACCTCGAACCAGAGGTGAAGAACATCCAGGTGTCTATGATGGAATCTGGGTATGAAATCGCTCTGGAATCCCAATCGATTTCTAAGATCTATCCAACCTTGGCTGTGGGGAAACCCACAACCAGGGAAGGTTTTTAAAAACCGTATGATAGCTCGTACCTGGAACAGCAAGAATAATGCTAAAAGGAAAATTCATTCTAATAGATTTAATTTTCTCAGGATATGGCGAAGATAATGGAAGACATTACTCCTATGGTTCAAGCCATTGATGATAATCGAGGGCTTATCACTCAGCTAATGGCAAAAATCCATGAAGATATGGATCATGCATTACTTAAAGGCACATCAAGTGAACCAACAGGAGATAGAGATAAATCATTATTCCTTATCCTGGTTCAAACTTATGTTGTTGGATTTCTAACTGCAGAATGTAATCCACCTGCGGATTTCACTGATGCCATTAGATTCTATTATGCCAAAGGCATAGAACATGGTCATGTTTACCTCGAAGCCAGAAGGCAGAACTCACAATGAGAGAATTACTAGAAAATCTAAAGAGCTTACTCTCAGACATTCACGCCATGCAGGATAAAGATCCAGATTGGTTCGGACCCTTTAGTGATTGGAATAAGGATATAAATGATTATGCCAGAATTGAATGGCCTAATCTGGCTATTTCAGTCAGAAAAGTCAGGACATCTCTAGCCGAATTCGAATCCACTCCAGAGAGTGAAATTAGAATGGGTCTAGGGAGCTCATTCATCGGTCAGGTCATGGATATCCAGAACCTCATGAAAGAGGATCGTGAGAGTGAGCTACGTAAGCTGCTAAGAGCTGCCCTCAACAATGAGGACGAATGGAAAAAGAAAGCACATGATTTTCTGGAGGAATTCGGATGATTACCCACTGGCATGAAGATAATCCCTGGAAGGATGAAATCACATATGTCCAGCTAGAGGAGCTGGCCGAGTGTTACCCACATGGACCAGATTCTATTTCTCGCTGGTTCCAATATGGAGACAAACTCGACGCCTATATCCTCCCAGGTAATAAGGAAATAACAGCAGGTATCAGATTCGGACCTGAAGGGTCTGATTATCTTTCACCTGGTTTCGATGAACATAAACTCAGGAAACTGTTGGAGAAATATCGGGAGATCACATGAATGTAGGAGCTATTATTAAAATACTCCAACTCGGCATTATCCTGGTTCATGAATTAAGGCTTCTAGAGGAAACTCGGAAGCCTTTTTCATTGCCTCCGATAGTCCCATTACTACCGCCACCCATGAAAACAATCGAACCAGTAAAGGAGAAATCCATGCTTGAGTTTCAAATCTCTATCGAGCAGCTGTTCCACAAGAACCAGCTGTTCACTCGCATACGAGACGACTTCGAATCGGAGAAGGAATTCGACTTCAAGGCTCACATGATCGAGCACAAGATCGATATGGAGTTCGGATTCGACTTCCTGGTTCAGATGGCTCTTCACAAGAGAGCTACTCTGCCAACCATGGCAGGCATCCTGATGAGACATTTTGATGGAGACCCACAACGGACAGCCAATGCCCTAGATGCTGCTGTACGGGCAGATCTGGCCAACTGGAGCCCCATCCAGAAACAGTTCATCGTTAGATGGGACATCAGTCAAGACGTGCAGGACGACATCGATCGGTATCAATATCCACTGCCTATGGTCGTGGAACCAAGGATATTGAGGACTAATCATGACACGGGTTATTACACGAGTCATAACTCAGTGATTCTAAGACATAATCACCATGATGAGGATGTCTGCCTGGATCACTTAAATAGCCTAAACAGAATCAAATTCAGGTTGAACCAGCAGGTAGCTACCACCATCAAGAACAAATGGAGACACCTCGACAAGCCCAAGCAGGACGAAGACATCGAGGAATACAAGAAGAGGGTGAAAGCCTTCGAAAAATATGACCGGACAGCCCATGATGTTCTTAATCATCTGGGATTATCCAATGAGGGTGAATTCTGGCTCACCCATAAATATGATAAACGAGGCAGGACATATTGCCAAGGATATCATGTTAATTATCAGGCAGCATGCTGGAATAAAGCAGTGGTAGAATTTGCCAATCAGGAGATAACAAAATGAATGAGCAAATCCAACAAATTCTACTTCATACCCAGGATCCAACTACCTTGGTGGATGGAAAGCCTGTACCTGCATTAACTTCCTTGTTTCACAGAGTCTGTCGTGGTGATGAGGAGAAATTCGAAGAAGCAGCCCGTTTAATCGAGCTCTTCATAATAAAAGCACTTCAAGAGGTAACAAAATGAATGAGAATCATCCCACTAATGAAATTCTTCTTACCAATGAAGAACTGCAGCAACTCCGACTTCTATATGGCAAAGCCATGTCCAGAGATGAGCAATATATTGTCTGGAGAAATCAACAATTACATACTGATTTTATTAAGGGATTGATCCAGTTTCTAGAAACAGAATTAGGAGAAGATGAATGACAACTCCTAGAAATCCTAAACCAAGAGTCCATAATAAGAAACATAACACGGCTCCTAATGATGCCGTATATGTCGGCAGAGGTTCTCCTTGGGGAAATCCCTACTCACATAATCCCAACAGCAAGGCACTGTATTTCACTGAAAGCAGAGAACGATCCATCGAGATGTTCCGTGTCCATGTGTTGCCTCACCTGGATCTCGAGCCTCTCAAAGGCAAGCATCTGGTCTGCTATTGCAAGCCATTGGCCTGCCATGGAGATCTGCTCCTCGAGGCAGCAGCCAAGCTGGAAAACAAATGCGGCCTCTGTGGAATGACCGGTGGTCAACACGTAGGTCTTGCATGCACGCAAACCTATGGAGATGCAGGATAATGTACCTGATGGAACAAAGTGCAAACTATGAATCCATGGTGGCTAAACCGCCTCTGGGTCCAGGATTCGAACCAGATCTCCTGGCTCTGGCTGGAAGGATGGAAATCTGGGCATCAGACTTTGGTGAACCAGAGGACTACACACTGTTCATTCTCTTCGACAAGGAGGAGAAAGAATTAACCCGCCGGAAAATACCCGGCTATTAAGGAGCTATCATGCTACAAACATTTACAGGTCAGCAATATCTCAAAATAGATATTGCTAGTAACTTTGGCCTCGACAAGGCTAATTGGAATGATCGTCTTTCTTGGTTCGATGAGAATGAGGGACAGCTTCATTCTCTGGTTCCAAAGGCTGAAGAGCCAGCGCTTTTTTATGCTGGGATAGTCGCTTGGGAAAAAGCCAAGGAAGGAAAGATGTGTGGGTATCCAATCAGTTTGGATGCCACCTGTTCCGGCATACAGATCCTGGCGGCTCTATCCTGCGACAGACAAGCCGCCAGTCTCTGCAATGTCATCGACACGGGCCACCGCGAAGACGCATACATCTCCATCTATAACACTATGGCCAAGAAACTAGGCTCAAATGCGAAAATAGACCGGAAAAAGACCAAGCAGGCGATTAACCACTAGTCATGGTCGCCTTTAAACCGTGTGAACTCATGGAACATCCCTTGTGGACAATCATGAGCCAAGCTGATACGTAGAAAGCAACTTAGGAGCTTTCTATGCAAACCAAGCTATGCATACGTTGTGGTGAAATCAAAGATCTCATATGTTTTGCTATTACAAGGCAAAACCACCACACTTATTGCAAATCATGTAATAATGATTATGCAAAAGAATTCAGGAAAAGAAATCCTGGTTATCAAGGTACTGGTAGAATTAAATTAATTCCACTAGAAGATAGAGTTTTAATGTCTACTATTCGTCATAAATTAAAAGATGCGAAAAGTAGATGTGTAAAACTTAAACGACCTTTACCAGAATTAACAGATAACTATCTGTATAGTGTATATAAATCTCAAAAAGGTTTATGTAATCTAACAGGAGTTAGCCTTTCACTAGAAAAAGACTCAATGCATTCCTTATCTTTGGATCAAATTGAACCAGGAAAAGGATATATTGAGGGTAATGTACAGTGGCTCTCATGGGCTGCAAACAGAGCCAAAGGTGAAATGGCAACTGAAATTTTCCTGAGTATGTGTGAAGATATCTTGGCATATCAGAAGGTGCAGAGACTATCGAACGGCGATGAAAATCGAACCTAGTAGAGTAGGTCCAAGTGGACCGAAGCGCACGGGATCCTTCGGGATTATGATATAGTCCGAACTCCTTGGAAACATGGAGATGCAGGTAAAGCTGCTGGCAGAAATTAACGACTTCTGTTGAACATATTGTATGACAGCGTTCTATGGGTCCACAGCCACACCCAAGCAGATATTCGGCGAGGGTGAACTGCTCAGGACCTTCTATGAGACAATCCAGGAGAATGCACCAGGAGCATGGGAAATCAATGAGACCATGCTTGGTATCTGGGATCCGACAGCCCTGATTAATCAATGGACATTACCTGATAATTTCCATGTGAAAGTTAAGGTAATGGGTCAGATAATAGAACCTGTCACATTCCTGGATGAACCATATGACGTTATCTTCAATGAGAACATGCCCATCAAGGGAGGACGCTCATTGGGAGCCAACATGGTTCATTCCATTGATGGCATGATCGTCAGGGAAATGAACAGAAGGTGTAACTACGATCCAATCAAGATCAAGAAACTGCAGGGTTTAGCATTCGTAGGTGGAGGAGGACACCGATCCAGATACGAGAACGACAGGCTCGTTCAACAGCTCTGGATCAACTACCAAATGACAGGATTCTTATCAGCTAGGATCCTGGAGTATCTGAACATTGATAATATGGGATTGGTTAATCCTGAAATTATTAGACAATTACTCAGGTCATTACCAGATAAACCATTCCAGGTTATCTCCATCCATGACTGTTTCAGATGCCTTCCGAACCATGGAAATGATCTCAGACAGCAATATAATAATCTGCTGGCTGAAATAGCTGAATCCAAGATCCTTGGTTCGATCGTTGGTCAGATCACCGGAAAACATATCACAGCTGGCAAGATCGATCCGACACTACCTGCTGATATTCGAGTTACCAACTACGCACTTTCCTGATAACATGGCGTCGCTCCTGACTCTTAGGGAGCGGCGCCCTTATTTTTTCAGGAGATTGCAAATGGCTACTTATAAACTGGAACTTGGTCCTATGGACACCACTACTCTGCTGCCCAGTGGTCAACCAATTCCCATCAGGCCAGGATTTGATGTCTTTGTCGCTGTTGGTGCAGATACGCTACCGGGTACAGGCACCAGCCTTGGCACGGTTGACCACGCTGCTGGAACCGATCCGCTTCACAAATATGGACTCAACCACACAGCTTTTCATCACGTCAGAGAGGTTGTCGCCAAACGTCTGTTCGCAACACCAGCTACTACGACACCACCCACCACTGGATGGGTGGCACCGCCTGTAGCTCTAAACGGTCTCCCTGCTTATAGCGGCCCAACGCCTGGATCCATGTTTCCTCATGGCATCCATGACATGGCCAATATTCGAATCAAGCGCCATGGCCCAATCATGCTTTCAACGGGTATCACCTGTGCTCCCGTAGCTATGGTGGTCGCTGCGACAGCTACCCTTGCTGTAAAGCTTCAGCCAGGCGATGTAGCGTCTGCTGTGGCAGACAATGACTTCGTCAGTGCCAATACGTCTATTGCCACCGTAAGTGCCGCTGGAGTCGTCACAGGCGTTGCTCCAGGCACTACCGTCATCAGGATTGCCCATAAATACGTGGGCCATATAACTGAGGCTGGTGTCACTGTGACAGCTGCTCTTCTACTCATGGCTGACGACGAGGAAGAAGATACCAAAGCTTCCAAGAAGGCCAAGACTGCAGCGGATGCCAAGGCAAAGGCTGAAGCTGAAGAGGAAGAAGCCGAGGAGAAATCTAAAGGTGATGCCCGTTTAGCCAAGCTCGTCAAAGGCAAAGATGACGATGATGATGATTATAGAAAGAAATCAAAAAAATGATTTCTTAATTACTAGAAACTATGAACCCTCGCCATATTGGCGGGGGTTTATTTTTTTAGGGAGTTACCATGAACGATTATCCTGTGCCAACACTTGCTGACGAAGACATCGATGTGTTCATTGAATGGCTGGGTCAAAAACCAGCCATAGGACCCAAGGCAATAGACCTGGTCATCAAGACACTCATAGGACTCAGGAACGATCGTATTATATTACATAAAAAAATTGAGGAATTACATATCAAACTGGCTCAAGGTGGTCCTAATGTTTGATTATGGAAATCCTAGTATGTACACAGTTATAATATCACTGCTTGTGATAGCCTTCATTATGTGGGTATGGATGAGAAAATAATCATGAGCTATATTGACGAAGACGGTAGAGATTGGACTCCAATTACCATTAGGTGTTTGGAACGCTTTTATCATAAAGGTGGAATGTCAATAGCTGTCTCAATAGCTATTAACGAAGATATAGTATTCTTACCATTAATAAGAATTACTATAGTTGAAACTGGTAATATTATATCAGAACGTAAAGAATTAGACATAACTATGCCGACCTGGTTGGCAACGGATAAGAGGCTTGCATGATTGCTAGGACTGGATCACCAACCGAAGAGGAAATTAATAAGATAGCAGAAATGATGCTCACTAAGAATTTCACGAGCAAACAGATTGCTGAGGCTGTGAGTCGTACTCGTAATTCAGTAATGGGTATTATCTGGAGAACACCTAGACTAAAACAAATTGGTTTGCCTCATTTACCTGTCAAAGGCATGAATGCTAAAAAATCTGAAACTGAAGTTAAACCTAAACCTGTCCTCAAATATGCACCAGTCATTATAGAGGAGGAACCAGAAATGGAAGGAATAACCTTAGTCAGACTTAAGGAATTTCATTGTAAATTCCCTATGTGGGAACATCATGAACAGCCTGGCGATAAAGGACTATTTTGTGGTGAAGCTAAATTACCTAATAGTGTCTATTGTGACAAACATCATAAACTCTGCGTTAATGTACCATTTGTTAAACCTGCTAGAAAGAGGGCAGCATGAAAATCACAGTCTGGATTACTCATATCAGTCACAAGCATGGCGACGATCTCTATGCCAGTCCTTCTGCAGAAGCTGCCAATAAAATCGTTAAGAATTATGTCGATAGCTGGTGGGGAGACGAAATGGATCCAGAGCATGTCAAGCCAGAGGATCCAGATGAAATGATTGAGCACTACTTCGAAGCCAAGGATGATGAATCCTATCAGATCCAGACTGCCGAATTAGACATTGATATTTCAAAAGTCTAATTTCTTTTTTCTGGTTCCAGAAAGGAGAAACCAATGTCTTATCGTTATGAAGTTAACGTTCAAGGAAAATGGTACGACAATCAAGCTTTTTTTGAAACTGAAGGTGAAGCCAGTAAAGCTGGTTACAATAAAATGTTTAATTGGACGCAATGTGACGACTACCGTGTCGTACCGTCCGACCAGCCTGCCAATTATCGGTGGAATGACACCGATGGCATGGTTGCCATCTCCAATTAATTCTGTATTATCAACTTAGTGAGGAAAGTCTCATGGCTGCAGGCTTGAGTGCCTACACCTGTACCCCCAGACAGGTCAAAAAATACATCATCAGGTGCATGTTCTCAGGCCTGGTTCCCTTTGTGCAATCCTCTCCTGCCATGGGCAAGAGTGCCATCGTGGCTGAGATTGCCAAGGAATTTAACCTGAAGATGATAGACCATAGGCTGAGCACATCAGCCCCGGAAGATCTGTCTGGCCTGCCTAAGCTAACAGAAAGAAGTGCCAGCTTCATTCCATTCGAAAATTTCCCAGTTGAGGGGACTCCTATTCCCGATGGTTACCAAGGATGGATGTTATTCCTGGACGAGTTCAATGCAGCCTCAAAGATGGTTCAGGCTGCAGCCTACAAACTTGTCCTCGACAAAATGGTTGGGCTCCGTAAGCTCCACTCCAATGTCGTTATCGTTTGTGCGGGTAACCTTACGACCGACCGATCGATTGTTAATCCCCTCTCCACTGCCATGCAGTCAAGATTGATCCATCTGACCATGGAGCTCAATTTTGATGAGTTCATGGAAGACGTGGCTCTTAGGTTTGCCTGGGATGGTCGAATTGTGGCTTTCTTGAATATGAAGAAAGCATTATTGCATGATTTTAGACCTGACCATAATGATAAGACTTTCTGTGCTCCCAGAACCTGGGAATTCATGAACAAGCTTATTAAAGGCAAGGAATTCAAAACCCGAACCAGGGCTGATGGATCCTCCTTCTATGAGATGGAGGAAGAGGCTGCTCTTTATGCAGGTGCTATTACCTCTGGAGTAGCTACTGATTTTATCAATTTTACTAAAGTTTATGAATCATTGCCTAAGCTAAAAGAAATCATCAAGGATCCAATTGGAACCAGGCTTCCTGCTGATAGCTCCACCAAATGGGCAACTGTTACCTATTTGATAGAAAATGTAGCTAATGATAATTTGGCTGATATTTCTATTTACATCAACAGGCTTGGATCTGAGTTTAGAATCCTGTTTTTCCGGGCTCTGATGGTTCAGAAACCACAAATGAAACGTCATCCTGCTTTCAGAGCAGCGATGGTTGAACTCTCGAGGTATCTCCATGACGACATTGTCGATGACGGTAATGACACCGGAACTGATCAAAGCGAACCAGAAAAAGAAGAAACCATTACCGGAGCTCAATTATCGGCTTCTGGATCGGGAACTGGATCGGGTCAAATCGAAGGTTTTTTTGGGTAAGAACGCAGCCTTCCTGGGTCCATTGATGTGCTCCATGAATTTTTCATGGACAGTCGACATCGCTACTGCCTGCACCAACGGAATCAGACTCCTGTGGAATCCGCGGTTCTTCTTGAAGACCAAACCCAAGTCCAGAGGCACCGTCCTGTTGCACGAGCTCTGGCATCCTGGTCTGCTGCATATGCTCAGAAGAGGAACCAGGGAACCCTACCTTTGGAATCTGGCTGGCGATATCGTCATCAATAATATGCTCGATCTCGAGGGCCATTCGTTCGAGGGTCTCAAACCATGGCTCGATCACCGGTATGACGGGTGGGTCACTGAGGCTGTTTATGACGACCTGGTTCGCAGACGCGACGAAGAGCTAGAGGAACTAAAAACTACCTTTCCCAAGTTTATGTGGGGTCACACTGACGAGGAAACTGGAGAGGGTGATTCGGGTGATATCATAGAGGCCGAGAGCATCGATGACCAGAAGTCGATCGAACATACAGTCATCAACAATGTTGTCTCTGCAGCCCATACCGCTGCGATCTCTGGTGGTGCGGGAGATATGCCTGGAGAGGTACAGATCACTCTCAAGCGCTTCCTGTCACCAAAATTACCTTGGGACAGGATCCTCCACCAGTTCTTCAATGAGCTGGCCAACCTGGATTACAGCTGGATGCGGCCCAATAGGCGCTACCAGGACATCTACCTTCCCGGCTTGGTCGATGATCGTCAGGGGTTGGACCACATTGTGAATTTCCAGGATGTCTCTGGTTCCATTAGTGATGGCGATAGCATCCGTTTCAACTCGGAGTTCAAATACGTCAAAGACACCTATCAGCCCGAGAAGCTGACTATGGTGCAGTTTGACACCCAGATCCAACAGGAAGATGTGTTCCTTAAGGACGATCCCTTCGATGAGATCAAGATCACAGGCCGAGGAGGTACGTCTCTCGTCTGTGTCAGGGAATGGATCGTCAAGAACGAACCAACAGCTGTGGTGATATTCTCGGATCTGGAATGTGATCCAATGGAACCATTACCACCGGGATTAAATATACCTATTATCTGGGTCGCTCTTAATAATCGAGATGCTAAAGTGGCTCAAGGCCAGATTGTTCACCTCAATGAATAAATTAGAGGATACAGCATATAATTACGGTCAAAAGATTAAGCGGGACAAGACAATGAAAACACTTGCCACTGCCATCTGGACCGCTCGAAATCGTATTGCCAAACTTGAGGCTGAGAACGACCAATTGCGCAAAGCACTGGAAAAAATCGCAGAACTGAATTGGCTGGACGATCCGCATGAAGCAAGACGTATTGCCAAGGTCGCGACGGTAAAGGAGGCGGGGAAATGAACGACATCAACATTTACGAAGCTGCTTACGACGCAGCCGAGGCTGATTGCAAAGCCCTCCGAGCCGAGAACGACCGGTTGGTGAAGGAACGGGACGACTGGAAAGTCGCCTTCGAAAGTAAGACCGATAGCAATGTTAGGCGCGTCTGGAAGAAGATGACCGACATGGCTCTGCGCCAGCGTGACGAAGCTAAGGCCGAGAACGAGCAACTACGTGAGGCGCTTGAGAAGATCAACGGATGGTCGGAAGCACACCCGCATATACTGGGTGGAATTGGCGTAATCGCCCGCGTGGCACTGGCGAAGGAGGTGAGGAAATGAAACGAACCATCGAGGAAGATGGTGAGGTATGGGTGCGACTGTCCGATCTGGAACGTGCCCTGGACGATGCGCAAAATGCGTGGAAGCGTGTCCTTGAAGCAGAGGCCGAACGCGACCGGCTACGGGGTGCGATGACGGAAGCAGTAGACCTGCTTCTTGAGCGCACTTACGGCAGTCCAGCGAGGATGCCGGGACACAATGCGCGGCTTGTTTTGCAGGCCGCTCTCAAATCAGGAACCTCAGAGGAGGCGGCAGAACGGACGAAGACGATCAAAGCGGCGCCGCGTAGACGGCGCGTCGCCGACGACGAAATCCCTTTCTGAGGAGCCCAACATGAACTTCTTCCGAACCCGGCCTACCGCCCGGATGATCGCCAGCCATGGGGGTTGAAAGCGTGATGCCACGGCGAGAAGACGCTTCGGCCATGACGGACGATGAAGCCTATCACGAACCAGCAGCGTCGCTTGCTGAAATCAGGCAGCTGCGTGATGCGCTGACACGCATCGCAAAAATGCAGGGGACATACGGCTGGGTAGGAACATACAGCGCCGGGGCGTTCGCTAACGAAATCGCTCGTGCCGCGCTGGCGAAGGAGGCGGGGGAATGACGCAACACAACGCTGACGAACAATGGGAAACCAAGGAATATCGCGACCGGATCGCTGAACTTGAAGCCAAGATCGAGCGGCTGTGTGAGGCACTGGAGAAAGCCGAATATGAAACTCAGAGATACAAGGATGCGCTGGATAAGAACGCCAGCTTTGAACAGCTTTGGGCCGAGGTAAGCGATGAGCGGGACCGGCTGCGCGAAGCACTGACCATCATCAGCGAGCATCGGCGTGCGCCGGAGTGGGTCAAGCGGATTGCCACTCTCGGGCTAGCGCTGGCGAAGGAGGCAGGGCAATGACCGAAGTCGCGCTTATCATTTTGGTAGTAATCGTTATGGCGACTGGTCTGCTTTATTACTGTTTGTCAACGATTAATACTAACATCCTCGAAGCTCGTCTGCGATTGAAGGAAATACGCCACGACCTGATCGAAATAGCTAACGATTTTAGGGACATTCGTAATAACGTCGGGCGTCTTGAAGCTGTCCTCATCAAACACCTTGAGTTCGAGGCTGGGAAATGAGCGACCTGAAGCCATGCACAATATGCGGCGGGCATTTGCTGCTCAGAACCGATCACACCATAGAAATCAAAGGCGCGGAGACGATCCTCGAAGCATATTTGAGGGATATTCACGCCGAGCGCAACCGGCTGCGCGAGGCCCTGACAAGCATCGCGTATATGCGCCCAAGCAAGCAGTACATCAAGCCCGGCAGCATCATCGAGCGCATGGAGCGCATTGCCCTCGACGCTCTAGCAGGAGCCTCCTCATGACCGACATGCCAGGTTGGAGATCGTGGGCTGACGCAGCACATCGTGACAGCTTGAGAACTGGAATGGGTAAAGACAAACCCCGCTATCGCTACACAGCCTGCCAGCATCGAACGAGTGCTGGCCTTGCAAAAAAGAACGGCTGGAATTGTTTCAGTTGTAAGGCGCCTTTTCGTGCGAAGGAGGCGGGGAAATGAGACCGCTGACTTACCGCGTGGAAGCTCTCATCGAGGGCCAGTGGATACCTATCTACTCCAGCCATCGCCGGGACTGGGTCGAACGGGCGCTTGCCGTGTATGGCCGCATCGTGATGTGGCCGGTGCGGTTCGTCGATGTCACGCTGGCGAAGGAGGCAAGGAAATGAGCGACCTGACGGAACAACAATTCGCCGACTATGTCGAACGCTCGGAAGCCGATCTTCAACACCTTCGGGCCGAGAACGACCGGCTGCGCGAGGCGCTGACGAAGATCGCCAACACCTATGACGAAAGCTGGAAGCTGGGAAGCCAAGAGCGAAGCATCGGTGACTTGGCCCGCGCCGCGCTGGCGAAGGGGGGCTAATGCCGCTGCATCGCACAGGCTACGCAACGACGCTGCTCGGTATTCGCAAACTTGTCCGCTTGTGGCCAAGCCGCTGGTGGCTGGTGCGTGGGCGCGACAATAGGGACGGGAGGCTGTTTATTGGCTTTGCCCGCTATGAAATAAAATGAGCAACCAACGGTACACTGACGCGCTGCTTGCGAATGGGCGACTACGGGAGGAACGAGACCAGCTACTAGATATGCTAGCAACCGTTCCCATTATTTTAAACAAAGCATTCAGTGCAGGCATGGAAGAGCGTGAAGGTGGTGATATAAATCGACAGAAACAGCTGATGAAGTCGGTTAATGAATTACGTGCTGTTATTCACACTGCATTGACAAAGGAACCAAGGGGATGAATAAACGATCTATTCTAACCTGGGGTATCCTGCAGCAAAGTGAAAATCATTTAGATGGCAAACGTGAATATCTGGATGGAGATGCCAGCCATCCTTGTAGGACAAGGTTATTCTACACCAGAGAAGAAGCTAGACGTTTCAACAATGAACGGTATGGTTACATCCGCAATCGCCCAGATTTGCAACGTGAACCGCATGGATGGAAACTACCAAAGGTCGTGTGTGTTGTAATTAATATGGAAATTAAAAATAAATAAAATGCTTAGAAAGTTTATCTCTTTAAAAAAGGAGCAAACTATGGCCAAGCGTTTGAATATCAAAAAGGCAATTAAGAAACCAGGGCAGCTTCATAGAGATTTAGGTGTTCCCCAAGGGGAAAAAATTCCAGCTAAAAAATTAGCTGCTGCTGCCAAGAAGGGTGGCAAAATAGGCCAGAGAGCCAGATTTGCTCAGACCCTCAAAGGTTTCAGTAAGCATGGTAGGAAAAAATAATCATTAACATAGGAGGGTAGAAAATGCATAGTAAAAATGCGCCTACCCTCTATGATAATACAATGATTCATGTAAATAAAAGTTTACATCGAGTTCCTCGAGTTAGTGAAGTAACTGAAAAAATAATCAAACCCCTTAAAGAAGCTCAGCGATATGTCCTGGATTGGGAAGCTAGTTTTTTCCTTGGAACCATGATCCGGGATATATGCTCGTTGATTCTTCAGGAACATGAGTTTGCTAGAGCTCCATATCCTAATACCTGGATCGAAATAGATTTCGCTGGTTATCTAAAAGGTCTCGATGGAAGAGATACCGATAAGAATAGCGATTCTCGTGTTGGTTATTTTATTAATTTTGAAAATACGATGTTCTTTTCATCGGAAACACAAACATCTGTTCCAGATATGATGCCTTATTTCTTCAAACTGCATCGACCAATCAGCTTTGAAGAAGAACTTACTATGGCCCAAGATATAGGTCTATCCAGGCTTGGCCTAAGACAAGCTATTTTAGGTGACCAAGGTCTTACTCCTGACTGGTTCAAAACACCTGAAGCTACCAATTTCTGCAGAAGCCATACACTTGAATTTGCTTATAAAGAGGATTGGAGCCCCTACGAAAAACAACTCATGCTGGAATCTGGAGCTGGCTCTCTCAAGCAAGGGATAGCCTTGCTGCTCTTGCTCACTCGTCCTGGCTCAGGAGTGATCTCCCTGTCGAACCAGGAGAGAAGACACAGCATCATCAAGGGCAAGCAGCGTGTTCTGGCACCTCATCACAAGGTGACCATGCACCTGGCTCAGGGACCAGGCCTGAAGCTGATCAAGCAGCATCTGCAGACTGGACAGCGTCATCGCTATCACTCAGTCAAGGGTCACTGGTGCCAGACTAGAAAGGTCCGCAAGCACTGCGAGCATGACTGGCAGCCAATAGACAAGGATCACTACGAATGCGCTGTACCAGGCTGCTGGGCCAAGCGTTGGTGGAAGAAGAATCACAACCGGGGAGATATTTCTCTTGGTTCAGTAACCAAGGAATATGGAGTCACCAAATGAGCGAGGTACTTACCTGTGCTCCACGACCCTGTGCGTCATGTCCATATAGGAAAGACGTGCCTTCCGGGATCTGGCAGCAGCACGAATATGACAAATTGCCAAACTATGATGGTGAAATGGGCGAACAGGTTATGAAAGGTGCTTTGGCTATATTTATGTGCCATCAGAAAGATGGCCATCTCTGTGCTGGATGGGTAGCAGCACATAAACCAGAGAACCTTCTAGCCTTTAGAATGGCAAAAATTCGTAGGGAAAATATTGATCCAGCAGTATGGGATTACCAGACTGATATTCCAGTCTTTTCTTCTGGTTCAGAAGCAAAAGCCCATGGAACCAGAGATCTAGATAATCCAGGTCCAAAAGCTCAACGCTTAATGGGTAAGCTCATGGAAAAAGGGTGTGGCCAAGGGGAAGAATCAGATGCCTAAGTTCAAAGTAACTAAATGTGTTGATGCCTATGCACATTTTACAACTGTTGTTGAAGCTGATAATGCTGATGCGGCAATTGCTATAGCTAAAATCGAAAATGATATTCTTCTTTGGAATGAAGAAGATCTGACTTACTATGATAATGCAAGTTGGGATAACATTGAACCAGAGGAGATAATTGATGCCCAGATTTCTGGTAACTGCTAAACAGTTTGTCGAAGAAATTGGTGAGAGAGAAATTGAAGCCAATAATGCTGATGAAGCTATAGCTGAAGCTGATGAAAATGACGACTGGGACTGGTCCGATGGCGACGAGGTCAAGGAATTTGAAGTGATCGGTGCCAAAGAGATCCATGACGATGATGACGATGAGGAAGATGAACCAGAGGATGAGGAGGATCCAAAGGAATGACTCTATCCACTGCTCGCATTGGCATTGCCATTAGAGACTTTCTCGAGGACAGGGAGATCGAAAGTGATCCAGCCAGCAGGGAAGATCCCTATGGAGAAGAGAAAGCTTACATCAAATTCGTCGATGTCAGCGATCCGCATAATCCAGTGATCCATACCGATCAGGGTGTCTTCAAGATCGTCATCCTGAAGGTCGGAGACTCGAGCAGACCAGTACCGCAACGAAAACCATTACCTAAGAGCCTGCTCCTGAAACCCACCAGATTCAAGGACGAGGACGGCGAGGGATACGATTAAGCCGACGAATGAGTTTCAAAAAAATGTTCGTATAGGGGCTTGATTTTTCCTGAAAAGTGTTGATGTAGTTTGCATGATTCGGATGACGAGTCAGAGCGAACCAGGATAGGACATTGATTCTGAACGGTTTGCGGCGTAGATCGAATAGATCACGGCACACGAACATCTGGACAGACCATCAATCCCCTGCCTGTTTGGCCACAGGTGGGGGATTTTCTTTTGGTGATCTAATCATTAGGATCCTGGAAACCGAGGTCTCCCACGATGGCTTCTACCTATCAGAAAAAAGCTAATGATAACGACATAGTAAATCTTAATAATGTTGGTATATCATTATGTGGAATAGCTGAAAGACTAAAGCTTCATCATACCACTATTACCTATCGCCTAAAACAATTAGGCATTCAACCTGTGGATACCAGACGGGCTTTCATGGAGGATATTTATGAAAGTCTTTCTCCGATGCAAAGAGCCTGGTTGATGGATCAACTCAGTCCTGGTTATTCAGTCAAGGAATACGTGCGGTCACTATTGATCCGGGAATTTATGGATAGGCCACCAAAACCATCCATTTTTGATTTGACAAAATCCTAAAAAAATACGAAGTTAGAGTTCGTCGATAACGACGAATCAGACGAGGAGTTTATTATGGCTGAGCCCGAAACGGCTGATGAGAAAAAGGCTGCCACCAAACGGCTGGCATTCGACAGCGAAAATTCAGACAACGACATCCCACAGTTCCTAAAGAAGGGACAGCCTAAGAAGGTTGAACCAGAAGAAGAAGAAAATAATCCCGACGACTTGGAAACAGAAGCCACTGATCCTATTTCTGAGGGCGATTCATCGAGTGAATCAATGGAGAATGAAGAAATGGATCAGGTAGTTAACAAGCAGGCAAAACCGGCGAAGCTGGGAGTTCCCAAGAGCTTTTCCGATCTGGCAGCCGAAATGACGATCGACCAGCTGCGCAAGCAGCAGGAGGAAATCGATCGGCGTATCAAGGAAAAGCAGTCGGCTGAAAAGCAGGCTGTCATCGATCAGATCGTCAGCGTCGTGACCGAGTACAACATTCCGGTCGAAGAGCTCGTCGAGGCTCTCGGTGGAACCAAAAACAGGCGTAAGGGTTCGAAGGCCAAAGCCAAGTACCGGGATCCCGCATCGGGTGTTACCTGGTCTGGCAGGGGCAAGGAGCCTTCCTGGATCAAGGGTGCAGCTGACCGCACTCCATTCGAAATCTGATAGCTTACCGACCACCGGATCGGTTAGTGAGAACCCCGGCTTGTCCGGGGTTTTTCTTTGTCTGGTTCCAACATAGAGGGGATTCATGAATATCGTGACCCAGATCAGTAATAATTACAATCTAAACCAGGGACAGAAAGACGCAGCTAATGCGTTCTTTGAATTTCTATTTAGTGAAGACAAAGAATTTATTATCAGTGGTCCTGCCGGTGTCGGTAAGACCTATTTAATGAATTATATTATTGATAATACAATGCCTAGATATCACGAGATGTGCAAACTCGTGGGCATCCAACCAGAATTCAATTCAGTCACTATGACAGCCACTACCAACAAGGCTGCAGAGGTTCTCTCGGCAGCTGTTAATCGACCTACGTCAACCGTGCATTCGTTTTTCAATCTGACGGTCAAGGATGATTTTACAACTGGTCAAACCATCCTGAAACGAACTCCCAAATGGGTGATCCATCGAAACATAATCATCTTTATCGATGAAAGCTCGATGATCGATACTGAGCTCTGGAAGCTGCTCCATGAGGGAACCATGGATTGCAAGCTTGTCTATGTCGGGGATCGTCATCAACTGGCTCCGATCATGGAATCCATGAGCCCTGTCTATAAACACAATTCACCGATGGTCGAGCTGCTCACGCCCGTCAGAAATGCCGGTCAGCCAGCCCTGATGGAAGTATGCGAACAGCTACGGGAGACTGTGGCAACTGGTGATTTCAAGCCCATCAAGGTCGTTCCTGGAGTCATCGATCTCCTGGATGATCCAGGCATGAAAACCGAGATGGCCAATCATTTCCACAATCAGACCCTGGATGCACGAATCCTCGCCTACACCAACAGAAGGGTGATCCAGTACAATGACCACATTCGAGCCATGCGGACTCTCCCAACTGAATTCCAGAAAGGTGAGCTGCTGATCAGCAACACTGCCTACCATCATGCCAGTGGCATGCTGTCAGTCGAGGCAGAGGTTGAGGTCCTGCGTAACAAAGGACCAAGCCAGATGCTGGTCGATGAGAAGCACCAGATTCATCTCGATATCAATCGCCTGGATCTGAGAACCTCACTTGGGGAACTGGTTCCCAATGTGCCATTTGCCACTGATCGTAATCACTTGGATCAGCTATTGAAATATTATGCCAAGGATAAAAACTGGCAGGCATATTTCAATCTCAAAAATAATATAGCCGATCTACGACCCAGAGATGCTGCGACAGTCCACAAGGCTCAGGGATCCACCTATGACACGGTCTTTGTGGATCTCTCAAACATCAGCACCTGCAACATTCAGAACCAGGTAGCCCGGATGCTCTATGTGGCGTTTTCTCGGGCACGTAGCAGGGTGTTCCTGTACGGTAACCTCGCCAGCAAATACGGAGGATTAATCCTCCCCTGAGCAAAGGGTGATCCATGGTTGAGAAAAACCTGGTATTCAATAATGTTAATATCCTACTAAAAGTTCTATTTGAACGAGAGGAAGTCTTCCTCCTCAAGCGGGAAAAATCCCTCATCGAGAAGTTCACCCAGTCTGGTGGTACACCGGACGGATTTCGTCACATGGGCGTGATCTACTCGCTTCTGGAGGGTGGCGATCGAGCCAGGGGGACTTATACGTGCTTACCTGTTGAAATGATTCCCGAGATGGACCAGGTGTTGTCTGAGAGGGCAACTATGCAGGCCGATAAGGAACGCATACGACAGGCTTTGACGCTTGTCCTACGGGATTGTAGATCATTTCAGGATATGCGTGATGCGCTTCCTAATGCTCTCAAGGACTTCATCCCTGGTTCCAATCGCCTGGAGAGAACCAGACCGGAAGCCTATACGCTCAAGGATAATCCAAGAGCTCATGTCCAGTATGTAAAACTACGTGAAAAAATCGAGTTTTATATAGCTGCTCGTTTGCTCTATTAACCTGTGGGATAATCGATGCGATATTTAACTTTCGGTACGGAAGAAAATCGCACATATAAAATATGCATCCTGGTCAATAATATCCGAAAGGACGAGATACGCAGGGCCTACATTAGACCCTATGGTCTTAACGAAGAGGACATTATCGTTATCGATCTCCATCAAGCGGTGGGTAAGAAAAAAACGCCAGTCAAGGAACAAAAGGCGTACATTACTGAGGAACTGGTTCCTCTATTAGAGGATCTTCAGATCCAATATTTAATAGTTGGGGATGGAGAATATTTTAAAACATTAACCAAAACTATTAAGGTTGATAAAGTCCTCGGTTATATAATGAACAGTGAATATGGTCCATGGAAAGTGGTCTATGTACCCAATTTCAGGACCATTTTTTATGATCCAGTCAAAGTCACCAATCGTATCGCCACAGGGATCCATGCTCTCAAAGCCTGGATCAATGGAACTTATAAGGATCCAGGTGTGGAAATTATCAAACATGCTGATTATCCCCAGACAGTCCATGAGATAGCTCATTGGCTGGATACCATGATAGCTTCGAACTATCCATTAACTGTGGATATTGAAGGATTTTCACTCAAGCATTATTCAGCTGGTATCGGTACAATAGCTTTTGCCTGGTCAACAACTGAAGGCATAGCATTTCCAGTGGATCTTCTGGAACCAGAAGAAGCAATGCAAGTCAGAGAACTCCTGCGAGACTTTTTCCTGGATTTCAAAAATAAGATTATCTTCCATAAAATCGATTATGACGTGACAGTCCTAATCTACCAGCTATTCATGAAAGATATTCTCGATAATGAGGGTCTCTTGCATGGCTTGAACGTCATGCTCAGAAACTGGGATTGCACCAGGCTAATTAGTTATCTGGCTACCAATTCATGCTCTGGAAATAGACTTGGTCTTAAGGAGCAAGCCCAGGAATATGCTGGGAATTATGCCGTTGAGTCTATTAAAAATATCCGCTCCATTCCTCTACCTCAGCTACTCCAGTATAATCTTGTTGATTGTCTGGCCACTTGGTTCGTCTATGAGAAGCATTGGCAGACGCTTATTAATGATAAACAGTTGGATATTTATGAATATATTTTTAAACCAGCAATGGTAGATATCATACAAATGCAACTGACTGGTATGCCGGTCGACATGGATAGGGTTCAGGTCGTCAAGGAAATTCTGCAGAAGGACAATGATGATGCCGTAACGACCATGGAAAACAGTATGTTAGTCAGGGAATTTGTTTACCAACTTAATGAGGAGTGGGTAGATGAGAAGAACCAAAATCTTAAGAAGAAAGTCGTTACCTTTGCCGACGCCAACGAGGAATTTAATGCGAATTCAGGTCCACAACTCATCAGGCTCCTATATACAAACCTGGGACTTCCCGTCATCGCCAGAACCGAAACCAAGCTACCTTCAGTGGATGGTGATACACTTTCCTCATTGGTTCATCACACAGATAAACAAGATATTAAAGATTTTCTTGAGGCATTAATTAAATATCGTGCAGTTAATAAAATCTTAACCAGTACTATTCCTGCATTAGAAACAGCAGTTCAAGGACCAGATAATTGGCATTATTTATTCGGTAATTTTAATCTCGGAGGTACTGTCAGTGGGAGGTTGAGTTCCAGCGATCCGAACCTACAAAATCTCCCAGCCACCGGAACCAGATATGCCAAGCTCATCAAGAGCTGTTTCAAAGCACCTGCAGGTTGGTTTTTCTGTGGGATTGATTTCAATTCCCTCGAGGACAGGATCTCCGCCCTTACGACCAAGGACCCCAACAAACTCAAAGTCTACCTCGATGGTTACGATGGCCATTCGTTGAGAGCTCAGGCGTATTTTGGGGATCAGATGCCAGACATTAATCCAGATAATCCAGCCTCAGTCAATTCGACCCAGGTGAAATATCCCAAGCTCCGTCAGGACTCCAAGGCGCCAACCTTTGCCCTCACATATCAGGGCACCTGGCGAACCCTGATGGTCAACTGCGGCTTCCCAGAAGAGAAAGCCAGGCAGATTGAACAACGCTACCACGAGCTCTACAAGGTCAGCGACGATTGGGTGAAGGCAAAGCTGGACCAGGCTTGCTTAGACGGCTATGTTACCGTCGCCTTCGGTCTAAGACTGAGGACTCCCCTTCTGCATCAGGTCGTTAGAGGGACCTCCAAAACCCCCTATGAAGCCGATGCAGAAGGTCGGACAGCCGGCAATGCACTGGGTCAATCCTGGTGCCTGCTCAACTCACGGGCCGGTTCCGAATTCATGGCAGGGGTCAAGGCGAGCGAGCATCGCCATGCGATCAAGCCATGTGCCCAAATCCATGATGCACAGTACTTCCTCGTGAAGGATGACATACAAGCCATTACGTATGCTAATAATTTTATTGTCAAAGCATGCGAATGGCAAAATCATCCTGATATTCAACACGATGAAGTGAAACTCGGTGGAGTCTTCGCAATCTACTATCCGAATTGGAGCCAGGAACTGAAACTACCCAATTATGCCACTGCGCGTGAGATAGCATCTACATTCACAGAATACGTAATGAAATCAAAGGATTAGCTACCTACTACATTTAGTGGGTTAATTGTTCTTTGGCTACCATATATACCCTAAAAAATATTATAAAAATATCTTCCCAAACCAGAAGAATCAAGCTAGGGTGATTTCCCTAGTTCGCACCACGCTGAGGTCTATCATGCGATTGACGAACGAACATAGCATCAGTTTGCCTTTGGCAGTGTGGCTCCTGCATGATGACTATGATTTCATTAATGAGCCCAATTATATCTCAGCCACTAATCTCCTGAAAAGCACAAGACAACTGGTCTTGAGCCAGCGTGTGCTCGACAGCGACAAGGAGATGGATGTCTCCTTTTTTATTGCAGCTCGCTTTGGCAATGCTATCCATGATTCTATCGAAAAAGCATGGAAGGTATCAGGCAGGGCATCCATGAAGAAGCTAGGCTATCCGGCATCAATAGCTAATAATATTATTGTTAATCCTGATCCAGGAACCATGATTGAAAATAATAATCTTATTCCTGTCTGGATAGAAAGACGAGCTATTAAAGAATTCAAAGGCTATAAAATTGGTGGCAAGTTCGACATGGTAATGGACGGTCGTCTATTCGATGTTAAAACCACTTCGGTTTACAGCTACCTGCTAGGTAGGAAAGATGCCGATTATGCCATGCAGGGCGGCATTTATCGCTGGCTCAATCCTGAATTGATCACTGATAATCACATCTATATCCAGTTCATTTTTACCGACTGGCAACGGAGCCAGGCGAAGAGAGACCCCGGCTATCCGCAGACCAGGGCATTAGAATATCCAGTCAAGCTGCCGTCGATTAATGAGGTCGAAGAGTTCATCAGCTTCAAGCTGGCACAGCTCGACAGATATAAGAAATCCCCCGATGAGGAGATTCCCTATTGCACTGATAAAGAACTCTGGCGAAGCGAGACCACGTATAAATATTATGCCGATCCCCAGAAGACAGTCAGGGCCACCAAGAATTTCGACGATAAGGCCGAAGCACATGCCTACCAAGCCAGCAAGGGTGGAAAAGGAATTGTTTTGGCGGTTCCGGGAGAGGTAAAAGCCTGTGATTACTGCCCGGCATTTCCAATATGTAAACAAAAGGACAATTATTATGTCGCTTGACTTAACTGCTGTTAAGCACCACCCGGCATTGGAAGAAATCGTCGACGTATTTTGTAATAAAACCCAGAACCTGGATCGAAGTTTTTTCCGAACTCAATTGGTATATTTCTTCGCCAAGATGGCCTCGTCCATGCGGGCTACCATCCTGACCAAGGATCGAGGCGAAATTCCGGTTAATATGTATGCCCTGGCATTGGCACCTTCTGGTTCCAATAAAGGTCATTCAGTCTATATGGCTGAAAATGATATTCTGGGTAAATTTAAGAGCCGCTTCATAGAGGACACCTTTCCGGTAATCTCAGAAGGTAATCTCTGGGTCATCGCCAATGGACGAGCAGCTAGAAATGGAAACGATCAACAGGTTGAATACGATAAGGCCTCAACCGAATTCAAGCAGGCAGGGGTATTCCCCTTCACCTTCGACTCAGGCACCACACCAGCTGTCAAGCAGCTACGGCAGAAGTTACTGTTATCATCCGCTGGTTCAATCAATCTGCAGATCGACGAGATCGGTTCCAATCTGATTGGCCAGACCGATATTTTGAATACATTCCTGGAGTTATATGATCTAGGTATTGTTAAACAAAAACTGGTTAAGAACACAGCCGAGAACCAGAGAAGCCAGGAACTGGATGGCAAAACGCCAACCAACATGCTGCTATTTGGAACACCAGCCAAGCTGCTGGATGGATCCACCACCGAGGATCAGTTCTACAGCTTCCTCGAGACCGGCTATGCCAGACGATGCATCTTTGGTTTTGGCCAACCTGTCAGGGCGTCACAGTCACTGTCGCCAGCCGAGATATTCAAACTGCTGATAGCACCAGAGAATGATGCCATCCTGACCAAGTGGGCACATCACTTCTATACGCTGGCAGACCCGGCTCTCTTCGGCTGGAGGATGGAAGTCAGCGAGGAAGTATCGATCGAGCTGCTCAGCTACCGAATCGACTGTGAACGCCTCGCAGAGGCCATGCCTGAGCACGAGGAGATCAAGAAATCAGAGATGGCTCATCGCTACTTCAAAACCCTGAAGCTAGCTGGTGCCTATGCCTTTATCGATGGTTCCACCGAGGTGCTGATGGAGCATCTGCATTCGGCCATCAAACTGGTCGAGGAATCAGGAGCTGCATTTCAGACAATCCTGAACCGTGAAAAATCTTATGTGAAATTGGCTAAATATATAGCTGGGGTTAATACCGAAGTAACTCATGCCGATCTCAATGAGGCTTTGCCATTCTATAAGACAGCCAAGGCTCAACGTGAAGAGCAAATGATCCTGGCAACAGCCTGGGGTTATAAGAAACATATTATTATCAAAAAATCATTTGTTGATGGGATCGAGTTTTTCAAAGGAGAGAAACTCCAGGAAACTAACTTCCAGAAAATGGTAATCTCATATTCAACTCATTGGGCTTATAATTATCTCAAGGAAGAGGTCCCATTCGAGAAGCTTTATCTTCTGGCTCAGGCATCTGATATGAATTGGGCCAATCATCATTTTAAACAGGACCATCGAGCCGATGAAAATGTAATCCCCGGCTTCAATATGATCGTCATCGATGTGGATTCTGGTATTAGTCTGGTGGCAGCTCATGAACTAATGAAGGATTATAAATTCCTGACCTATACAACCAAGCGATCCACACCTGATCACAACAGGTTCAGAATGATTCTGCCAACCAATTATCATCTCGAACTCGATCATGACGAATATAAAGGCTTCATGAATAGCGTCATGGCATGGCTGCCATTCCAGAGCGATGAGTCAGCTAACCAGAGATCCAAGAAATGGCAGAGTCATGAAGGATGTCAGGTAACTTATAATCTCGAAGCCAAAGCTCTCGACGTATTAGATTTCATCCCGAAAACTTCCAGAAATGAACAGCACCAGGAAAGGAACCAGGCACTGGGAAATCTGGATAATCTTGAGCGCTGGTTTGCTTCACGGATGGATATAGGCAATCGCAATAACCAGCTGATCAAATATGCACTATGTCTCGTAGATGCTGGCTGGAAATTGCTCGATGTCAGAAACCAGGTGCATGGTTTTAATGGGAAATTATCCAATCCCATGACTGCCCAGGAAATCGATAGCACAATCATGGTGACTGTCGCTAAGAAGTATCAGAGCCAGAAACCCTGATATTACCCCCTCTCGTCGACATAAATGAGGGATTACTAAGGCGATGTAGACGGTAAGCCTTAGTGCTTTTTCTGGTTCAATTAAGGAAAAATCATGAGCGATATTAATGATCAATTAGTTCTTATCGGTGGCTACTCAGGCACCGGTAAGAGTGCAGCTCTGAGGAGTATCCGGAACCAGGATAGATGGATGTATCTCAATACCGAAGCTGGGAAGAGACTCCCTTTTCAAAATACATTCAAAACATTTAGAGTCTCTGACCCATATCAGATATACGAAGGCTTTGATCATGCCATCCTGAACCAGGATAAATGGGATGGCATAATCATAGATTCTGCCACATTCATGATGGATATGTATGAAAGCATGTACATCATAGATAATCCCAATACCCAGAAGGCATGGGGTCAGTTTGCCCAATTCTTCAAGGTGCTAATGCAAGACAAGGTCGTCAGATGGGGTAAGCCAACCATCGTTACAGCCCATCTCCTGGATACACTGGATGAAGTCAGGCATGAGATGAAAGTCTCGGTGCCCATCAAGGGATCACTTAAAAATAATGGTATCGAATCATATTTTTCTACAGTAGTATCAGCTAAGAAAATAACCATGCTGGAACTGGAAAAATATGGATCCGATCTCCTGGTTATCACTGACCAGGACAGGGAGCTTGGATATAAGCATGTGTTCCAGACTCGTCCAACCAAGGAAACCGTAGCCGAACGTATCCGCTCACCTATGGGTTTGTTTTCTCGGGAACAAACTTATATGGATAATGATGCTCAGCTCTTGCTGGATCATTTGGATAAGTTTTACCACGGTTAATTATCAACTCAGAAACAAGGAATGAAAATCCAATGACAAATATCTTTGGAAACCTCACCACGGAAGGCCTCGAGCAGTCTCAGGACCGCCTGGGTGGTTTCCGTGTGCTTGAGTCAGGCGCCTATACAGGCACCATTAAAGCAGCTTACGCAGGTAAGTCTCCTCACTCCAAGGCTCGATCAATCAGTGTTATTCTAGACACTGAAGGTGGCGAATATCGGGAAACTTTCTGGATCACTAATCGAGAAGATCAGAATTTCTTCCGTAACAAGCAGGACAACACCAAGAAGGTACCCTTGCCTGGATTCGTGATCGTCGAGGATCTCTGCCTTGTGACCTCCAATAAGCCACTCTCGGAGCAGACCACCGAGGACAAGGTCATGAACGTTTATGACCCAGAAGCCAAGAAGGAGATTCCTAAGTCGGTCCCCATGCTGGTCGAGCTGCTTGGCAAGAAGGTCACCTTCGGCATCCTCAAGGAGCTAAAGAACAAGCAGGTGAAGAACTCCTCGACGGGCGAGTACGAGGACACAGCCGAGTCCAGAGAGGAAAACGTCACGGATAAGGTATTTCATTATCCATCCAATCTTACGGTCGTAGAGGCCCGCCAGGGCACCACAGTGGCCACATTCTTCAACGCCTGGGTCGAGAAGAACAAGGGTGTCACCAGAGATCGTAGGACCAACAAGAGTGGAGCCGGTGGCAATGGAGGAGGGCAATCTGGCAAGCCAGGTCGTCCGAACACTCCTCCCAAGGCAGGAGAGACTACTCCGAAGACACCATCACTGTTCAACAGCTGAGTGTGAAGGCTCATGTTGAACCAGGCAGGACTGGTTCCTTCTTCACACCGGGGAACCATCCTGTCTGTGAATCTGCCAATCTATGTCAGATTAGGCAAGCGGACGAGCGATAGATTCAGTCTTAATCTGAATACCTATCGTAACGCCCATTTCCATACGCTGAATAAAGCCAAGGATCTATTTGAAAAAATAGTGTCTAAACGAATCGGACATTTACCTTTAATGGTTAAAACCGATCTGACCTATAGACTTTTCTTTGGTTCAAAGCGATGGATCGATATCTCAAATATCTGTTGTATCGTTGATAAATTCTTCTGTGACACCCTGGTTAATCAGAAGAAATTAATCGATGATAATATGGATGTCATATCCAATGTGACCTACCAATGGGGTGGGGTAGATACCCACGACCCAAGGATAGAAGTCACCCTCTCCAACATTCAAACAATCGAGGAACCAATGCAGATCATACTCAATCAGCGGGAAGTCGAGGATGCCATCCGAGACGCCGTACTACAACAGATCACCCTTCGAGAAGACCAGGAAATCGGTGTCCATTTCGAGGGCGTCAAGGACGGTAACCTCACTGTCAGTGTGGTGATTCGGAAGGCTGAGGACGAGGTGACCATTCCTAAAAAGATGCGAACCAAGAAGCCGATCCAGGTAGAGGAATCCATTCCTGAACCAGCCAAGGCTCACACTGTCCCCGAAGAAATGGGATCGCTGACACATCCAATCTTTGCACAACCTGGAGATCCTGCAACTCAGGTAGCTGCAGCTGTTCCAAGGATTTTCCCCGATATTAACACCTCTGCCCCTGTGCAAACTGGACCGGTAGCAACTGCATCAAAGTCTCTGTTCTCCAACCTGACAAAGCCGGTTCACGATCAGAAGCCTGAATAAAGTCTCATGGCTGCCATCAAAGCTGTGGTGATAGCCGCTATCATTACCGGGGCATTATTCCTGATTGTTATCTGGTTTGTCCCGTTAATGACTTTCTTAATAGTCTTTGGGGCAATTGCATTAATAACCTATGCAATCATCCACGAGAACGAACAAAAAGGACCACCTCAACAATGACTGAGGATCACTTGGAAAAAGGCATCGAAGAAGCCCTGAACCAGAAGATGGAAGAGCTTGGTCGGGAGGTCGGCAAACCAATCCAGATGCGTCGGAACGAGCCATCTACACAGGTGCTCGATTTCGACAAGCTCATGTCGATTGGAGAGCGTCTGCTTAAGCAGAAGATGGACGAGCATATGAAGGAGGTCAGTGTCTACGAGCTCCAACGTATTGAGCTGATTGACAGCTATCGTGTCCGAATGGAACGCCTCAAGATCGAAGCTGATGAGCAGCTACGGGGTCTCGAGCAGCTGCATAATACCAAGCTTGAGGCACTCGAAAAACTGATTAATAAATTAAGGACACTCAGGGAAGCATGACCAGCTGGGTCGTCACATCAAACGGCGCTCTAATACCCAGCTATGGAGCCAGTAATATGACTAGAATTCATCCTATAACTAAGGACAGACCGCGAGCCTTCACATCAGCTGAAAAAATGATCGAGGAAGTCCGCCAACAGATCTTCAAGTTCAAGGGTACCTACAAGGACATAGCCATAGCTACAGGTGTCAATCCATCAATGATCCAGAACCTGGCCAGAGGCAAGACCAGATGGCCTCGACCGACGACATTGTTTCCCTTATTGGTTACATTGGGTCTAAAAGTACAGCTGGTTAAAAAGCAGTTCTGAATCCATTAACCCAGGGATTAAGTGTCCAGCTATCGAATGCCATCTCAGGTCCAACCGAAGCACCAAGCCTTCCATTAATCAGGTTTGTCAGGAAGTTGCTATCCAGTGGCGAATCGATGCCGTTCAGACCTGGAATACCCATCATGACCAATGCCCTGAATGGATGATGTCGAAGCAGGTACACGCTCTCCTTCATGACACGCAGCTTGTAGTTGTAGAACCAGAGAAGCCCAAGGCTTTCCAGATAATGTCGTCCCCTACCTGACAGATTATTATAGGGCACGAATGCCTGGTTCACGGTGGCGATAGCTTCCTTGTTGGCTACCTTCTGTCGCTTGGTCAGGTCGTCATAAAGAATGGCTTTGCCTACGAAATCCCCATACTGCACTGCTTTTGCAAGGGCTTGGAACAGTGCAGTGTCGCGCGTCACCAGGCCATACCTGGCTGTCGTGCGTAGAGGACCGTCGGGGATCTTGGCGATGAGCTTGTCCATGAAATTGGACCACTTGCCATCAGCAAGTGCAAGATCCTCGGCGGTTACATTTCCATTAGAAATAGTTGAGAATTCCCCCGCCTTAATCAGAGGATAAATGCTCAGGCGTTTGTAAGAATCCTCCATTGCCTGGAGTCGGTCCTTGAGCTTGCGAATGGCATTGAGGTCACCCTTGCCTTCGGCTGCTCGCAGTTGGGCCTCGAGTTTTATCTCCTGGTTCCTGGACTTAATGTAGCTGTTGATTTCAATGATCTTTTTGGGGACTCCTGTCAGGATATCCCGCAAGGGAACATCCCGGTTGAGAAGTTGTCCGAAGTTGGACATAATGTTTCCTGCAGGAATAATCACTGACTTTACAATGATATTATATTTCACATTTGTTATGATATTTTGTACAGTTCTCTCTGTATTAACCAGTCCATTATAGGCGCTGTTTCCAAACAAACCAATGGCTATGGTCTCGAAGCGCTTCTGCACTGCAGGGTTCCAACGTGTCTCCCCGGTGAACATATCGCTCACTGAGGCCTGCCGATCACCGAGAGCATTCAAGGCCATGGATCGATGAACCATGAAAGTATCTCTGCCAAATTTCTGCTTGATATGATCCCGCATCAAGTTGGGAACCAACTTGGCAGTGTTCTGGATCACTGGATCGGTTGACGTAAATATATTCACGAACTCATTGGTTCGACCTTCCTGTCTGGCTTTCTCCCAGATCGTATAAAGTTCGTTCACCAGGGCTCGGTTGATCTCGGTGGCGAATATCTCTTCGACTTGGCGACCTCTCCAGGCGCCGATCATCTCGGATAGGTTGGTATTACGTTCGATCGTGTTGGTCTTGTTCACATCCGCCATGCGTTCCATGGCAATGACAGAGCCATCGTCTTCATAGACCAGACGTAAGTTCTCGTTGGTTCCTGCCTGGTTCCTAAGCTGTTGCTGGACCTGGGCTATCTCTCGCCCATTGACGATACGTCCAGCCATCAGTCTACCGACCGTGTAGCCTGTCTGGGGATCTATCCCAGAGGCTGTCACATGAACCGTCTGCATGACGCCTTGTCGATAGGGGGCTAATCCAGCAGTGGGTGAATAATAATAGGATCTCGGGGTCAGATTTTGGTCTGCAGAGGAACCAGTGTAAGCACCCTGATGGACGTAGCCCTTCTTGAGCATGTTGGCGTGCTCACGATCACTTTCGATGACCAGGGAATCGTTGCCTACTTGCTCGGAGGGAAGTCCACCACCTTTATAATAATTGTTTTTACCCAGCTGGGTTGCTTTTGCCTTATCTAGTTCGTCTTTTCTCTGCCCAACCAGATAATGAAATACAAATTCAAGACCTTCTTTATTCTTCTGGTTCTCATTTCCAAGATTTATAATTGTATCTTTGGTTTCCTGGCTCAGGCCCCTGATGGCATAAAGGGTTACCAACTCGTCGACAGCATTCTCGGTCTGGGGATCAGGCGTCGATCGGTTGAATCCAACCTCACCATTCAACTTGGAAATCGCATAGGTATTGGGCAACAGGTTGAGACCAAGCTCCCCAGTGTTGAGATAGCCAGCAAGCTGCTTTGCCTTCTCAAGGATCTTCGCTGCCCGAGTGCCTTCCTGGGCGCGTATAAAGGCCTCCTTGGCACGAATCTCCGCTGACCTGTATGCAGCATCGAAAATCATCCGAACCGCTCCAGCGGCCCCGTAGGTGGCCTTCAGGGAAGCGATATCGGTTTGGGCTACTTTGTGCTGGGCTGTCCATTCCTCCTGGGTCAGAGGACGGGAGAACTCAGAGGCCAGTTCCTCGGGGAGCTCGTCACGATAACGTTGACGGGTCTGTTCGGCAGTGGCCTTGGTTTCGGCAATCATGTCGTAGATGGGTGCGTTCTCGTCAGTGCGAAGAACGATGTCATTGGCGATTGCCATGATCTCATATTGGCCATCTAGCTTGGCCAGGTTATTAACAAATCCCTGAGCTATAGCTGTTGAGGATTTCTCATTAATTATTCGAGAAGTAATTTTAAGAAGTTTTGCTCCAGCACGGGCTACTTTGCTGTTGCTGGTTGCCAGAACCTGGTTTGATTTCTGAATGGCACTTTGAGTTAATGCCTGCATATTATCATAAAAATATCGATCGGCTCCACTGAAGAAACCATGGGTCTGCTGTTCGATGGCAGAGCGTTGATCGCCTACGTTCTCGATCATTGCAGACGCCAGATTGTCCATCGCTTCCTGGACATTATGGGCCTTGGATTTCTCACCCGATGCCATCAGGGAAAGCCAATCAATGGAAGCGTTGCCTGCGTCCTCGAGGATCCGATCCATGGTGTTGGTCGTGGTGCTTTTGTCAGTCGGGGGCTTGTCGATCTTGGCAAGGACTCCCCTGAAAATGTCAGAGCTCATGGCCAATGAAACGAAGGAGCTCAACAGGGAACTACGTCCATAGGGATCGGTCTTCTTGACCAGCAGACCATGAATTGCATCGTATTTGCCTTGGGCCTGTGCCTCGTCGGCCTGATCATTAGGATCGTTGTTGATTCGGAAATCTGTCACTTCCAGCTTGGAGATGACGTGGTCATAGAGTTCCTGCATGCGAGCCAGTGAATTGGGATTAAGCTGCAGCTCGGTCATCAGGCCTACCTGCATCTCATAAAAGGTGGCCCATGCCTGCATGGTTCTCAGATCACCAAATTGTCTGACAAAGCCTATCGTCAGATCCCGGCTTGCCTGTCTGGCAGCCCGGATCTCGTTGGAACGCTGGTAGCGTTGGCGATAGCCTTCGAGGGTATTAGGATCACCTTCGTTTATATAGGTAAGGATTTTTTCCTTAAATCGTTCTCTGAAATAGGTCAGCCGATCGCTGTTACCAAAAGTAGGCGACTGAAATAGGGTCACCGAGTTGGCATCGGTCTTAAGATTGTCCAGATCGGTTGGTGTTGAAATCAGGATCCGGGTGTTGAACTGCAGCTGAGCCAGGAGGTTGTTAGGTACTCTCAGACTCTTGCCAAACCAGGCTTTAAGAGCCTCAAGGGTGTCCTTGAGAATCCTGAAGGCTGAGTTTTTAAGGGTCCTGGCTTTATTACGAAGCTCCTGGTTCGATAATGTCCAGGCCATAAACTCATTAATAGCTTCAGCCATATATTTATTTGGTTCGTTTTCGGCTACGCCTTTACGCATCCAACCCAGAATGGATGACTGTGCCATCTGATGAGCGTTAACTATGATTTCGTCATTATTGGTGAAATCAAGTGTCAACCATTCATTCATCAAGCCTTCGATACGTCGAATGGCATCACGGTCTTCTTGAGAAAGCGATCTTGGGTTTGAATAATAGGCTCTTACCTTGTCGATCGTAGCTGCATGGATCAGCTCATGGATAATGGTTTCTGGGACCAAATTCGAGATAAGAATAACTTTTGCTACAGGGTCGATTTTACCCATAGCATTGTCGTTGGAACCAGGTTGGAAACGATCAACATTATTGGATCGCTCCCAGTTATCCAACTGGGTAGGTGTACCAAAAACCAGCCGGTATTCCTTGGCAATGGCTTTAACCAGCTGTCTGGCAAATTGTGAATCAACCGTGGAACCAAGAGCCCTAATAACATCAGGAAGCTGGTCTGCCTGGATCACACGGGTACCGGATACATCCTCGGTGCCAAGGGCAAGAACCTTCTGCATGGCAGGCGTGAGTTGCGCTACAGGCGTGCTTGCAGGGATCAGTGCAACTGCCGGTGCTGTCTGCGCTGTCTTGCGGTGACCAGCCCTGATGTTTGACAACTCGATACGTCGAGCTTCCATCGCATGGGCGATCTCCTGGTTTGACATGCCTGGAACCAGAATAAGAGCACCAGTTCCCTTGACGTTATGAGGGCCTTTGCCTGAAGACATCTGGTCTATGGATTGGGTGGTTTCACGGTACACCTGCTGGCGGTCTTCCAAATCACCTGCGAAATCCTCAAGCTTGCGGACCAGGTCATTAATCATCATTTCCATGCTGGTCTGATCGATAAGCTTTTCAGGCTTGAAACCCCCCTCGATCTTGGACATTTCCAGGATGGTGTCATCTATTGTCTGGTTCAAACCATTATCAGGATCGAGTACCTGCTGGATCGGGCGGTTCTCGGCAAATGTCCTGAATGACTCGGCAATTGCCCGCATTGGAGAATTTTGTGTCCAGGTCTTGAATACCGACTCATTGATGAGTCGGGAGTATTCCAGGATCATATCGATCGGCATATTGAGACCGTCGAACACAGGCAGGGTACGCCTCGAGATATCACTCCTGTGGATATCAATGCTCATGCCATGGAGCATCATCTGGCCATCACCTGAACCAATGTTCAGATAGGGAATAGCCTTCACACCAGCCAGGTTGGGTGTGTTCATAAAGATGGGAGCCTTCATGTCACCTGACAGGGATCGAGCAAACGATTCCGGCATGGTGATATTATATGACTGCCCGTTATATGTTATGGTTGCTTTGGCAAATACGTCAGCGCTTTCATGGGAGTTAATCTGATAGCGCTGGGTTCCTGTATCGATGACAGCCATGAACTGTTTAAGAGAATTAAAGATCTCATTAAGTTCATTCTGAGAAAGAAAATCTCCCTTATGATAATTAGGATATTTATTTGGATTAATCTGCTTATCAGCTAGTTTGGCAAAAACTTTATTCCTGAACATATTACGAACCACGATCGACTGGATCTGGGTCGCTTGCTGGATGGCTTCGATGACAGGAGCAATTTCTTTCATCACTTCATCAGTGATTGCACTGACCATGGGGTCAGTCAGAAAGAACTGTACGTTGTCACGCAGGGCATCAAATTCAGTCTTGCTGAATGTGAAGTTTTTCAGGAATTCATCACTGCCTGGTTTGCCTTTTCTGTCAAATGCAACATGCTTGACAGGACGGGTAAAATAATAAGTACCAAATTTTTTATCTTTGGATATGTCAGGTGTCCTGCTTAACAGCAAACTCAGATCATCATGGAAAGAATTATCAGGATAATCCTTATAGATTAAATCTCCTGGTACTACACCTGTCTGAAGTGATTCACTGAGCTTCTGATAAATAAATTCAGTCAATTCTTTGGTGGCCTTAATAGCTATACCATTAGCCCCAGAACCATAAACCGTAATGGTTAATGGGTTCTTGACAAAGCCGCGAGAGATTTCAATCTGGTCGCCCTTAAGAACGATATTGGTATTAAGGGCTGTCATAATCCGTCTGAAGGCATTGAATTGAGCCAGGACCTTGGGATTGTTATCATCCCTAATGGCAGCATGAAGCTGACCGACTTTCTCAGAGGCTTTATTACCGGAGGCTTTATAGAGATCAACTGTGTCTCCGTGCTGATCGAGGGTCTTGTCATTGGCCCCAAAGAACATGCCACCTTTGTTGACGAGATCCAGGAACCTGGGAGTGATCGCACCTGCTGCCCACAGCATGAGAGCATTGATCGGGCCATTGGTCTTGCCATCGGCCTCGAGGAAATTCCATGACTCGAACCGGGTTAGATCCCCATGGTTCGATTCACGTAAAACCTCGTAGCGGGCATAATCCAGCAGGGACTGAAGACCATGATCTGTGAGCTTGTCTTCAGGAGCCAGATTGACAAGGGCATCGATCGTATCCTGAGATAGAGATCCTTTCTTTTCATCCCGAAGATGGACCTTAATTCCATCGATTATCGGTCGATAGAATTTAAGTTTTTCAAAGGCTGCAGCAGTTACAGCTCTACGTGATTTGCTTTCAGGCTTGGCTCCAAGGCCCTGGCCTATGGCCTGCATGAAGTCAGAAAATTTACGGGAACCAGGCTGAGAAAGATCGATCTTGGCCCGGACAGGAGTCACTATATTACGTGCCAGCTTGTCGGCCTGACCATTGAATAAGCCACGCATCTGCAGGCGTCCAATACTGAGCACCGCATACTCGAAGAAGGTGGGTACCTCACTGACCGGGATACCTGTTCTTTCAGAATAGGCTTCAACTTCAGCAACCTGAGCCAGCATACCATTATAACTGTTGGTTAATTGTAAATTAGCACCTGCTTTGGACCTAGCATCATTAATATTGGTCTTCTCTGGATCAGTCACTCTGGGATCGGTAAGCCTGCCTCCCAGTGCATTAATATAATTCTGAAGACCCAATGCTCGCATGAAGTTGACCATCGGCATATTGGTCATATGCCTGGTGGCTTGTACGTTTCCGGCTGCTTTTTTCTGCTGGTTCGTTGTGCTGACGTTGGGATTGTACAGTAGGTGCTGGGGAACCTCAGTGATTGGTTCACCGACACTGCGCCCACTACGAAGCTTATCTACCAGAGCTAAATCAGAAATCGTATTACGTTCTTCACCAAGCTTGTTTAATAGGGCTTTGTCATCGTCTGACCGCCTGTCAAAATAAACCATATTATATGTTTTTTCAGTGAGTGTAGGCTCTGCAAACTCACCATTTTTAAGAAGGCCTGTCTGCTCCATGGCGACCAAGAGCTCAAGAGCCATAGCCTCGGCTACGCCCTGTACGTAGGTCTCGGATACGTCTTTGTTGTCCTGTACGTCCCAGAACTTTTTCAGCTGTTGAGCCAGGGATCGCTTGGCCTCACTCAAGCCAATGCCACGGTTCCATTCGTCGAGAGTTCTCTGTTCAATCAGGTTCTCGTCTACGCCCAGCACAGCAGCCAGTCGCTCTGCACTGTGGTTGACAGTACGGTCTTGAACATTGAGCAGCCAGTCCATGGCTGCCAGGACACCCGACTCTAGAAGCTGCTTGTTAAGCCCATAGACACCATCAACCTTCTCCAGAAGATTCATGGTTTTATAATTCATATATCGATTATATGGACTACCTTGATCCATAAGATCCAGGAAAGAAGTTTTAGGATTACCATTCTCATCCACTTTAGAATTGATAATGCCATACATACGAGTTTTAAAATTAGTAGTAATCTTATTTGCCGTATCAGTTAAAAATTCCTGCCATATAGGCAGACGCCTTGGCAGACGGGCATCTCCACCAGCAAACTGAGCCAAGGCTGTCTGTCCTGACAGCGCTTTCCGCATAGCAGCCAACGGACTTTTTACCGTCATCAGACGGGAGCCTATTTTCTTACCTCGCTTATAAGCCTTCAGGAAATAATTGCCTTCGCTGCTCTCGGCCAGGTTCTCATAGGCCTGATCCAGAGGAATGGATTCTGGTTCAGCCCCTACAGGTTCCTCGACTGCCTCTTCGACTGGTTCAAGTTTGGGTTTGGTTTCTGGTTCGGTTGGCTTTGTCTCAAGGACAATGCTTAGATCCTGGAGGGATTTAGCTACTGTTTTGGGTTTACGTTTAGATTTGATTACTTTTTTGGTGGGTGTCTGTTCAACTATTTGTTCAACAGGTGGTGTTTGTTCCTGCTCTTCCTGGATTATGGCTTCGTCATAACGACGATCCATTTCTTTCTGGAGAGCCTCGATAGTGGCTTCATCATCCGGAGTGAGTTTTTCTTTTTTCTCAATCCGATCCATCTCATCGCTCAGGCTTTCATCCTGTTCCCATTCCGGATCGCTTCTGAGCTCTTCGGGGGTGAATCTGGATTGGCCTGTTGCGGATGTTGCGGGCTCTGTGACAGACGGAGGAGTCTCTTCCTTCACTGGTTCAATTTTGAGTGCCTTACGACGAGCTATTTCCTCGTGAATAGCTTTCAGGCTTTTGGTAGCATTAGGACTTAATGTTTTTGTTTTGCTTTGTTTTTCCTGTCTATCAAAAAACTTTACACGATTAATTAATTCGTCATCAGACGTTTGTTTTGGATCTTGAAGCTTTTTCTGCTCGGCTTTTTCTTCAGGAGTCAGCTCGGCAGGGGCACTGGTCTGGGTTGTGGGAGCTGTGGTATCAATGGCTCCCGGTACCCCACCAGTTGCCGGGACGGAGGGAGGCTCCAATTGTTCAGTAGCTGCTGTCTTCGACGTGGTAGCCGAAGGTGGTGTCTCTTGCTGGGTGGTTGTCGAGCCTTCCTCCGGTAAATTCAAAGCAGGCGGGGTCGGCAGAGGTTCAATCTTGGCCTCTGGATGCTGGTTGATGATCTGATTGGCTAGATCGACAAGGCTGGTCGCTTCCTTGTGAACCTGACGGGCAAAGTTCTCGGAACCAGGATTTCCTAATTTAACTCCAACACCTGTTTTGTTGGTATAAAATTTACCCTTGGAATTAATTGCCTGATAAGGCGCATTTGAGCCATCGCCTTTGGCAATTGATTCATTGAGGGCTATTACTTTATTGGTTTGAGATTTGGCAAAATCAACAAGATTTTGAATCTTCTCTTTTATTAATCTTGGTTTTTTATTTTTAATAGCCCGATTGATTTCCGAGACATGCTGCCTCAACGAGAGCTGATGCTTCTCGTCTCCTCCTTCGGTCTCGATCTGCTTTGCAACGAAATCCTGTGTGGTCGTCTTGGCTCTGGGCTTGGGTGCAGCAGCAGGAGTTGGTGCCTGAGTTGACAAAGCCTCTGCAGCTGGTCCTGGTTTGACCTCGACCTGTTCGACCTTGGGCTGAGCCTTGGCTGCCTCAACCTGCAAGGCCAAAGCATTTCGGATGGTTGCAAGCTCTTCAGGACTGATCTTGGCTTTGCCTTCGTCAGCCTGTCGTAGAACTTGGTTGGCTACGTTTTCGTTCAATCTGGCTGGTGCATGGGTCGCTGCACCGATCACGTTCCTGATGGTCTGCAGACCTTCTGGAGAGGTAGATCCAACCGTGTCTAGATCCACATCGGGGATGTTCAGTTCATCCTGAGCAAAGCGTATGGCATCAGCGATCATGGGATTTTTTTCCATGCGCTGAAGATTTCTAAATGTATCTATGAGTGCTTTAAAATGTGGATTATCATGGGGGGTATTCTGCAAAAATGCAGGTAACTCCCCACTAAATAGGTCTCTATTTTGATTAATAATATCTGCAATAAATACAGCTGCAGAAGCCTGATCACTCACAGATGCATTTGGATCTTCCACTATTTTGGCCATTTCAATCATGGCATCAAAACGGGTGAGTGTCTGATCCAGTTTGGATTGAAGATCTGTTAATTTTTTAGTAAGCTGACTGGGAAGAGTTTCTATATCTTCCTTTCGAAGAGTGGCTGAAGTTTCAACTTTCTGGATAAATTCCTCGGCTTCCTGAGCTCGAGCTTCAGGAGTGGTTATTACAGGTGCAGTCTCACTCACATCAATAACAGCAGCCACGTCAGTCAGAGGTGCTGGCGGGTTCGCTCCTGTGTCTTGTTCCTGGCTCCTCTGAACCTGATCCAGAGCACCCTGGACCTGGTCTGTCTGGTCCTTGGCTTGCTCTGCTACCTGTCTGGCTGTCTCGCTTTCTTCGACTAGCGATCGCAGACCCTCTGCCAGACTGCCTGAGTTTTTGGCAACTGATTGAATATCTTCTGATATGTTTTCGGTCGAAACATTCGAGCTTGATTCGTTTGCAGCTTTGACCCTGCCAGCTCTCTTGGCGAGCTGCTCATAACCAAGTTTGACTGGTGCTGCGAGGGTTTTGGCAATAATGCCAGGACCCTTAAGGATCGGACCAACACCAAGACTTGCAATACCACCTTGGATACCAACCTCGGCAACATTTTCACCAAGAGGTTGGAACGGATCCACGGTCTGTTGCAGAGCAAGGTTGGCAGCGAATTGCCCAGCTGCACTCTGAGGAGTCTCTTCGATGAACTCTCTTGCTGCGGTTCCGGGTAGAGCCCTAAGCGATTGAGCCAGTGTCTTCTTGGCTCCCTGCCCAAGGATGCCAAGCTCGAATTCCCTTGGAGCCAGCTTGCTGGTGACAAATCCTGTACCGAAAGCAGTTGGTGCTGCTATCTGAGCAGCATCCATTGCCAGCTGGACCTTGGCGTCTCTTTCACTGTATCCCTGGTTGATCAGATCCCGGTAACCTTCGGACTGTCTCATCAGGGTCGGATGATCCAGAGCCATGACACGCTGGATCACTTCACCATAGGCACCACCTGCTTCTTGCAGACCTACGGCTGTATTGAAGGCTGCTCCTTCGGCATAAGGAGCCAACTTGGCGCCGTATTTGGTAGCTGCCAGACCTTTGCCCACATAGGATAGGCCTTTGGTCATAGGACCAAGGGTAACGAGTGAGCCAATGGCTTGAGAGGTCAGGTTCTCGAGGTGCTTGGGATTATTATAAAGCTGCAAAGCTCCGTCTACGACCTGAGCACCGCCATAGCGCAGGTTAGCGACCATCTCACCTTCGGTGCGGAGATCCTTTTTGTATTTGGCAGCCTGATCGATGTGATCAGCCACATTCTGGAAATGGGCTACGATCGTCTGCTGTTCAGAAGTAGACGACTGTCCATGGGAAACCATCGCATCGGAAACAGCATGTCCCAGCTGAGAAACCTCAAAGGCTATTTTATCATTAAGATTATCAACACCAAATAATTTACCGACCATGTCGGTAACTGGTTTGCTTAATGGATTATTAGCCTGAACCATGGCAGCCAGGTCAGCAGTTCCACTGACAACAGTGGATGCTCCATGGACAGCCAGATCCTGCACGGTCTCACCGAGACCACTAGTGGTCTGAGCCATACCAGTGATGGGTCGACCAGCAATCTGAAGAGCTACCAAATTACGATAGACATCAGTACCGTATTTTACCCGAAATTGATCGGAAGTTAGATTATCGTAATCCTGTATGACAGCATTATTTTTAATGAAATCATTACCCTTGTGTTTGGCAAGAGTATATAGAGCTATCGTTTCAGGGGTAGCACTATAATCACGAATCTCTTGTAGATCTGATTCCAGCTTCAGCCTTGGATGGAGAATACGTTCAGGTGCCTGAAAAGGCACATCGAACGGATTGTCTTCTGGAGTAGGAGCACCAAACTGAGGCTTGGGAGCTTCAGTAGCTCCCAGAGGGACACTCCATGGATCCAGAGCCTGAAGGTCTGCCGGGGTAACCCGTCTGGGAACTTCAGATACGGGTGTAGGTACTGGTTCAAGCACTCGTGCGAGTGGTGCAGGTGGGGGCGTAGTCACCAATTCCATAGTCTGACGCTTGTAAGCTTCGTCACGAGCAGTGAAATCCAGGTCTCTTGCAGAGATTGGATCCAGAAGTCTCTGAAGGGTATTCGAGGTAGCAGCCATTACACTCTAATATGTTTTGGTAATATTAATTATTGTGCTTGGGCGCCTACTCCAGCTCCCTGAGCACTATATATTGAAGAAGCATCAATACGTTTAATTAATTCATCTTGTGCTGCAAGAGCCTGTTCAAGTCTTATTTTTGCTGCTTTATCAGAGAGTTGTGTTTCACCCTGAGCTATACGATAAGATGCCTGAGCCAGATCTGCAGTAGCTTGTCTGACTCTTTGTTGAACAGCTGCAAGTTCACCACTGGCCGCAGTCTTGGCACGGATCTGTTCAAGCTGAGCCATTATTCCAGCTGTATTTTCACCAGAACTTGCTCCGGGTGTAACAAATTCTTTCATTAAATCTCTAACTGCATCCATATTAACTTTACGTGGATCCTGAATACCAGCAGCATCTGACAAAAGCCACATATTTTCCTGTGGAGCTGCCAACATAAAGGCTGCTACTATACCAGGCTGAAGACCAGATTCTTTAGAAAGAGTATTAAGATCAGTTGTCAGATTTCCTTCATCCATATCAGGGTATGCAGCCTTTAATTGTTTAGCTACAGCAGATGAAAGTAAGTTTTGATTTGCAGGATCTTGAATAGCAGCCATCAAACCAGGGATATTACCACCAAATATATTATCGGCCATCAATTTCTGATTTTGGGCAGTTGCTCTATTATCTGCTTCAGCTACGATATCAGTTACGATATCCCACTTTTGAGGATCGATGGGTCCTGGATCGGCAACGATTTCCTGAATAAATTTCGTAGCTGCCTCACCACGAGTCTCATCAATTGGATAAGTCTTACCAGCACCAATGCCTTGTAGGGCCAGACTCAAACCTGCATCAAGAGCCTGGTTGCCTTGAGGACCAATCCTGTCTCGGGCAACAGCACCTGATTGGTAATCCTGGATAGCTTTAAGCAGAGTCTGGTCATCGACACGCTTAAGACCTTCCCATTCTTGACGGACACCTTTTAATGTAGCATTTATATCACCTCGTCCACTACCAAGCCGTTTATCCAGGAGATGTTTAAAGATCATATCCTGAGTGGCTTCATCGAACTTGGTGTTTGGATCCAAGCCTAATTCACGAGCTGCTTCCTGTAATGTATTATTAACGATTTGGTATTTTCCAAATGGACTGGCTTCAACACCGTTATTACGAGCAGCAACCCAAGCTTTATAACCACCATCATTGGCTAGATTATCAAGCTGAGCAATTGACATCGTTCTAATATCAAGACCATTATATTCACTATTAGGGTCATCCTGAGCTTGCCCGTACATAGCTCGATAACCACCACGACCACTTTCCGTAGCAGTTATTAAATCAGTAAATCCACCCGCAAAAGTAGTTGCATCTGTTCGAGTACGTTGTCCTCTAGGAGCATTGGGATTTCTTTCATAATTAAAAATCTCCAGCTCTTCTGGAGTCATATTGGGAATAGATGTTTCTGCCTGTTTTATGGCATCTTTTAATGCAGCTTTACCTAGCGTAGAACCAGGAAGGGCATCAACGGCCAACAACATTTCTCGAGGAGTTGGGTAACCCTTAAGGATTTTTTCCTTATTTTCTAAAACAAATGCTGCAGCTTCGTTGCTCTCTGCTTTACCTGCACGTTCAAGAGCTTTAGTAACAGCATCTGATTCAGCTGTTTCTAACCCTTGTTCTGCTGTTATAATATCTGTTTCAAGTTTTATATCTTCTTCTCGTGCTGTTCCACCTCGTCTACGTTTTTCTCGATTAGTATCATAAGCATTTTTTTCTTCTGTTCGAGCTTGTTGAGCAGAAGCATAAAAACTCTCACGAAGACCATTGAGTCGTTCTTCAGTGAGACCTCCTTTAACTGCCAGCTCAACAAATTCAGGAGTACGTGCTATTTTAAGAGCACCTTCTGGATTACCTCCAGTAGCCATATCCTGTAATTGGGCAACCTGTTTTAGCACATTTGGTAGAACTGTTTCCTGTTCTAACTGTTTATTCCAATCATGCAAATTTTTCTCTAATTTTATTTTATTATCTTCAATAGTTTGCCCAGCACTTATATTGGAAAGTCTGGATCCTTCATCAGTAATTTTTCGTGATTCCAGAGCAGCAGCGGATTCCTTAAGAGTGGCAGCTGTCGTTAATTTTTTCAGATTATCATCTAAAAGTTTGCTAGTATAATCACTAAAAAAATTAGCATTATACTCATCCATATCAATGGCACCACTGGCCAAAGCACCTCTTACTGCATCTGGATCCTGCATAGTAAGAGCTTTTTGGATCTGATCCATGCTGTAAGATTTATCTGCACGTAGACGTTCCTCCAGCAGAGACCGTCGAAGTGGCTCCATGCTATTCTGGATAATATTTCCAAAATTGGCTCCACCATCTCCACCAGCACCAAAATTGGCACTTACATCTTTCCATGTCAGTGTGTTGCTAGTGGGCATAATAATATCCTCAAAATATTAATAATTAACCAATAGGCCTATGTTTCAATTGGTGCTCACTCTCATATGCTGCTGTTTGTTCCGGAGACCAGCCACCACTATGTTGTCTGTTATAACTCACATCTTCGAGCACTCGATTATAGGCTTTAATCTGATTAGCAAAATTGACATTGGCAGATTGTTTCTGGAGATTCAATGTTTCCTTGGCAATCTTATTCTGTTCCCAAGCCTGCCAAAGACCCCCAAGGGTCCCAAGGACAGAGGTAACCATGTCAATGGAACCAGGATTGAAACCAAAGTTAAATCCTGAATTTTTACCCCCACCAGTACCTGAACCAGGAATAGGAAATCCTGATCCTGATACAGTAGGTGTTCTTAAATCTATTCCTCCACCGGTCCATGCATCAGGAACTGGGGTGTTTGCTGCAGCTACAGCCCCAGGATTTGCCATAGTAGTTCCCATTACAGCAGGGGAATTAAATTGCCCAAGGGATCCAAAAATATCATCTGGGTCAGGAGCTTGATAAGTATAATTATAACCAGCCATTTTATCACCTATAATTAAACGAATGCATCGGGCAATTTTAGGCTATATTCTGCAAAATTATACACAACATCCTGAGACATTGTTACAATATCGGATCCAGTCATAAGCGTTCGAGCCAGAAACACATCAGGGCTCTCAGATTGCATGGTTCCAATGCTATCGATTCTCGTGATTGGGCCTACGCCTATGTCGATACTACCATAGCCGAATGCGCTTACGTATGCTTCTTCGACTTTTTTGAGCTCTGCCTCGGCTCGCTCATTGAAGCTGGTCATCTCTTCCTGGATCGCAATAGTCTGCTGCTGAATCATCTGCTGGATGCTGCCACCAACAGCACTGGTCAATTTCAGGAGATTCTCGGCCCGGAACAAGGTTGTCAGATCAAACGCAAAGGCTGTTCCAGCCTGGAATGCACTGATGACGTTGCCAATGACGATGCCCAGGATTGCCGCAATGACTGGACCCATAATACCAAGAGCACTGGCTACCTTCTCGAGGATGGTGGTGAGAACCAGGGCTGCCAGTGCATTGACCACCGATCCTACGATCGCTGCAGTCATGCCTGTGAATCCAAGGGCTGTGCCCACTGTAAGATGAGCACCTAGAAGTCCAATACCAGCACCTCCTGTGAATACCACACTGGCAATGGCAATGACAATTACCAGAATAATTCTGAAGATACCGGTTTCATACCACTTCTGTTTAACTTCTTCATAACAATTGAAAACAATAAAAACACAAGCTGTCGCCATCTGGGATGCATCAATAATCGGTGTTTCCCGCCATGTTTCATTATGAAGTGGAACAATGAAACCCGATTCCTCAGCATCTTCTAAAGCTTTTTTAGCAGTAATAAGAACACCTTTACCTTTATAGATATAATTTGCATGATACATTCCTACTACATCTAAGTATGTAAAATCATCAATATCACGTTGCCAATAAATACGAAATTTTTCATAAAGAAATGTAATAGCACCAGCGAATGGAATTGTTCTATAATAATTTCGAGCTATTTCATCTTCTCCCATATATTCCAACCAACAATCATTTTTCTTAGCCCCAGGTCTACCTAATCCAGTACCAATACCATTACTAATATATGACCATCTTATGCGGGTATCATATTGAGTATTTAATGCACTTTCACTTCTAATTAAAAGTTCATTTTTACTTACTTCAGACATATTTGGGCGAGGTGGTTCAGGATCCGTGGTTATATCAAAACCTGGAAGTCTTGAACGTTCTTCCCATGCTGCCCAATCATCATATCTTGCATTTTCACCAGGTACTCCTGCAAGCCAATCATTATAAGCATCAAGACCACCTACTTGAGAAAGTTGTAGTTTTTCAAAAAACGTATAAAGATATCGTTTACATGCCATCTCTACAACATTAAGAGAAACTCCAAAAACTACGTAAGCATGGTCAATATCTGCAAGATCTGGATTATCTTCAAGCTCTTCAATTAATTTTGGAAGCTTTCCTCCAGTTGCTTTTTTATAAGCCTTTTTAGTTTGCTCAAAAACATCAGGATAATGTGTTTCACTTATAAATTGATTATTAACACGAATGGGAATAAATGGAAAAAATTCTCCATAATCTGAACCAGCAATAATAAGAGCATCTAGTTCAGGGATACCTGATCCTAATTTATAAATAAATAAATGATCCAATGAATATTCTATATCGACAGTACCAGTATTTGTTACAATTATATAATATGCATAAAGATAATATCCTGTATAATCAAAATCAACTGGAGTAAAAGTTGCTGTAGTAGTATCTACAAATGTAATTGTAATCTGATTAGTTGTTACATTATAATCAAAAAACCAGGCCGTATCGAGATCAAGTGGCCTATTTTCCATTATCCATTGTTCAGCCCAATAAGATAAATCTGCACCACCTACTGGAGCATGCTGACACCAGGGTTCATCTGGAGAAACAATATCAGGTATGAAAGGCTCTACATCTGATGGACTAAGTGCAGATCCAGAACCAACAGAACCAACAGGCATTCCAATCTGGTCATATTTTTCAGGCTTACGAGCCCACCTGAAAAATTGTCTGAATCGTATGGCAGGACCGTTCAGATAACCATTTCTAATTGTATCACCAATACTATCCTTGGTTCCTGAAAGGATATTACGAATCAAAAGACTTTGTAAATATTGAGGACGATCTTTTTCCTCACCTGCCATGTTATAGACAACTGATGTAACACTAATAGTACTTTCAGTGCTAAACAGGCCCACTATTATGAACCCAAACCAAGGTTGGTTCTAAGAGCAATAAGAATTTCATCAATTTCGGTATTAGCAAACTGTGCTGGGAGTGGATAACCCTCATCAATTGTTTTCTGGGTCAGCCAAGCATCCGTATATTGCTTGACCAGCTTGGTTTCAGCATCTCGTTTATAGGAATCAATCTGCTGGGTATAAAGCAATTTCTGTTTTCCAATAAGACCTGAAACTGCTACTGCACCTTCAATTTGTGTATCAGATATCTGGGCATTCTGGACTTCAGTCTGTTCTGTAAGCAATGCTTTTTGGGCTGGAAGAATATTTGCAGTGGTATATTCGATACCTTCACCAGTGCTTTGCAAATTAGTATTGGTATAATCAATACCAAGTTTTTGTGCTGGCAAGATATTAGTATTAGTATAATCTATACCTTCTATCTGAGCGACTGTTTGAGCATATGCAATATCCTGATTAGCGATCTGCATCTTGGTCAAACCATATTGGGCTTCAGCATTATGAGCCTCGAACTGAGTCCGTGCCAACAGGGCCTTGGCAGTCTCGAGCTCGACACGAGCCTTGACAACCTCGATCTCAGCTATACGAGCCTGCTGCTGAACCAGGATGGCTTGCCAATAGGATTGATCCTTAGCCAGCAGATATTGCTGTGCGGTCTGCAGAGCGGCTGCAATGACCCCTATGTAAGCCTTGGTGTACTCAGCCCCAGCAATACGATTGGCTGTGTATTCAACCTTAAGATGAGCAGCCAGGCTGACCATCAACTGGTCGAACATACCAGCACCACCGACCATTCCAGTCGTCAGGTCTGCAGTCGTAAGCTTGGTAACCGGAAGATACATATCTCCGGTAGCAGGAGGGATATCAAATGCCGGATCATCAAAATCGACTTCCGGAATAGTGAATTCCACACCTTCCGTCAGTGAATCCAATAGATCATTGGCTAGTTCGTCGGCGCCAGACGGAACGGCTGCCATTATGCGTACTCCGTATAATTATATAAAAATTAATTAGACATACCAGCAGCTGCAGCTTGAGATGCAGCCAAACGATCCAATTCTTTTTGGGTCAATGGAGGTAGGATTTCAAGAGCGAATTCCCGACTCATATTGGTCTCGACGATTGTTCGCCCACGATTATCTTTACGAGTTTTGATATTAAGAAACTCACGTTCCCTTAATTGTCGATAGATAATGTAAGGTACATGGTAGCCATTATCAGTCGCTTCTCCATAAGGGATATATTTCTTCACAGCACCCAAAATTTCATTAGCGACAGTGAAAATCTCTCCGGGCAAATCCTTCTTCTTTGGATCCAGATTGGTGATTCGAAGCCTGACCAGCTTCATTTCCTCGTTATACATTTTCTGACGAAGACTGAGGGCAGGCTTGTCATTAGGAGATTCCACCAAAATTGTTTCTGATTCTGGTTCAATCTCACCATCGAGCTTGGCCTGAACCTTGGCTCTCAACGAAGAAAGGCCAATGTTATTGGAGAAGTTAATTCCCATCAACCTGGCTCGATTCTTGAGCATCTCAATTTCAGTCATCCTCTCGGCAGCTCCTGAAGCCGACCGAGGTTCGTCTTCTTCATAAGGATTTTCTTCTCCTGGTTCAGCAGGTTCTCCAGCCGGAATTTCTTCATCTGGATCAATAGGCTCAGCTGGAATTGTCTTTGGATTATCTGAAGGCAAAGGAGGAGCAGGTTCACCGGAAGCCTTGATACGTTTATTATTAAAAAGTTCAGTAGCCATTGAATCCTCGTTTAAAAAAGAGGGGGAGATTCAATATCTCCCCCAGTTTCAGGGCTCATTGATTAATCTTCTGGGGGTAGAAGATTATCAAAGCGGAGCCACTCCCTTGATTACACCGACACGTTCCGGCCTCTTCATCAAGAAACCATAGTACCACTTGATGGACGAGAAACCAGTTTCGCCATAAGGATCATTGCGATCGGCAGTTTCCTTACCGGGCATTTTGGTCATGACAGAGAACTTGACTGTCTTGCCATCGGTCTCGAATCCGATCGTCACGAATGAATCATCACCAACACAGAGCATGGGGTAGACGTTGTACTTTGTGCCAGTGACTCGATAACCAGGGTTGGCCGAGACAGTAGCACCAGCACCACCCCAGTTCAGCATCTCGGGTACCTGGATGATGCGGAAAGCATCAATGGACCCGATCTCACCGTTCATGATGGTACCGGCATCGCCATATTGCTGGATCGGAATGAATGCCTGGTTATTGAACAGATCCTTCATGGCCTTGATCATCGGAACCAATTCAGATCCGACATAAAGGATACGTCCACCGCTGACGACCTTGGTATCAATCATCCTGGAACCAGTGATGATCTTAGTCTGCTTGGGAGTCCTGTTATCGGTCAGGATCGCATCAAGACGCATCAGGTCCTGGTAATCAATAAAGGCAGCACCAGCACCTTCAGCGGTAATCGTTGCATTGGAGGTTGCTGTTCCAGCGTAGACAACGACACCGGCTCCATTGAGCAGATCCCTCTGGAGTACGTCTTCGGTGATCTCAACAGCACCATTCATAAGCTCGGTGCTAAGATGATCCATCAACTCGTCGTCAGAATCGAAGTTAAGAGCCTCAGCTGTGAATTCGGTAAAGAAACCAAATTTCTGGAGAGAACCCTCACGCTGAATACGGGTGAAACCAACACGGTTTACACGTCCACCGTTTTCCGAAAGCACTGGCAATTTGGCAGTAATCGTGCCGATGTCCTTAGACGAACCATAGAGGTTGCCATTGGCGATGACTGCACCAGCAGCATCGATACCCATGTCGTTGATGTTACGATCATCGAGCAGAGGCACATATTCATAAACCTTAATGGTTTTGCCATAGTGCTTCGGCATGTTGACCGTATTGGAGAGCGGCATAAAATACTGCTCTTTACGAGCTGTGATGATTGCCTTCTTGAGCCAGAAGAAGGTCTGCATCTGACCGCCGCCAGTGGCGTCAATATCGGACTTGGTACCACTGATGGTAAATGCGGGAGCATTATAATTCAACATTGGTAATACCTCCGGTCGGTATTATCTAAAACCGGCCTTTAAATTGTTTCATGAAATCGTCATCCGACATTTCCAGTGGATTGACGGCGAGGTTAGGCTTGCTCGTACTCGTCTTGGTAGACGATGCAGTAGCAGCCTTATCGCTGTTCTGAGCCTGAGACTTCGGTACAGCTGTACGGGTGGCGATCACTTGTGGCTGCTGTTGACCATTTCCACTGCCATTGGCATTGGTCACAGGCTGGTTCTGAATCGGCGCTTTAAAACCATTGGTCTTGACCAGATGGTCCCCGGCGACCTTGTAGGCTTGTAGGAACGGCGTCGAATTCGGCATTGTGCCAAGAAGCTTCTGACGATCGATCTCAGCTACGATCTGGTTGTAAACACCATTGTCTCGCTGGGTCTGGATGATCTCGAAGATCTCAGGCGATTCCCAGAGCAATCCCTTGCTCTCTTGATCCCATGTCTGATTGATTTGGCGAAGCGTTTCAAAGCCACCGGGTTGTGTCTGGATCTCGGCTACGGCTTGATGGAACGCTACTTCCTTGTCAGTGACAGCATGGCTTTTCGGTGTGTAGTTTACTTTATCATCGGCATTCAAATCAAGGGGATCAATACCACCATCTTTAATTAATTTTTTAATTGCATCCGGATTTTTCTGATTCAAATCAATTAAAAATGATAATTTACTTTCATCAAGCAAATTATTTTTCTCCAGCATACGTAGCACCTTAAGATGGGGCTGCATATCCTGGATTTTACGACCATAACCGGCGCCTTTCTGCATTAGACGAATGGCTTCTTCGGGAGTTTTTACCTCAAAGGTTTTACCATTCGCCTTGAAAGGCGTCATAATTTGTTTGAAAAATCCCTCATAATCAACAGTATCAGTCTTTGGTTTTTTATCTTCCGACTCAGCTACTACGACCTTGGAACCAGGAGAATCGGACTTAGCCTTCTTCTCTTCCTTTGGTTCCTCTGGCTTATCGTCTGTCGCCTTGGTTTCATCCTTGGTGTTGGTATCCTGCTCCTTTTTATCAACCTTACTGTCCTCGCTTTCATCGGCCTTATCGTCGCCAGCTACCTTTTCTGGGACAGGTTTCTCTGATTTCTCAGGACCATTAATTTTAAGAAAATCCTCGTCAGACATTTCGAGATAATCTTTTTTAGATTCCTCGGCTTTGCCTTTGGGCTTTTCTTCCTGAGCAATGGTTTCGGTTTCAGCTTCAGCTGTTTCAGTGGGCGTCATGGCGGACATCCCATTGTTTTCCCGACCCGTCGTCAACGTCGTCATCATTCATTTCCATGGAGCGTGTCTCATCGAGAGCTGCCTGCATCTGAGGCAGTTCACGTTCGGCAACAGCTCCCATCTGCACCATCATCGATAGATAGCGCTTCAGATGACCAGTGGCCTGAGCCATAGCAAGGGAGTCAGCCCGTTGCTGTACGTTCAGTGCAGGATCGGCTGAAAGCTGAACCAGACGAGCACATTCAGTAACCATATAATCTTCCAGAATAAGCTTTCTGAATTCACGAATTTCGGAAAGCTTGAGGGCCATTTGACGGCGACCGATCAATTCCTCGGCGTCCTTGATGCCTTGCTCAAGATCTTGGATATCCGACATAATGTTTCCTTTTAATAGGGGTTAAACTACAGGTACTCCTGGGACTGGTCCCTGGTCAATAGGCGCCATTGGGGGCATCATTGCTGGCTCCATCGGAGGCGCCATTGGTGGACCTGGAGGGGAACCAGGAAGAAGACCAGCTGGGAGCTCAGGAGAAGGCCCACCAGGCCTGCTTGGAAGCATGTTCAATCCTGCTGCTGGTCCAGCCATTGCATTGATAGCTGCAGCATCCAAGGGTTCTTGTGATGTCATCCCCGGTGTGTATGGAGAAGTTGTTGCCGTAGGACCAGTCCTTGGATCATGCATCATCTTGGTCAATTCGTTGTAACCGATCGCTGCCTCAATATCCGGTGTAGTCTGATCGTATTTACGTGGTGTCACCAGTGCTTTGGTTACTGCCAGAGCCTGATTGCCCATAGCCTGACCAGCCTGTTTCTCCATGTCACGAGCATGTTTCGTACCGGTTTCCTGCTCGACAGTCTCGAGAGCGGTTTTCTCGGCAGTGGTTTCTTCTCTCTTGGCTCGAGCCAGGTTAAGATCAATCTCTGACTGAAGCTTCTCGATTTCCTTCATTTCCTTTTGGATCTGAAGTTGCTTCATTTGCTCGACCAGAGGATCAGGTTTTGGTTCAAATAGCATAATTGCATGTGACAATTCTGGCATACGTTTTAGACGAGTAATTTCAGCTAAAATCATTTTAGTAATGTTAAAATCCATGGTGTTACCCATGGTTTGCAACATGAAGGCCAGATCCTGGGCTTTATTATTATCAACCTCAGCTGTTGAAATATCAACTTTTAGATCAAATTCTCCGCCCAATTCCTCACGGTTAATTGTAACAAATTCCATATTGGTAATACGAACGGTTTCCTTATCTGACAGGAAAACACCGTTCATTGCGATCATCTTCTTACCGATTCGGACCAGGCCACCGGCCAATCGACGAAGAATGCTCATCTCGCGCTTTGCAGCAGCGTCCAGGATGCCTTTGATGCCTGCAGCCACCTCTCCATAGGCGTCACCAGAAAGCCCTCCAGAGAAGGCCTTTACGCCTGTGAGAGCTTCGGCTTCCTGGTTCTGCATCTGCAGCATGACCATGGCCGATTGGGGAATTTCAGGATATTTGTGCTCCATGATGCCCTGCTGGGGCGGCATGTTGGGGTTGAATTCATAGTCCTGACCCTGCTCAAAACGACGACGATTCAAGACATCCAGCATGCCTTTGGCAAAGCCTTGCTGGGCATTTGCAGATCGACCCAGGAGATCGATCATGCCTCTGGAAACAGCTCCCAGGATCTTCTGATTGTCTTCCAAGAGTTCTGCGTCTGGCTCACCCATAACCTGACGCTTGATCGGCATATAGGGAGCAAACACAAAAGGTGGTTTGCCATCAGGAAAAGGATTCTCTTCCTGCCTAATTACTACATTGCCGATCCAGGTAGAAACAATAGGTTCCAGATATTCTTTACCATGAATATCATATAGGCCCCAACGTTCATAAGCAATAATACGCTTACGTAAAGGGTCCTTGAAATTAAAATTAATATCATTCGATTGCGGCATATGGTTGGGTTCGGTAATTGCCGCAGCACCTTCCCAATCAACATATTCGAGATTTTTATAACGCTTGGGTTCCTTCTTCAGTTCAGCCTGAGAAGTCTCAAACGATAGAATGACAAAACCAGCTTTGTCTAAATCATCACCACATGAAGGATCAAAATAGATATTTTCTAAATTAATTACTTCTAGTGTTGGTCGATTTTCAATAATCTTCTCAACTTTAACTTTTTCAGTACCAGTCTGGATAGCCACCGATGGCTGTCCAGATTCTTCATAATAATCAACGGCAGCTTTGATTGCTGGATCTATGCCTTCTTCAAATTGTCTGGGATCGTTTTCCTTAAGCTCGATCGCAGCTTGAAGCTGCATCATCTGCTGTTGGTTCTGGAGAGCTATATGCTGCCAGACAGGAGCATCTTCCGTGACCTCTTCGATATAACGACACCAACCAACACGAACGACAGCTGTGCCTTCATCGACATTGGCACGCACATAATTGTCGATGAAAGTGACTCGGTTGATCTTGGTTCGAAATTGCCAATTCAGAAGTAATTCGTTCTGACGTGCAGCTGGGCCATCCTCAAAAGTCACAGGTGTGACATCAAAGAGCTTCTCACTGGAATTAAATGGCTCAGTGAGAGCTGAATAACGCCATTCAGCCTGGCGTCTTATAAGCTTGGGCTGGACCTGGGATCGTCCTTTAATCTTAACCGGAGCTGCTTGACCTTTGACCTCGGTCAGATCGTTCCAGCGACGTACTTTGGCTATGAATGAATCATGAGCAGGCCGTGAAGCTTCAAGATCTTCCTTGAGTTTGGTTACTGTTGGTTCATTTGCCCATTTGGTTAGCTTAGGTGCTTCAGCATAATTGACATAATGCTCTTCAGAAGATCCATTGCCTGAATTTTTAATAGATGGCTGGACCGTATAGATCTCTTTTAGAGTCTTTTCGTTTTTATGGGAAGCAGCCATATTAAATACTCATTGAATTATATTAATTAATTATTTTTAGATTCGACCCAGTAATAGAAAAACAACTAGGATAATTAATATGACACCCACAATACCAATGCTACCATGCCCATATCCATAACCATATCCTCCAGGTGCCCATGGGCCAAGACCACCTAACAGAATTAGAATCAATATAATAATGAGAATAGTGGTAAGAGACATTACTTATCATCCCTGAAT